>ERZ1036420.686-NODE-686-length-14201-cov-3.743885_pt1 | contig 14201 bp, 15 predicted proteins | sample MGYA00514220_ERZ1036420 | MGnify/ENA primary metagenome ERZ1036420 (study PRJEB33795, sample SAMN09464938) | human gut metagenome | host: Homo sapiens | place: USA: Stanford, California | collected 2016-10 | study: EMG produced TPA metagenomics assembly of the...
CAGACTCCAGGCAAGCCAAAGCAATAGCGGTGAGCTGACTAACATGGTGACGATCAGCAATAACAGCGGTCGGTCAAACAGCAGGTTGATAAAGTCAGATTGTGAGCTGCTGGCTGGTCGAATGAGATACAGCTGGTAGTTATCTTCACCGTCTCTGACGGAGAAAGGCCCGACCATCTCAACGCGACCGTATTTTTTCTTTTGCGGATGGTCGGCGTTATCGGCCTGACCAATAAAGTTACGAATGATCTGCATTTCGTTGCGTTCTGCGCCGATCACGCGTCCTTCCGTCGTAACAAGTAATAACCGCTGTCCTGGTGGCGCCCACTTGTCTATCGCCCGAAACAAGCGACGCCACCACATCAAATCGTTGGGTGGATCGTTCGCCAGTTCAGCTTCAACGTGTTGCTCAATCATTAACCCCTGGCGCTGCTCGCTGTCCAGTAGCTCGGTCATCTGGCGTGAGTCGAGCTTGGGTAACATCAGTACCAACATCAACACCAGTGCCAGCGTCAACCAGAAGATGGCAAAGATGCGCGCGGTTAAGCTCCCTATCATGAAGCGGAAACCATCAGGTAGCCGCGACCACGCAGGGTTTTAAACCACGGGTGTCCGTCTTTACGCTCTGGCAGCTTACGACGCAGGTTCGAGATATGCATATCGATAGCGCGATCGAAAGGTGTCAGGCGTTTACCCAGCACTTCCTGGCTCAGGTGCTCACGCGAAACCACCTGACCGAGATGCTGTGCCAGCAAATAAAGCAGGGTGAATTCGGTGCCGGTTAACTCCAGGATTTGCCCGTCAAAGCTGGCTTCCTGGCGGCCCGGATTAAGGCTTAACGCATCTACTTCCAGAGTCGGCGAGCCGTTATCGCTGTTCTGCTGCTGTTCGCTCCAGTGTGAGCGACGTAGAATAGCGCGGATGCGCGCGACCAGTTCACGGTCGTTAAACGGTTTGGGTAAATAGTCGTCCGCGCCCAGCTCAAGGCCAAGTACGCGATCCAATTCGCTGCCGCGAGCGGTCAGCATGCTTACAGGTGTCTGGTGTGTCTGACGAAGTGCTTTCAGCGTATCAATGCCGTTTTTCTTCGGCATCATGACGTCGAGCAAAAGTAAATCGATGCTGTCATCCAGAAGCTCAAGCGCCTGTTCCCCATCATAGGCAACCAGCACATCGAAACCTTCCATTTCGAGCAACTCCTTTAACAGGGAAGTCAGCTCTCGGTCATCATCAACTAACAGGATTTTATTCATTGTTTAAATACCTCCGAGGCAGAAATTACGTCATCAGACGTCGCTAATCCATGACTTTACGTTGTTTTACACCCCCTGACGCATGTTTGCAGCCTGAATCGTAAACTCTCTATCGTTGAATCGCGACAGAAAGATTTTGGGAGCAAATGATGCGCATAGTTACCGCTGCCGTCATGGCCTCAACGCTGGCAGTCAGTTCATTAAGCCACGCTGCTGAAGTCGGTTCAGGCGATAACTGGTATCCGGGTGAAGAACTTACGCAGCGCAGTACGCAGAGCCATATGTTCGACGGCATAAGTTTAACCGAACATCAGCGTCAGCAGATGCGAGATCTTATGCAACAGGCCCGGCACGAACAGCCTCCTGTTAATGTTAGCGAACTGGAGACAATGCATCGCCTTGTCACCGCAGAAAATTTTGATGAAAACGCTGTGCGCGCACAGGCAGAAAAAATGGCGAATGAGCAAATTGCTCGTCAGGTTGAGATGGCAAAAGTCCGCAACCAAATGTATCGCCTGTTAACGCCGGAGCAGCAAGCGGTTTTAAACGAGAAACATCAACAACGAATGGAGCAGTTGCGTGACGTGACGCAATGGCAAAAAAGTTCATCGTTGAAGCTATTGAGTAGTAGCAACTCACGTTCCCAGTAGTAAACCCTGTTTTCCTTGCCATAGACACCATCCCTGTCTTCCCCCACATGATGTGGGGGTTTTTTTTATCCTCAATTTGCCTGCTGCTTAATGCATTGCAGATGATTTGCTTCCGTTATACTAGCGTCAGTTGATAGCGGGAGTATTTATGAATCAATCTTATGGACGGCTGGTCAGTCGGGCGGCGATTGCTGCGACGGCGATGGCTTCGTTGCTATTGCTGATTAAAATTTTTGCATGGTGGTATACCGGGTCGGTGAGTATTCTCGCCGCGCTGGTGGATTCACTGGTGGATATCGGCGCGTCGTTGACGAATTTACTGGTGGTGCGATATTCCCTGCAACCTGCCGACGATAATCACTCGTTTGGTCACGGTAAAGCTGAGTCCCTCGCGGCGCTGGCGCAAAGTATGTTTATCTCCGGTTCGGCACTATTCCTGTTTTTGACGGGTATTCAACATCTGGTATCTCCAACACCGATGACAGATCCAGGCGTCGGGGTTATCGTGACAATTGTGGCGCTAATTTGTACGATTATCCTTGTCTCGTTTCAGCGGTGGGTGGTGCGCCGGACGCAAAGCCAGGCGGTGCGGGCTGATATGCTACATTACCAGTCTGATGTTATGATGAACGGCGCAATTCTGCTGGCGCTGGGGTTGTCCTGGTACGGCTGGCATCGCGCCGATGCTCTGTTTGCATTGGGAATCGGCATCTATATTTTATATAGCGCGTTACGCATGGGATATGAGGCGGTACAGTCATTACTGGATCGCGCATTGCCTGATGAGGAACGGCAAGAAATTATTGATATCGTGACTTCCTGGCCGGGTGTTAGCGGCGCTCACGATCTTCGCACGCGGCAGTCAGGGCCGACCCGCTTTATTCAGATTCATTTGGAAATGGAAGACTCTCTGCCTTTGGTTCAGGCACATATGGTGGCGGATCAGGTAGAGCAGGCTATTTTACGGCGTTTTCCGGGATCGGATGTAATTATCCATCAGGACCCCTGTTCCGTCGTACCCAGGGAGGGTAAACGGTCTATGCTTTCATAATCAGTATAAAAGAGAGCCAGACCCGCATTTTGTGTATAAAATACCGCCATTTGGCCTGACCTGACTCAATTCAGCAGGAAGTGATTGTTATACTATTTGCACATTCGTTGGATCACTTCGATGTGCAAGAAGACTTCCGGCAACAGATTTCATTTTGCATTCCAAAGTTCAGAGGTAGTCATGATTAAGAAAATCGGTGTGTTGACAAGCGGCGGTGATGCGCCAGGCATGAACGCCGCAATTCGCGGGGTTGTTCGTTCTGCGCTGACAGAAGGTCTGGAAGTAATGGGTATTTATGACGGCTATCTGGGTCTGTATGAAGACCGTATGGTACAGCTAGACCGTTACAGCGTGTCTGACATGATCAACCGTGGCGGTACGTTCCTCGGTTCTGCGCGTTTCCCGGAATTCCGCGACGAGAACATCCGCGCCGTGGCTATCGAAAACCTGAAAAAACGTGGTATCGACGCGCTGGTGGTTATCGGCGGTGACGGTTCCTACATGGGTGCAATGCGTCTGACCGAAATGGGCTTCCCGTGCATCGGTCTGCCGGGCACTATCGACAACGACATCAAAGGCACTGACTACACTATCGGTTTCTTCACTGCGCTGAGCACCGTTGTAGAAGCGATCGACCGTCTGCGTGACACCTCTTCTTCTCACCAGCGTATTTCCGTGGTGGAAGTGATGGGCCGTTATTGTGGCGATCTGACGTTGGCTGCGGCCATTGCCGGTGGCTGTGAATTCGTTGTGGTTCCGGAAGTTGAATTCAGCCGTGAAGACCTGGTAAACGAAATCAAAGCGGGTATCGCGAAAGGTAAAAAACACGCGATCGTGGCGATTACCGAACATATGTGTGATGTTGACGAACTGGCGCATTTCATCGAGAAAGAAACCGGTCGTGAAACCCGCGCAACTGTGCTGGGCCACATCCAGCGCGGTGGTTCTCCGGTGCCTTACGACCGTATTCTGGCTTCCCGTATGGGCGCTTACGCTATCGATCTGCTGCTGGCAGGTTACGGCGGCCGCTGCGTCGGTATCCAGAACGAGAAACTGGTTCACCATGACATCATCGATGCCATTGAAAACATGAAGCGTCCGTTCAAAGGTGACTGGCTGGACTGCGCGAAAAAACTGTATTAATGATTTCGGAAAAAGGCAGATTCCTTTAGCCTGAAACCGATGACAGAAGCAAAAATGCCTGATGCGCTTCGCTTATCAGGCCTACATGAATTCTGCAATTTATTGAATTTGCAAACTTTTGTAGGCCGGATAAGGCGTTCGCGCCGCATCCGGCATGGACAAAGCGCACTTTGTCAGCAATATGAGGCGGATTTCTTCCGCCTTTTTAATCCCCCAACATATACCCGCAAGTTATAGCCAATCTTTTTTTATTCTTTAATGTTTGGTTAACCTTCTGGCACGCTTTGCTCATCACAACACAACATAAGAGAGTCGGGCGATGAACAAGTGGGGCGTAGGGTTAACATTTTTGCTGGCGGCAACCAGCGTTATGGCAAAGGATATTCAGCTTCTTAACGTTTCATATGATCCAACGCGCGAATTGTACGAACAGTACAACAAGGCATTCAGCGCCCACTGGAAACAGCAAACTGGTGATAACGTGGTGATTCGTCAGTCACACGGTGGCTCAGGTAAACAAGCGACGTCGGTAATCAACGGTATTGAAGCTGATGTTGTCACGCTGGCTCTGGCCTATGACGTGGACGCAATTGCGGAACGCGGGCGGATTGATAAAGAGTGGATCAAACGTCTGCCGGATAACTCCGCACCGTACACTTCCACCATTGTTTTCCTGGTACGTAAGGGAAATCCGAAGCAGATCCATGACTGGAACGATCTGATTAAACCGGGTGTTTCGGTGATCACGCCTAATCCGAAAAGCTCTGGTGGCGCGCGCTGGAATTACTTGGCAGCCTGGGGCTACGCGCTGCATCACAACAACAACGATCAGGCAAAAGCACAGGATTTTGTTCGGGCACTGTATAAAAACGTCGAAGTTCTGGATTCTGGCGCGCGCGGCTCCACTAACACTTTTGTCGAGCGCGGAATTGGCGATGTACTGATTGCCTGGGAAAACGAAGCTCTGTTGGCAGCGAATGAACTGGGGAAAGATAAATTCGAAATCGTCACGCCGAGTGAGTCTATCCTCGCGGAACCAACCGTGTCGGTGGTCGATAAAGTGGTCGAGAAAAAAGGTACTAAAGAGGTGGCGGAAGCCTACCTGAAATATCTCTACTCGCCAGAAGGTCAGGAAATTGCCGCGAAAAACTACTACCGTCCGCGCGACGCTGAGGTGGCGAAAAAGTACGAAAATGCGTTTCCAAAGCTGAAGTTATTCACCATTGATGAAGAGTTCGGCGGCTGGACGAAAGCGCAAAAAGAGCATTTTGCTAACGGCGGTACGTTCGATCAGATCAGCAAACGCTGATTTCCCCAGGATAATTATCAAACCCGGTGGTTTCTCGCGACCGGGTTTTTTATTTGTCACGATTTTGCGTTACCCTTGCATCTCTTTGAGGTACAGGGAAAAAAAGATGAAAAAAGCGGGTCTTCTTTTTTTGGTGATGATAGTTATCGCCGTTGTGGCTGCCGGTATTGGTTACTGGAAATTAACCGGTGAAGAGTCGGATACATTACGTAAGATTGTCCTTGAGGAATGTTTGCCCAATCAGCAGCAAAATCAAAATCCTTCGCCATGTGCGGAAGTCAAACCCAATGCCGGATACGTGGTTTTAAAAGATCTTAATGGTCCACTGCAATATCTGTTGATGCCAACGTATCGTATTAACGGTACTGAAAGTCCTTTGTTGACCGATCCTTCAACGCCGAACTTCTTTTGGTTGGCCTGGCAGGCGCGTGATTTTATGAGCAAAAAATACGGCCAGCCGGTTCCCGATCGCGCGGTTTCTTTGGCGATCAACTCCCGCACCGGGCGTACGCAAAACCATTTTCATATTCATATCTCTTGTATTCGTCCTGATGTGCGCGAACAACTGGATAACAATCTGGCGAACATCAGCAGCCGCTGGTTGCCACTGCCAGGTGGTTTGCGCGGGCATGAATACCTGGCGCGTCGGGTAACGGAAAGCGAACTGGTACAACGCAGCCCATTTATAATGCTGGCAGAAGAAGTACCTGAGGCGCGGGAACATATGGGAAGCTACGGGCTGGCGATGGTACGGCAGAGTGATAACTCATTTGTATTGCTGGCGACACAACGAAATCTACTGACGCTTAACCGTGCTTCAGCCGAGGAAATTCAGGATCATCAGTGTGAGATTTTGCGTTAAGGCGAAGAGTTAAGGAAAGTAAGTGCCGGATATGAAATCCGGCACCTGTCAGACTTAAGCCTGTTTAGCCGCTTCTGCAGCTTTAACGATCACTGCGAAAGCGTCAGCTTTCAGAGAAGCACCGCCAACCAGCGCGCCGTCGATATCTGGCTGAGCAAACAGTTCTGCAGCGTTAGACGCGTTTACAGAGCCGCCGTACTGAATGATCACTTGTTCAGCGATGTTAGCGTCAACTTTAGCGATGTGGTCACGGATGAATTTGTGAACAGCCTGTGCCTGAGCCGGAGTTGCAGATTTGCCAGTACCGATTGCCCATACAGGTTCGTAAGCGATAACCGCACCTTCGAATGCCGCAGCACCCTGAGTTTTCAGTACCGCGTCGATCTGACGTGCGCAAACTTCTTCAGTTTTGCCCGCTTCGTTTTCAGCTTCGGTTTCACCGATGCACAGAACCGGAGTCAGGCCCTGCTCTTTCAGCACCGCGAATTTTTTCGCGATCAGTTCGTCAGACTCTTTGTGGTAAGTACGACGTTCAGAGTGGCCGATGATGATGTACTGAGCGCCGATGTCTTTCAGCATAGCGGCAGAAGTTTCACCGGTGAATGCGCCGGACAGGTTCAGGTCCACGTTTTGCGCACCCAGCATGATGTGGCTGCCTTCAGCTTCGCGCTTCGCCATATCGATGTACATTTCCGGTGGTGCGATTGCAACCGCACAGCCAGCAACACCTGCCAGCTCTTTACGCAGGTTAGAAACCAGCTCGTGAACCATGTGGCGGCTGCCGTTCAGTTTCCAGTTACCCATCACTAAAGGATGTCGCATTTTAATTCTCCACGCTTATAAGCGAATAAAGGAAGATGGCCGCCCCGCAGGGCAGCAGGTCTGTGAAACAGTATAGAGATTCATCGGCACAAAGGCTTTGCTTTTTGTCATTTATTCAAACCTTCAAGCGATTCAGATAGCGCCAGCTTAATCGGTTCAACAGCGAAGGTCAGCCCCTTTTCGCCGTTGTCCGCGACAACATAACGCAGTGCACCTTCTGTCTCGGTGTAATAACGTTTGTTTTTCCCCGCCGTTAGTAGCGACTGCAGTTTTTTCTGGCTTTGTGTTTTGGTCATTAATGGGGTGAGTGTGCGGATCACCGCTGCCATGTATTCCTGAGCTTTCGCTTTCGCGGCTTTTTGCTCTGGCCCCTGGATGGGTAGCCAGGTCATTTGAATGCTTTTGATTTTTAAGGTACCGCGCTCCAGCGCTGTAGAAGCATACAAGTTCTCATTAATTTTACTTGCAGCACGAGTGAGATTGGCTTTGTCGGGACTGCTGTCGCTGCCACGAAATTCGTTCAGTGGCAGGCTGGGATTCTGGCTGTTAAAGTCTTCTCGAAACTGGCTGATGGAGAGATCGAAAGTAGGGGCTCCAGCCAGCAGATAAGGCGCGGTCGTTGCCGTATCTGGTGTTTGTGCATGCGCCGCTGTTGTAACGGTTAATGCAGAACATAAGAGAAAAAACAGCGTACACCCTGGCTTCATTGACAGTACCTTTTGTTATGACTGGCTCCGATTAAAACGATATCTGTCGCCCTTGTCAAAAGGGTAGAATCCTGGAAAAGACAACCATCAAGGAACTTACATGACCATACAGCAATGGTTATTCTCATTTAAAGGACGTATTGGACGCCGTGATTTCTGGATTTGGATAGGCCTGTGGTTCGCAGGCATGCTGGTGCTTTTCTCACTGGCGGGTAAAAATTTACTCGATATTCAGACCGCGGCGTTTTGCCTTGTGTGCTTGCTCTGGCCAACAGCGGCAGTAACCGTTAAGCGCTTGCATGATCGCGGGCGTTCCGGCGCATGGGCATTTCTGATGATTGTGGCGTGGATGCTGCTGGCGGGTAACTGGGCGATTTTACCGGGTGTCTGGCAATGGGCGGTGGGGCGTTTTGTCCCGACGTTGATTCTGGTGATGATGCTTATCGATCTTGGTGCGTTTGTTGGCACACAAGGCGAAAATAAATATGGTAAAGATACCCAGGATGTGAAGTATAAAGCCGACAATAAATCAAGTAATTAACCTTTAATATATCTCTTACTGCTATTTTTTTCCGGGATTGTTATTTCCACGATGAAAATGACAATGCCCGGAAAATCCTTCTGAACTCTTCACCTTAAGCAATATCAAAAAAAATGGTAATCCATAAGATCATTACTTGTTTGTTCTTCCCTTAACGGCGCATTATTCTTAAGTCGTAATCGACAGAGAGGCGAATATACAGAGGTGCCCTATGAAAGATGTCGTAGATAAATGCAGTACTAAAGGATGTGCGATTGATATCGGTACGGTGATTGATAACGACAACTGTACCAGTAAGTTTTCGCGCTTTTTTGCCACCCGCGAAGAAGCAGAGTCTTTTATGACCAAACTGAAAGAGCTTGCCGCCGCTACATCCTCTGCAGATGAAGGGGCCAGCGTGGCCTATAAGATTAAGGATCTGGAGGGGCAAGTTGAGCTTGATGCGGCCTTCACTTTCTCATGCCAGGCCGAGATGATTATTTTTGAGTTATCACTGCGTTCGTTAGCTTGATGGAGTTGCTTTAGAAGGAGTTAAACATGGCTTATAAACACATTGGCGTGGCAATTTCCGGGAATGAAGAAGATGCCTTACTGGTGAATAAAGCCCTGGAGCTCGCCAGACATAATGACGCTCACCTGACGTTAATTCATATTGATGATGGCTTAAGCGAGTTGTATCCGGGTATCTACTTCCCTGCAACAGAAGATATTCTTCAATTGTTGAAGAATAAGTCGGATAACAAGCTGTATAAACTGACGAAAAATATTCAATGGCCGAAGACAAAACTGCGTATTGAACGCGGAGAAATGCCGGAAACACTGCTGGAAATTATGCAAAAAGAGCAGTGCGACCTCCTTGTCTGTGGTCATCATCACTCATTTATCAACCGTTTGATGCCGGCATATCGCGGGATGATCAATAAGATGAGTGCGGATTTGCTCATCGTGCCGTTTATCGATAAGTAACCGCTTACCAGTAATGCTCCGCTGTCATATGGCCCGGTCGGCGACGTAAATGTTTCGTCATCTGCCGGGTCTCTTTCAGCAACTGTTGTGTATCGCGCACCATCTGTGGATTGCCGCACAGCATCACATGGCTGGTTTCTTTATTCATCGGCAGGCCAATCGTGCTTTCCAGTTCCCCACTTTCAATTAATGCCGGTATCCGTCCGGTGAGCGACCCCGCTGCCGTTTCCCGACTGACCACCGTCTGAATGCGCAGTTTTCCTTCGTAGCGTTTTTCCAGTTCCTGCATCAGTGGCAAATAGCTTAAGTCGGCGGCATAACGTGCGGCGTGCACCAGGACCAGATTTTTGAAGCGATCTAAATCTTTACCTAGTTGCAGAATCGATAAATAAGGGCCAATCGCTGTACCGGTTGCCAGCATCCATAGCGTTTCGCAGTGCGGCACTTCATCGAGCACAAAGAATCCTGCCGCTTCGCTAACCACCTGCACTTCATCGCCTGGTTTCAGTGCCGCCAGTCGTGGGCTTAATTTGCCATCGGGGACGGTGACCAGGTAAAACTCCAGATCGGGATTATCGGGCGAGTTTACATAGGAGTAGGCGCGCTGGACGCGTTCGCCGTCGATTTCAAGGCCAAGCTTGGTAAATTGCCCGGCGGTAAACGGAAGCACGGGGGCGTGAACGGTGAGACTAAACAGGGCGTCGGTCCAGTTCTGCACTTTAGTGACTTTGCCTGTTACCCAATCAGCCATGTTTTTCTCCTGTTTTGATTGACTTGCCTTATCTTCGTTCTCCGAACAAAAAAATTCCAGTCCCGAAGGACTGGAAGGCTCAATCGATCAAATCAATCAGAGGATGTGCACCTGCATTTCCGGGTCTTTGCGATCCAGATAGTGGATGGACTGAATGCGGCGAATGGTGCGTGACTTGCCGCGGATCAGCAGCGTTTCGGTAGTCGCGATATTGCCTTTGCGGCTAATGCCTTCCAGCAGATCGCCTTTGGTAATACCGGTGGCAGAGAAGATGACGTTATCGCTGCGCGCCATATCGCCCAGGCGCAATACTTTACCGGCTTCGATGCCCATCGCTTTGCAGCGTGCCAGCTCCTGCTCGCCAATGCGACGATTCTCTTCGTTGTCGCCTTTGACGTCATGACGCGCCAGCAGACGACCGTTCATGTCGCCATCTAATGCGCGGATCACCGCCGCAGAAACTACGCCTTCCGGCGCGCCACCAATACCGTACAGCACGTCAACTTCGCTGTCTGGCATACAGGTGAGAATTGAGGCCGCAACGTCGCCGTCCGGAATAGCAAATACGCGTACGCCGAGTTGCTGCATTTCAGCGATAACGGCATCGTGGCGTGGTTTAGCCAGAATCGTTACCGTCAGTTCGCTCAACGGTTTGCCGAGCGCCGCCGCTACATTGCGCAGGTTATCCGCCAGCGGCAGGTTCAGATCAATGGTGCCTTTGGCTCCCGGCCCGACAATCAGCTTCTCCATATACATATCCGGCGCATTGAGGAAGCAGCCTTTATCGCCTACTGCCAGCACCGCCAGCGCGTTAGCCTGGCCCATCGCCGTCATGCGCGTGCCTTCAATCGGATCAACAGCAATATCTACCGCGTCGCCGCGACCAGTACCGACTTTTTCACCAATGTAGAGCATCGGTGCTTCGTCGATTTCACCTTCACCAATGACGATGGTGCCGTCAATGTTGACCTGGTTGAGCATAATACGCATGGCGTTTACCGCCGCGCCGTCCGCGGTGTTTTTATCGCCGCGTCCTAACCATTTGTAGCCAGCCAGCGCCGCTGATTCGGTGACGCGGGAAAATTCGATGGCAAGTTCTCGTCTCATAGCAAACTCTAAGCAGTAAGGAATGGCGCGAAGTGTAGCACAGGGGAAGGGAGGGATTATTGATGTGTGCGGGGTTGCCCCCGCACGTTTCGGGACTACCGGATGCGGCATAAACGCTTCATTCGGCATTTACATTATTCGTCGTGTTCTTCCCACGCCATCGCGCGTTTAACCGCTTTTTTCCAGCCTGCGTAACGGTAATTACGCTCAGTGGTTTCGATGCCTGGACGGAACTCGCGCTCAATCACCGCTTTCTCTTGCAGCTCGTCGAGGTTCTGCCAGAAGCCAACCGCCAGGCCTGCGAGATAGGCCGCACCCAATGCGGTGACTTCGCGCACTTCCGGGCGCTCAACGCGGGTGCCGAGAATATCGGACTGGAACTGCATCAGGAAATTGTTTGCTACTGCGCCACCATCCACGCGCAGGGCGTGCAGACGGATACCAGAGTCGGCCTGCATCGCTTCCAGCACGTCACGCGTCTGATAAGCAATAGACTCCAGCGTCGCGCGTATAATGTGGTTAGCGTTCACCCCACGAGTCAGACCGAAAATCGCCCCGCGCGCATACGGGTCCCAGTACGGCGCACCCAGCCCGGTAAATGCCGGAACCACATACACACCATTGGTGTTTTGCACTTTGGTGGCGAAATATTCGGAATCGTAGGCGTCGTTAATCAACTTCATTTCATCGCGCAGCCACTGAATGGATGCGCCTGCCATAAACACCGCACCTTCCAACGCATAGTTCACTTCGCCAGTCGGGCCGCAGGCGATGGTGGTCAGCAGGCCGTTTTCTGATTTCACCGCTTTCTCGCCAGTGTTCATCAGCATAAAGCAGCCAGTGCCATAGGTGTTCTTCGCCATCCCTTCTTTCACGCACAACTGACCAAACAGCGCGGCCTGCTGGTCACCGGCGATCCCGGAGATTGGAATACGCGTGCCGCCTTTGCCGCCAATGTTAGTCTGACCGTATACTTCGGAAGAACGACGCACTTCTGGCAGCATCTCGCGCGGAATATCCAGCACTTCCAGCATTTTGTCGTCCCAGTCCAGGGTATGGATGTTGAACAACATGGTACGAGAGGCGTTGGTGTAATCGGTCACATGGACACGGCCCTGAGTCATTTTCCAGATAAGCCACGTATCAACCGTACCAAACAGCAATTCACCACGACGTGCACGCTCGCGAGAGCCTTCCACATGGTCGAGGATCCACTTCACTTTGGTGCCAGAAAAGTACGGGTCAATCACCAGACCGGTATTGCTGCGGATATAATCTTCTAAACCGTCACGTTTTAAATGCTCGCAGATTTCTGCGGTACGACGGCACTGCCAGACAATGGCGTTATAGATAGGCTTGCCGGTTTCTTTTTCCCAGACAATAGTGGTTTCACGCTGGTTCGTAATACCGATAGCTGCAATTTGATCGGAACTGATATCGGCTTTCGCCAGCACTTCTACCAGCGTGGAGCTTTGGGTGGCCCAGATTTCCATTGGGTCGTGTTCTACCCAACCTGGTTTTGGGTAGATTTGCTCAAATTCGCGCTGCGACACGCTAATGATATTGGCATCGTGATCCATTACGACCGCGCGGGAGCTGGTGGTGCCCTGGTCGAGCGCAACGATATATTTTTTTTCAGTCATGTTTAATTGTCCCGTAGTCATATTACAGCGAAGCTTTTTGTTCTGAAGGAGTTGTGGTTTCCTTTTCTTCCACAACACAGATATCGCAAGGCAAATGGCGACCAATCAGTTTGCGGTAGGCAAATGCACCTACAATCGCGCCAACGATAGGGCCGAAAAGCGGCACCAGGAAGTAAGGAATGTCTCTGCCGCCGGTAAAGGCGACATTGCCCCAGCCCGCCAGCCAGGCAAAGACTTTCGGACCGAAGTCACGCGCTGGGTTCATGGCAAAACCTGTCAATGGGCCCATAGATGCGCCAATGACCGCAATCAGTAGACCAATCAGCAAGGGAGCCAAAGGGCCGCGTGGTACACCGTTGCCATCGTCCGTTAACGCCAGGATCAGCCCCATCAGAATAGCGGTAATCACCATCTCAACTGCGAAAGCCTGCACAAAATTGATATGAGGATTAGGGTAAGTAGAGAAAGTGCCAGCCAGATCAACACTTTCAACGCTGCCGCGAACAATGTGATGAGTCTGCTCGAAGTCGAAAAATAAATTGTAGTAAAGCCCGTAAACTAAAGCCGCAGCACAGAAAGCGCCGGCAACTTGTGAAACGATAAAAGGAATAACTTTGCGCTTGTCGAAACAGGCAAACAGCCACAATGCAATGGTAACAGCGGGATTAAGATGCGCGCCGGAAACCCCTGCGGTCAGGTAGATGGCCATTGCCACCCCCAGTCCCCAAATGACACTGATTTCCCACTGACCAAAAGACGCACCAGCGACTTTTAGTGCTGCAACGCAACCCACACCGAAGAAAATCAACAACCCGGTACCGAGGAATTCAGCAATGCACTGGCCTTTCAAGGTTGATGTTTGACTCATAATCGGATCCTGAAGAGTTAATGTTTGTTGTATGCGTGAAAGTCACGGACCTCCACGATGCTTGTAGGCATGCTGTAAACTTATCGTTAACGAGCAAAAACGAGAAATATCGAACTTAAAATGTGTGTGCCTCGTCATAAAATGAGCGTTATCGCGCCATTTATTCCATCTGATTGTACATGATGCATGTTTGTTAGATCATTCGCGCAACAAATTTATTAACATTTTCGATTGATGTGGATTATGTCACCAGGAGAAGGATGAAAAGTGTGGCAAACCGTAATCTGCAAGGCGTGCCGCTGGACAGCGATGGCGCGGCTTCATACAATCGGAGCTAACTAAAGTGCGCTCGTATTTATTAAGGCGTCACCGGTAATCGGGACGAGGATTTTTATCCATCAACGCCTTGCAATTCAGGAGAGGTATGACAATGTCATTAGAAGTGTTTGAGAAACTGGAAGCAAAAGTACAGCAGGCGATTGATACCATCACTCTGTTGCAGATGGAAATCGAAGAGCTGAAAGAAAA
>ERZ1036420.691-NODE-691-length-13996-cov-10.720106_pt1 | contig 13996 bp, 7 predicted proteins | sample MGYA00514220_ERZ1036420 | MGnify/ENA primary metagenome ERZ1036420 (study PRJEB33795, sample SAMN09464938) | human gut metagenome | host: Homo sapiens | place: USA: Stanford, California | collected 2016-10 | study: EMG produced TPA metagenomics assembly of the...
CGTTTCTTTCTGTTTTTTCTTCATTTTTACTGTCCACGAAACCGGGAAGGGCACACTCCTTGAGCAAGGCCTGAAGGCGCTCTTCAGTCACCTTGGTATCGTCAATCGTAATGAGTTTTTCCGTGCCATCTTCATTTTTGCATACAATCAATAATTTTCTTGTTCCTGCGACCCGACCAGCAGCAGTTGCAAGCTTGTCCGCAACTATATTTGCGTAAGGGATTCGCAGGTAGGAGCTCTTAAAGCCAGTCCCTTCTTTAACGTACATTGCGTGTGTTGAGAACAGCAAATACCCATTTGCAATCTTAGTTCCATATAGGAAGGCATTAAAGTTGAGCCGGGGAAATGCTTTCTGTAATTCTTTTTGCAGTGCCGCCGGGAGCGACTCTAATTTTTTCCCAAAGGAAACTTCATCTGACAAGTACGAACTAATAATACGTTTTAAATCGCAGTAGTTGTTCTCAGCAAGAACAGCTACAGCGGGTTCGTCCTCTTCAATTGTTGCTGCTTCAATAGCATTTGCTATCCTTGGTGCATCAATGGCCTTATATCGATTAACTATGCCATCCGCTCCCAGCACAGAAAACTCCTTGCGGATCTCTTCACAGGCCATATCGACATCTTTTGCAGAGGTGAAACTACTCAGCCAGCCGAAATGCTCAGTATCGTTTTTGAAGCCAAACGTGGGATCTCCTAATGATAGAAAAGCGCAAATAACTTTGAGAATCACACGCCGGTCTGAATGACTATCAACATTGTTGAGCTTTTCAAAGTCAAAATTTGAGACTCGCTGTGTAACACCTAAATATTTTTCTAGGTTAAGATAAAAAGCTCTCTGATAGTCTGTACTTTGGCCATACTGATCCATCAACGTATACAAAGCTGCGCACAATGCTTGTTTCTCGATACTCCCCAGCTCACGCGGACTTTTAGTCACTTCGATGCCATAGAGTACTCTTGCCTCTTCAACGGCTTTATCATGAAGGACGACACCAACAGCCCCTTGAACTTCTCGCTGATCAGATTCGATTGCTTGCAGAATCTCAGCCTGTTTTTCTAAACCGCTTGCAACTTTATCCTGTTTTGCAGCATCGGCACGAGCCTGAATCTCAATGCCTTTTCTTATATCCTTCTTGCTCATCAAGGTTGCCTCCGTCATAAATGAATACTCTTCGCCAACAACTCTCTTCTGCCATTCAGACTCAAGATATTCTTTCTTGACCCGCATAATAAACTTGGTGTCTGTTACCAGACGATAAGCCGTGACTAGGATTCCTCCGATATCAAGATCTTTCCACGCTGCTTCATTTCCCATCCATGCGTTACCGCCAACCCAGATCAAATTACTGGATGAAGCAATAGCATTTGAAATAGAGAGGATTTTTCGCGTCTTTACTTCAAACAAATCTTTATCAGGATACTTGGTAGCATCGTAGAATAGCCCATGTAAAGCCGCTATTAGCATGTTGATTATAACTGATGCTACCGCTTGAATCCCAACAACAGCGACGTCTTTCATCAACAGCAAGGTGTCGTACCCTTCTTTATAAACCTTGCCAGCAAAGTCTGGAGCAAATGTTTCCAACACCGGCACAGGCAGACCTTGCTTTGTAAACACGTCAGATTTCAGATGGAGAGCCTGAGCAAACAATGCCGCTGGAAGACGTTTAGAATCCTCTTTAATACTATCAACAGCTTCTATAAAACCGTAGGAAAGAGGGACTGGCGCTGTCCAGCGTTTATGTCCACGATCCATACAAACTGAGAAAGTCCTAAAATCTTCTAAGGTAATAGTGTCAGAAAGGATATTCATGGTGCCGAAAATCCAACCTAAAACAGGATCATGCCCCAGTGTATGAATTCGGTGGAGACCACCTTCCATATTAACGCCAAATGCAGGGCTTCCATGTGTGATGTCATACGGAACCCCATTGTAGACAATGTTTACCCAATCTCGGTGTTTGCCTTCAATGTTCTCAGAACCATGTTTCTCTCGAAAAGCATCCCGTTTATCTTTTTCCATTTCAAGGATGCCTTTATCATTATGCTCAACTCTGGAATCGGAAATCTTGTTTGTAACAGCCTCGTTAATCTTACCAATGACAATCCATCTACTAATCTGTAGGGCAGTTGCAAGCATGAGAAAAGCAACATCAGTGCGGTCAAGTCTTGTTGTCGCCATGAACTGTTCATCTATCTCAGACAAAGCGACATCCGCATTACGATATAGTTCTGCAGTATCAGAAACATCAGCCGCCATCTCTTGCATTCCTGACAATGCCTTAGCAAACTGCGCGTCTTCGTCAGCAATTCGATCATTATGTGCGGATAAAAGCTCATCATACTTTCCCATGCATTACGCCTCCTCTTGGATAGATTTTGGCTTCCCTACAGCTTTATTATACTCACCAGCAGTCCCAAATCTGGGACTTGGTCTTCTCACATCCTCGATTCTTCTAAATATCTCACCAATTTACCTGTTTGCACTGCATACTCGATTTCGGATCTTGTGCTAGAGCCAATATAGCCACCAACATTGATCACGTAAATCTCATCGGCCATGTCTATTTTCCGCTTGTGCATGTCATCCAGCATCTCCTTTGTCTTAGTCAGAGTGCCTTCATCCATGTTCTCCCACACCTCAGCGTCCCCAGCATGACCGAAAAGGCCAACACTTATCACGATGTTGCCCTCAAGCGTGAGGCGCTTTTGAGCTTCCATGAATTCGTCCTTAAAGCGTGTACTGCCGCAAAGAGTAATGACTTTATAGTTTCCGACCATATCCATTACCCGATAAGCGGTTGGATAAACTCAATGAGAGCAACAACCGCTGCCGCAAACTCTGCCGTTCCTTTAATCGCTTTTATTCCTGCTACTGCCGTTTTGAGAAAGCCCTTACGTGGTTTATTAGATTTTACTTCCTGCTCAATAACTTCCAGACTACTTTCCACGGTCTCTTTTTCTTCATCAGAAAGTCCTTCAGTCTGAGCTACTTCTTTAACGCCGCCAATAAGTTTTGCCAGTTCTTCAACATCTACTGTGTTCACAATGTTTGAAGCGGTAATGCTGGCACTATCATTAGCAATATTGACCTGTCCATCCCTAACCGTGATATTGTATACTATCTTGTCATCTACACCCATATCAATTCCAACCTTAGTTAAATAGGCCTCAATATGCCGGATTAAGACCATAGTCACCCGATCATTGAAATCCTTTAGGATTTCTTGGAACTTGTTTGAGTGTGAATACGACATGCCAATGCCGTAATAAACATTTACATTGTGTTCTACGATATAGCTCAGGATCGTAAATACCGTTCTGACTTCCTCTTCATCTGTATCACCAAGGGAGAATATAGCGGAATGAGTTTGAACTTCTCCGAACTCAGCATCCATATCCTGATCACATTCGCCGCAATCTACAATATAGTCATGGATGATATCCGTCTCGTTTAAGAATTTTACAAACTTCTCCAATACGCCATTGTAGTCATCAAAATCTGCTTGAAGAAGTCGATTAGACAGACTATTGAAATCATAGATGATTTTCCGAAGATCGTTCCTACTCAATTTCATATTCTTTCACCCCACAGAACGGACAATAGCATCCGGTAATCTTTAGTAAAGGTTTGATTTTTGCAGAACGTCGGCAGCACTTAAAATCTGTTATCTCCATTGCTTCAATTCCAGATTTAATAGGATCTTCCCGCTCATGTTTTGGCTTCTTTCCTGCCTTAATCTGAATGAAGCTGTGTTTTGTTGACCTCTCAAGATCCTTAAACGCATCATAAATCGCATCCATTGCATAGTTCTGAACCATTGCTTGGGCAAGTTCAATAACTTCTGGAGTCAAATAATGCTCGCTGATAAGTCCACAGCTAGGACAGTACAGATTCAAGATGCCATCATCTTCCGCGTCTGAGGCAGTTATCTTGAAGTATGTACCACAGTGCTCACAGCGAAGAAGAACATAGCCGTCATCGTCACAAGGTATGCTGATTTGAAAGGTCATTGAGTCAGACATCTTTACTCCACTCCCAGCGCTTTGAACACCGCATCCTCTGCGCTGCTATAGAAAATCAGGTTAAAGCATCCGATGAGATCCGCAGGAACCGTCCCAAGTTCCGAAGCTGCGGTCATAGGAAGCAAAACCCTCTTTGCTCCGCTATCCAAGCAGACCTGAAGGGCGTTAGCCAGCTCATCCACCTTGATGATTGTGCCGCTGATGCTGATCTCTCCAAGGATTGCTGTAGAGCTTAGAACCGGCTTTCCAAGAGCTATAGAGCAAAGCGCAATCAGCGAAGGCAAAGCCAGCTTGCCGGTCATGCCTATTCCTTGCAGATCCTGATAGTTAATGATGTAGTCTCTTGTTGTTGTACTGATAGAGCCGCTGATCCGGTTTCCATTGGCCTTCAGGAAGTTGAAAGCCGTATTGGTTGCCTCTCTTGCATCTCTATCAGAGCCAATACCTGTACGCTCAAACTTTCCGTTGCCGGGAAGCATCTGACTTTCAAGCCGGAACACACCGATCATGCCAGACTTTCCTCTGCTGACCGTGTAGACTTGTCCCGGATTACACATCCCTTCTGGAATCAGTTTGCCGCCACCTTGCTCAGGCACAGAGACATAGTGTTCTTCAAAGGATTCGTTGTCTATGTAGGAGAAGTTCACGTCATAGAACTCCATGCCGCCCAGCTTCTTCAGCTGCTCCTTGACCCGGCGACGCATTTCAAGTGCAATCTGAAGGATTTCCTCCAGATCCTCTTTCTCAAAAACGCCGTCCGGATATACAAGCTTTACCAAGCCGCCTACCATCTTGCGGACTGCAATGGTATCGCGCTGATTGAGATTCTTGCCGAGACGGTAGAAGCGATCCAGCGCATCCCCATACTGCTCTTTACGCAGCTCACGCAAGAACTCAGCCAGATAGTCCGTAATGAAACCGTAATCATCAGTGAAATGCTCCGGACGGAACTTAGGAATCTCCCAACCCGGAATATAACAATGCATACGGTCAAGGAAGGCCGTGTCTGTTCCCATCTCTGGGGGGAAGGGATCGAAGAGGCTGGAAGTCTTCAGCAACACATCAACACTTTGATTGATGTTGCCAACAAAGACCATAGAGGCATTGGCCGCCTTCTCTTCCTTGCCACGGGCAAAGGAGCCGGAAGCCATATAGTCTTTCATGATCTGAATGCCGTCTTTGTCCTTGAAGCGAATACCGGCAACTTCATCAAAGGCTACGCAATCCCAAAGGCCTACCAAGCCCATTGTGTGCTTGCCCATGTTATAGAAGAGATTCGCAACGGTCGTCTGCCCACCGGAAATCAGAATACTGTTAGGCGAAATCTCTTTGTAGAGATGAGATTTACCGGTGCTACGCGGCCCAAGCTCACAGAGGTTGAAGTTGTTTTCGACCAGCGGGATCATCCGGAGAAGAAGCAGCCATTTCTCACGATAGGTAAGCTCTTCCGGCTCCATGCCGATTGAGCGCAGAAGCACGTCAATCCATTCATCCTTTGTGAAAGCTTTACGTCCCTGCTTCAGATCCTCGATGTCCACATGCGGCATCTGAATGGGAGTCAGCTTCCGAATGCTGATAAGGCTGTTTCCACCGTTCTTTGACTTGGATTTAGGCTTGCCATTAAAGCCGATCTGAGCCTCTTCTTCAAGAGAGTCGTTGTTGTACTCCAGCTGGATAATGCACCAAATGCCGCCGCAAAGCAGCCGGTCATATTTCTCCGGGTACTCTTCAGAGATAGGTACACCGCCAAGTCCAAGGTTGGAGAAACGGGCCTCGTAGTAGTCATACCGAAGGTTCAGCTCAACCGTCACCTGGTCAATGATGGTCATAGCTCCACGCTGACGCAGCTTGGAAAGTACCTTTTCCGATTCATCCGGACGCACATAGTTGTCAGCAAGAATGCGTTTGACGTTTTCAACGCCCTGAGCAACAATCTCATCATCGTCAGAGCTGCAATACTGCCCAAGAAGGAACTCAAGAACATAGGTAGGTACATTTGCCCCTTCCTTGATTTTCTTCGTCAGGTCTTTGCGGACAATCTTGCCATCAAAGTTCTGGCGCAGCTTGTCCTTGATTATCTCACGAACACTGAAGCTCGTATCGAAATCTTCCATCTTACGTTCCTCCTCGGCAGTCCTCACTTAAAAGAAGTTGAACTCATCCACGGCAAATGCTATGTCGATCTGGAATTCTTCCCGAATCGGCGCTTGCAGGCCGCTCTCGTCGGCAATAATCAGATAATAGGTCTCACGGTTGCTGTACTTCTGCGACCGGAGATTGAAGTTGCACCGGAAAGTGCGCTCCTGTGCGTTGTCGCTGGTCTTGTCAGCGATAATCTTGCATGTGTCGCTGATCTTCTGTCCGTTCACATCAACAAAGTATAGAAGATACGTTGCAGCTTCACGGTTCCCTCCAACCGCCTCCTTCTGATAGAAGTTCAGAGAGAAAATCATGTTGCTGATCTTCCGGCTGGCTGACAACAGGCTGATAGTCACAGGCTTTGTATCGATCTTATCCTTGTTTCGCTGATACATCTTGTAGGCGTTCCGCAGGAACTGGAACTCCAGAACCGGAACAACCATTTCCTGAAGGCTGATACCGCCATGCACAAAGTTCAAACCGCCGCCTTTTTTCTTGATGCGGACGTTCTCTCTCGGCGCGAAAGCATCATACTCCGTCTGGCCGTCCATGAAACGTACAGGCAGCAGATAATCGGGTTTAGCGCCCTTTTTGGTGATTAAGTATCGGCGGTCAATCTCCACATCCTGATCGCTGGGCGAAGTCTTGTCCACCTTGTCATCTTCGCTCAAAGGGCTATAGGTATAGAGGAAACCATGATCCGCTGTCACAATCACATTCGTACCACCAAACTCGTTGACAATGATACGGATCAGGTTTTTGATCTCTGCGATTGCATCATCACAGGCCGGGAATACGGCGCTGTCAGAGGTGTGGCTTGCCTCATCTACCTTATCGTGGTAGATGTAGACAATATCCATACCCTTGACCAGAGCCTGACGCTCCAGCCGCTTGAGGCCAATGATGTTGTCGTATTTCAGCGCAACGCTGTTGGGATTATTGGCTTTCAGTACCTTGTCTCTGTACCCGGCATCTGTAGACTGTCCATCTGCCAGAATGCCAAGGACACCATTGCTGCGGGGAACTACTTCCAACTTCTTATGCGGTAACAGAGCTGCCATGCCGAACTTTGTGACTGTCGGGAAGATCGCTTCACAGCTGTTCAAAGCTACCTTACACTGCATCTCCCGCTGAAGTTGCTCCGAAAGGGAGGCTGCTACTTCATAGCGGAATGCGTCCGATATGATCACAAAGATACGGTTATCGTTGGTCTTGACCTTGGACTTATAGAAGTCAACCTGCTGAGGCACTTCCAGAATGCGGCCATATGTCTCCAGATTCTCAGCACAGGCATCCGACCAGTTCTGACCGAGCTGCCCAAGATACCAGTGAGAATAGAGGCCTTCAACCTTCTCCGTTACATGCTTAAAGAGGTCATCCAGCAAGGGATTGGAAGTCTTCAGACTCTTCTGGAAGCAGAGATGGAACAGTCTGTAGTAGGTATCCATCCGGTAGTAGTCTGTCGTGTACTCTTTCCAGATACGATGCGGCTCAACGGTGTGGAACCCGGCAGAGTGCTCCATAAAGAAGGCCTGCATGTTGGCAACCTGAAGAAGACCGTCATAATAGCTGGATACGCTGTCGTACCAGACCATTGTGCGGCGCTTCTCAACGGCAGCTTTGATCACGTCAACTTGAATGATGTGATCGCTGATTTCCTTCATCAGCGCTGTCAGGATACACTCGTTGATGCACGGGAAAACTTCTGTATCCACCAGATCCTCAACAGCCAATTTGCTAAAGCGCTGCGGCAGCCGAGCTTCATCTTCGACGTACCGGGCAACTTCGTAGAGCTGCATGTTGTCCTCACTATGGAGCCAGTCAGAAACAAAGTCATAGCAATAGGCCTGATGCGGTGTCGAGATAAAGGCATCCAGTCCGGCCAAGTGATCCTGATGCATCGTCCGTGTCGCTGCGGTCAGCAGCATATGGATGGCAAGTCTTCCAAGGCTGGAATCATCACCCTCACTGTATCCGGTAGCTTGAGAGACCATGACCCAAAACGGCTTGTCCGCGCCATAGGTAAGGAAGCTCTGATAGATGCCGTTCGTATCCAGATCCAGTCCAGCATGAATGACCGCTTTGATGATCTTATTTGGCTGAATATCATTGCAGCCAGCAAGTGCAGCCATGACAGCAAGGTGCATCTGCGGAGCCGTGGAGATGCTGCCACTTAGTTTTTTGACAGTATCACGGCGATCCTTTGCCCGGAAGAACTTCCGGTAATGCTTCACCTGATTCCGGATAATAGGCGTAGCAGGCAAGCCCATCTCATCCATCCAGATAGAGTTGAGATCAGCGCGGAACTCCTCGCTGTAAATCTGTACATTGATCAGCCAGTTGTCATCATCCTTCATGAAGGGACGGGGATCGTAAACAAGGAAGTTCGTTGTCAGGCTGTCCTCGCAGAGCTGCTTCTTGACCGCAAAGGTGTTGTTGCCGGTCAGAACTACAACTTCTACACCGTCCAGAGACAGATCCTCCAGCTGGTCTTCAAATTCCCGGTCTTCATCGTACCAGAAGATGATCCGGCGCTTATAGAACTCCGGTAAAGGCGCAGCAAAACGACGAGTCAAGTCTTGCTGTATGGTTCCTAAATCAATACCGGCCATGTCCTATACCTCCTTACTTGATCTTCGCAAGGACATCTTGGAAAATCGCATAGTTGTGTTTCACTCCATCATCCAAGTCGATGCGGATCATCTGATCGGCAAGATGATGGATTTTTTCTTCGTAAACTCTCAATTCTTCAGCCTGATCCCGAAGCTTTGCCAGCTGCTTAGAGAGTTTTACGCGCTCACCGGTTCCTGCATTAGCAATCCGACTCTCCATATCCGCAATCGCTGTACGATAACGGCTCTGCTGTTCATGAACGTAATCTGTGCGAATACGGGCAATCGTGTCCGGCTGATAACGGTGCATGTAGATCAAGCATTTGAAACCATTCTTTTTGCCACTGTCAAAGAGCCAGTAGATGGGACGTTTACCGCTTCCTGTAATTGAATAGTCACTACAATGAGCATTAAAGAAGTCATTCAAAAAATAATTTCTAATAACTTCACGTGCTGACCCTTTACCGCCAATAGTTGATGCAATATAGCTTAAGTTTTCCTCAAGATTATGTTTGCCGTAGACCTGTTCCACGAAAGAAACAAACCTTCCTACGATATCGTCCTCAAAGTATTCATCATCACAAATTGGAAGGATTGCATCCTTGTCGGGGATAAAAGTCTTATACTTATCCGAACCCCATTCGCCACCAGCATACGCAACACCCGATACATCAAGCGAATAACGGCCAAAGATACAACCAATGGCATACGAAATAAGACTTTTTATCTCTCTTTCTCGGTTTGCCTTACGAACAGCCGTTATATCTGTGTCTTGGACTGTAGGATCTATCTCTGCCTCAAGGCCATAAATGTGGATAAAGAGCCTGTTAAGTTCCTCTTCTAAATCTTTAACTCTTGCAAATCTAGTTGAGCACTCTTTTTCCCACCTCTCAAAAGCGTTTTGAAGTTGGTAATTGCCGAAATCATGTTCAGAGGGAATAAGAGGATGCTTGACAAACCCCCATGAAGTTTCAAAAGAATCCCAGTCGCTTTTTGATAGATGTACAAGCTCTTTAACAATAGTAATAATCCGCTCCCTTACTGTATCGTCTGCCATATAAGGAAGTGAAACAACATCACCAACCTTAAAATCAAGGGTAGGCGAGATGAATTGCAGAAATTGCATAGCAACTTTGCTGTTGAGCAATCCGAGAACCCATAAAAGGTTTTCTTCGTTAGCTGAAAAGCCTTTTGCGCCCTTTGAGTCAAAAAGAAATCCGCAAGGGCAATAACGAACGGACAAGTTTCCCGAACTAATAGCTGACCAAGTTATACCTTCCCTGAACCCGAAGTCTCCATTGTAATTGTGAGACCTAATCCTTCCAGTTTTAGGATCTTTATTGTTGCGGATTCTGCTGCCGTCATTTTCCCAATCAACAACATAATCGTTATTCCCAAACCAGTCACGCTCTGTCCCGCCTTTATTATATGGAACCCATTTAATATTCCGGCTGACGCCTTCTTGAGCATTCTTACAATCAAACGTTATTCGACCAAGCTCAACTTCGTGCCATAGCCTCAGAAATGTTTCATTATCGGCAGTTGCCATACCTTCTCTAGTTGTAAAAATCCTCGACATAGAAGGAGCGTCAAAGCACTTGATAGTTTCCTCCCCAACCCAATATGCAATAAGTTGTTGTGGAAGATGCTTAAAATTCCTATTTGATGTGTGGTAAAGATACTTTTCGGATAGATAATCCCTCTCCTTCTCCGCTTCGGAATTTCCAGAAACTAAACGGGAGTATGATCCTATGTAGTTTCCCTGAAAATGGCTTTTGCGTACAGAAAACGCAACTGTTTGGACAACTTCTCCATTTATTTCATCAAAGCCTCTTGCGCCCATGTGTGCCAGGCTAAAGATTTCATTTTGAAGAACCTTAGATCTGACTTTCTGAAAGCTTGTGAGGAACAACCATGATTGCATCGTTATCATTGCCGTGAAACCGTTCCTGCGTGTCATGGAAAGACATCTTTCTATGAAAACTGAGAACATGTCAGTCTTTCCACCTACGTAATTTTCATTAACATAAGCGTTCAGCTTTGCGTCAGCGTTGCTAATAGCCATATAGGGAGGATTTGTGACAGTAACATGATACTTTTGTGCTAATGCTTGAGCGACACGGATAAGGGGCTCGACAGTATCAAGCACCTGCATGGAATAAAGAGATGGGGTTTCTTCATTACGTACCTCCTCAATACGTCCATACAAAAGAGAGAAGTCCATATCAGGTACTTGAAGAATAGATCCATACTCTTTTGCGTCATGCATAGCTTCACAAAGCGAATCCATGGCGCGACGAAGGTCAGGCCTTCCGTCCACATAATAATCAATGCAATGCGCGTCAAGTTCGCTACTTTCTTTAATCACGAGGACATTGGGTTGAATCCTTCTACTAAAAAACCGACGGTCGTATTGCCTCGCCTTCATCATCACAGAGAAATATGCTAGCTGCGTAGCTCTTTCATCTATGTCTAATCCCCAGATATTGTATTGTATAATGTTTGCGATAGCTTCTCTTGCAGTATATCCATAAGCTTCATATACCTGCACCAACACATCAATCATATAAACCAGTATATGACCGCTGCCTTGGCATGGATCAATTACTCTGATTTCTTGTGGCTGAAGGGATGCGTATTCTTGCTCAACGGCATGAAGCTCATTCTGAACTGCAAGTTCCTGTTCTGCTTCAGCTGTGAGGTATTTCCATTTCTCCCGAAGGCGTTCATTGGGATGCCCATCAATCCACATCTTTCCAAGGGAGTTTTCCACCATATATCGAACTATCCAATCAGGTGTAAACAGTTGAGTTGCAGCAGGTATCTCCTCTTTATTGATCTTTCCACTCTTAGAAAAAACGACTGCCTTCGGCTCAATATTATAAAACTGATATAGCCAGCCGATAATCTGTACCTGATCTGTCCAGTCTTCTTCCGGGATCATAGCTACCATCTGCTCAATAACACTTCCTTCACGAAGAAGGTTGTCCGGAAACAACAGCTCCGTAAAGTCAGAAATGCGCTGGAACATGCCGGGTAGAATGCTGGAGAGAGCATTGCACTGGACAATGATCATGTACTTAAAGAGCGCATCATCGTCGTTGGCATTCTTAAGAGCATAGACTTTCTCCATATCCAGCCCGTCCAGCTCCATGTTGATTGCTTCGGTCAGAATCTGAGGCTTAAAACTATTCTCATCATCCGTGAAGACACGAACACGGGAAGGAAGATAGCCATTGACCTCCATGAACCGAAGGGCAATGAAACGGTTGAACCAAGTGTAGGCGATCTCCTCCATGACCTGCTCATAACCCTTCTCACGGATTTGAGCAATCAGCGCCTGACGCTGACGTTTCTCTTCAGCAGACATAACACGGCCAAGAACGCTGTCCGCAGATGCGTCCCCGTAGCCTTTATCGGTGATCTCATATAATGCAGCTCTCTGGCTGACACGAGAAATCAGTTCCCGCCTTGCCCATACGGCATATTTCTTGATAGCATTCTTGTCCATACTCGTCTCCTTACTTCAGCTGGATACCGTCACAGTTCTTGAGGAGCTGCTTCAGCTGACTGCGAAGCTTCTCAACATAATCGTCTACCTCTTCCGGGGTCTCCATTGTCTTTGCAGGGAAGATGACTGACCGGTTATACGACCGGATCACCTTCTTCGGTGCGGGTTTAGGAGGATTGACCGGATTTACAGGCGGTTTGGGCGGGTCAACCGGCTTCGGAGGCGCAACCGCCACTTCAATCCTTGCTACCGCAGAGTCCTTGTATTGGAGCATCGGAGGAATGAGGCCATCCAGAAGCGCAAGACTCTGGAAGTCTTTGACCTTCTGCCGCTGCTGAGAGTAGTATTCATCAGCCTTGGCAACAAGATCCTTGGCCTTGAAGTCTCCATTTGCTGCCTGATGCACTGCACCCATGCACTGCGTTATGATGTCGTTTACTTCTTCACGCTTGGAAGCAAGCAGGCGGTCATGGCCTTCTCGGACAGTAGCCATAAGGCCGTTTAGTTCAGGAATCTTCTTGTAGCTAAAGCCGCCCTGCACCACAACAATAAGACGGATCTTATTGAGCGCATCATTGGCTTCCGGTTCGTGAGACAGGTAATCCAGCTCATTCCGGAGGTCTTCTTCCATCTGCGCCGCTGCATCGAAGACCTGTACTTGCGTCTTGAAGAAGCTCTCCACTTCCTGAAGATCTTCTTTGCTGTCAAAGAGCTTGTCTTCCAGCTTCAGAACGCGGTCAATCAGTGCAATGTTGTCTTTCTTCTGAGAAAGAACTTCCGTTGCCAGCTGAATTGCCGCCTGCACTTTAGCCTTGTCCGGATATCTCCGGTTAGGTACATAGCGCTGCTCCAGAGCCTCATAATGAGCCTTCTGAGCCTCAAACTTCGTAACGATAAAGGCAACAAGGCCGTCTTCATCATCCGGCACGTCCATCACATCAAAGTACTCACGGAGGAGATCCTTGACCGCTTTCATCTTGACCGCAGTCACGACTTGACGCTTGGAAATGCTGGTCTTGCCGATCTCACTCTTCTTGCGGAGCATATCCGGGAGCTTCGGATCGTTGGGCTGAATTGTTGCTCCACCGTACTTGATGGTGACTTTCTGCTGGTTGATAAGCAGAGCAACAACTGCAGCAATGTCGATCTCTCGCCAGCCATACGGGATTCCCTGATAGCGGCTCTGTACATCAAACATGGAGGTAGGCAGCTTAGTCCTATCCTGCACGATCAGGTATTCCTCGACCTTGGCAGCTGCATCACGATTGGGTTCTGCTCCAGCAATGAAGTTGCCAGTCAGAATCTCGATAATGTCCGCATCCGTCTCTGCATTCTTCTCGATCAGGCCAAGCTCACTGTAGACGTGCGCCACCAGATACTCCAGAGCCTGATCAATGCGGGACTTTGCGTCACCGCTCTTTATCTCAACATGCTCACCGTCCACATAGAAGGCTGCATTCACAATGGCTTTCTTCAGATCCTCCATAGCGGACAGCTCATACCGGCCAGCTTCATCCTGCTGGTCACGGATGATGTCCTGCATGGACTTCGGAAGCTGGGAGACGTTCCGCTGCTTCACGAACTTGCGGATCTTCATGGCACTTTCCAGCGCCTCATAGTAAGAAGTACCAGAAAGAACGACGATAGCCTGCCCCTTAAATAGTGTCTACACAAGATCAGGTCAAAACAGTACACCAAATAGCAATGC
>ERZ1036420.695-NODE-695-length-13824-cov-4.817706_pt1 | contig 13824 bp, 10 predicted proteins | sample MGYA00514220_ERZ1036420 | MGnify/ENA primary metagenome ERZ1036420 (study PRJEB33795, sample SAMN09464938) | human gut metagenome | host: Homo sapiens | place: USA: Stanford, California | collected 2016-10 | study: EMG produced TPA metagenomics assembly of the...
GATAACAGGACGCGGTAGATTTTTCCTGTGGGGATAATTCTGCGGAAACTCAAGAAGGATAATGGATATTTACAAAGTCTTTCAACTGTGTTAGAATACATTTGTGTATAAATTTCATATCAACAGTTTAAGTGCATCGATCTTCCAAACGGAAATCGGTGAAAAGGGAATCAGGTCAGAATCCTGAGCGATCCGGTCACTGTATCGAGGGAGTTGTCTGTAAAAATCCATTGTATGTCCGCAAGCATATGAGAAGGAACAGAACAGCGATGATCTCCAAGTCAGGAAACCTGCTTAAACTGCATAAGGTTGAAGCTTCCGAGTAAAGTTTCCATCCACACTTGTTTTATGAGATATGGAATGCCTGATAAGTAACGAACAGTTCACTTGCCGGGAACCTTGAACGGGATTTATGCATTGCATTAAACGGCAGGGTGAATCACTTCGGCTACCAAACGTTCTGTTATATCATGGCACTTTCCTCCGCAAACAGGTGTTATGATTTTCCGCTTGCAGAACCCGGGCAGTCGAAGAGACGAGCCCGTTTTTTTTTGCGTGGACGGACGAAAACGGTCAGACGCAGGGCAGGTGCGTGTGCGGGGCGGGGGGAAATATGGAAATGCAGTGCTTGCGACTACAGGCGGACAGGAACGGGCGGGGTGTCCGTGGAGCGCGGAACGGGGCGCTGTCGACCGACAGCCAACAAAAAAAATCCCGTTCTGAGCGCCGCGAACACCCCGCCCGTTCCTGTCCGAATGTGGAGTGAGCACGCATTCCATATTTCCCCCGCTGCCGTCTCACGCACGCGGCACGGCGGTCGGATTTTCGTCCCCCTACTTCAAAAAGTAAAAAGGATTATCGTTTTTGAGGAAATGCATCAGCTGATAAGCACACATGATCGCAACATTCTCTTCCCTCAGAATCCTGGCGACCTCCTCCCGGTCTGCCAGCACCACCTCAATCTCCTCGCTTTCCTCCATATACTGGCGGCTGATCGTTCCCGTAGCATAGCCGTAAACAGATGCACAGGATTCGTCTGTCATGCCGATAGTGGTAAAATACGGCTTTTCAAAGCATTCTTCCGTCTGGATCGGCTGAAAGTCCAAACCAGTCTCCTCATGCATTTCACGGATGGCTGCCTGATGGTAATCCTCATTTTCCTCCACCAGTCCCGCAGGAAATTCGTAAATATAATCGTCGATCGTCACACGGTACTGTTTCACCAGGATCACTTTGTCCCGTTTCTCGCCGTAAAGACTGTAGATGATCACTCCGTCCGGCCGGTTGACTTTCGTTTTCAGTTTCATCTGCTCAATCGTCTTCGCCCGCGAAGCCACATAATAATTCAGCGGCTTTCCCACACGGTTTTTGCCCTGTACATGATAAAGATTCACAAAACGGTTGTCCGTCTGCTGAGTGATTTTTTCAATCTGTGCCATCTTTCTGTCCTCTCCTCTCCTTTTCCGGCCGACGCCTGTTTCTCAGACCAATCCTCAAACATCGCACCAGACCTGTTACCGCATATGCTCTCCTTTCAGGATTCTGCTGATATGTTTATATAATAACAGAGTAATGACAGAAACTACAACCCCCTTGACCAGATTAAAAGGAACAACCGCAAAAAGACAGAACGTTGGAAGGCTGGTAATCGCCCTGTTCACCGCCGCTCCCATCTCTATCAGGCCGTCCACCGGAATTCCAAAGGCTGCGGAATAAGCCGGAAGCAGTACATAGGCGTTGATCACGCCGCCCACTGCCGCCATAACAATGGTACCAAGAGTCATTCCAATCACTGCTGATTTTCTTGTCTTTTTTCTCTGATAAACCAGCGCTGCCGGAACAATCAGCGCACAGCCGATCAGAAAGTTGGCAAACTCGCCCACAAATGCCGTATCCGTTCCATTAATCACAAGATTCAAAAGGACCTTGATCAGCTCGATCAGCACACCTGCCATCGGTCCCATAGCGAAAGCGCCGATCAGTACCGGAAGTTCACTGAGATCGATCTGATAAAAGGACGGAGCAAAAGGCAGCGGGATATCAAAGAGCATCAGCACTACCGCAATGCCTGCCAACATACCGATCTGTACCAGGTATCTGGTTCTTCCAATACTGTCTGCCCTTGTTCGTTTCTGCGTTGTTGTTTCTGCATTCATACTTTTTTCTTCCTTTCTGTCTGAGGAAATCTCCCAGTCGAAAACCGCCGGAAAAACTGTGAGGTATTTGTTGTAAGAAAGAATCCTGTTTGGCAGGATTCTCCGCCTGCGGCGGGTCGCACAAGCGGCATCTTCCACTCCGCCGCAGTGCGGCCCTCGCGGAGCGTTTTTATTTCAAAGGAAAGTAATTTCCTATGAGAAATAAAAAATACCCGGGAGAATATCCCGGGCGATTTTCATACAAAAGAAAGATTACACGACTGCTGCCCTTCAAAAAAACGGATCCGGACATTGTTCCTTTTCGTCCTTTTTTCCGGCAGTTGCCTTCATCAAGCTTTGTCTCTCTTCTTCCATCCAGACTGTAACTGTTGGTACCGGACTTTCACCGGATCAGCCGTGGCTTTCTGCCACAGGTCGCGGACTATACCGCCAGTGGGGACTTGCACCCCGCCCTGAAGATTTCCTGTCTTTATTTTTCTCTATCAGTATATACCCAGTGAGGAATGCCGTCAATAGAAAAATAAGGCTCATTCTCCTTCCGCATGACTGCTGCGCATTGTTTCATAAAGTTTTTCCATGCTGACATCTCCCATATGAGATGGTTCTTCTCCCAGACGCATCACCAGATCCTGCCCTTCCTCCTGAGCCTTCCACTCTGCCAGACCCGATCCGTTGGGATCTCCTGTTTTGGCAAAATTCGTCAGATATGACACCATCTCTTCGCTCAGCTGTCTGTCTTTTTCCGTAAACGGTCTCCAACCATTGTCCAGAGTTCCGAACCAATACCACAGATCGCTGCTGTGCCATGCTCCTTCTTCGTCTCCGGGAAGCTGCCGGTCAAAAAACCAGGTATACGAAGAACACCTGCCTTGTTCTGACTGCAGACGGCACCAGTTCTTCGCCATCTGAAAAACAATGGGCGGAACAATATCTTCGCTGGTGCTTCCCGCCATATACGGAATATTCAGAAATTGTCCGCTGCTGACAGCGTCTTCTCCGGATTTCACGATCATTTCTCCGTCGATACACGGCATACAAGTAAGTCCTGTCACGCTTTGCATCCTGTTTACTGCTCCCCACGCCCCGAACAATTTTTCTGCCGGCAAACGGCGAAACTCTTCCAACGCACTGCAGCCAGCAGTTTTCATCACCTCTTGCCAGTATCCATACTGATCTTCTGCGGGGGATGTTTTGGAAAATTTCTCGCTGATGCCTCCGCCGCTGCTCATCACTGCCTTGGCAATCAGTCCTTTCGTCAAAGGGCTAAGACATAACTGCTGAACACTCATCGCGCCGGCACTCTGTCCCATCACTGTGATATTTCCCGGATTTCCGCCAAATGCCTGTATATTGTCTTTCACCCACCGGATCGCGGCAAGCTGATCGTATAGCCCGTAATTCCCCGTGTGCCCGGATTCCTGCTTCAACTCCGGAAGACAGGCAAAGCCCAGGGGACCCAAACGGTAATTAACGGTAACTGCGATCACACCCTTCTCCGGCCAGACCGGACCGTCGAAATGTTTTTCATGCCCGCAGCCTCCGGTGAATGCGCCGCCATGAATATAAACCAGAACCGGAAGATTTTTTGCCTCATGTGGGGTCCAGATATTCAGGAACAGACAATCTTCACTATAAGTATACGTTTCCCCTTTTCGAAATTCGTTGTAGTAAAAGGTCTTCCCCGGATTTTGATCCTCCGGATGAAACGTCCTTAACTGATAGCAGCAGCTGCCATAAGAGGTTGCATCATAGATGCCATCCCAATGCGATACGACCTCCGGATATTTCCATCGCTCCGCTGTGGCGTAGCGGATTCCCTTGTAAGCTGTGATGCCCGGAATCCGGCATTCCGTTCCTCGGATTTCTCCGCAAGGTGTTTTGATTACTGAATTCATACAGATTTCTCCTTCCTTTTCGGTATTCAAACCCAATATGGTGTTTCGTAATAAAATCTGTTTTGGCGTCCGCCTTTTTAATTACTGAATTTTTATCCTTCCATTCCAATATCTTCTGTAATTATAGCATACAGATATTTTATTGTCCAACATCCAATAACAACCGCATGAATCTCTTCAACATGATCGCCCTGATTTCCCTCTGGCGCCCCAGACAGTCAACGCTCTGAAAGACTACGAGCAGAAACGGAAAGAACGCAGGGGACACCGATAATTTTCCATTTTGAGAGATTGCAATTTTCTATTTGCAAGATTATAATCGTTTTATAAAGATCTTTTATAGAGTAAACTTCTTTTTTTACTGTAACAGCCAAATAGAAACTATTGAAGGGAAATGATGCAATGCAGACAGCAAAAGAACTGCCGGCCTGTCCGGTGGAAACGACGCTCATGTTGATCGGCGACAAATGGAAAGTCCTGATCCTGCGTGACTTAATGACCGGAACCAAACGATTTGGGGAATTGAAAAAGTCTATTGGCAGCGTATCGCAAAAGGTGTTGACCGCCCAGCTGCGCGATATGGAAGCGAACGGGCTGGTACACCGCCAGGTTTACGCTGAGGTGCCGCCCCGGGTTGAATACAGCCTGACGGAATTAGGGCGGAGTTTAAAACCGATCCTGGATGCCATGTGGACATGGGGCGAGGGATACAAGGCACAAAACTCATAAAAATACCGGGACAGATCTTTTGGTAAATCTGTCCCGATGAGTAATTTAATTTATCCAAAATTATCTTCTCGATTCAGTCAATAGCAAAAACTGCTGCGTCAATCTTATTCGTTGACCAGTGCAGCTTTCCATCTTCTATTTTGTAAGTTGCCCCTGTCCAGAGTTCAACCGCCTCCGAACCACCGACTCCTTCTTCTTCCAAATCAAACACATAGGAAGCCGGGGTTTTCTTTAAATGAAATACAGCTACATACTTTTGTCCATGAATCTGTGCGGTATACCAAGAGGATGCCCCTGTTCCTGCAGATTCCGCAGGACGAAAACTGATTCCAGACGCAGCAATTTTCTGTATTTCTCTCTGACTGCAGAGTTCTTGCGCCCTGATTCTGGCGTTCTCCTGATCCTCATTTCGAAAAATTCCCTTTTCACCAAAATCTTCACTCAGCATCATGACCGTTCCAGAAATAGCTGCTGATGTGTACCGTGCCTTTGCCTCCCCAAATTCTGTCGTCCTCTCATAGTTGAAACTGCGATACAAGGAGATATGATCCGGATCATTATACTGATACAGCGTACCATTTTGCCACCAGGCATATGTAAGTGCATTCAACACATATTCCGTATCCTCCGCAGTACCAAACGCATCACAGGAGAATCTGCGCGCATGCCCCATTCCCTGCGGAAACAACGGCGCAATAGAGAGACTCAGAAAGAATGGGCGCCCAAGTTTTTCTTCCGACAGATTTTCCTTCAGAAACCGATACCCTTCAGCGATTGCCTGACGCCCTGTCTGACAATCTTTGTTATAATGGCATCCTTCCATAGCTCCATGACTGAGAAAATCCAGCTTCAAATAGTCAAATCCCCATTCAGCAAATTTCTGTAAAATATTCTTTGTATATTTTTTCCACAACGGATGAGTTACATCCATTGGCACAGCGCCATCTACCCTCGAAAGTATATTTCCTCTGCTATCCTTCAAGAGAATTTCCTCAAAAGTATGTCCTGGACATGATAGGATCTCATCATTTATTTTTTCATCTCCTGCAAAGAATGCAAAGGGTGAAAGATAAATCCCCGTCTTCTGATTGCATCCATGAAAATGCTCATTTAATTTTACCAGCTGTTCCTCAGACAATCGGTTCCATCCAGCATCAAAATTTACATATGTAGTCTTATTGTTTTCAAAACCCACCTTCTGAAGTATTTCACCCAGGTATTCTCCTGCCTCCTGATAATTTTTCTCATTGATATTCATTGCCAGACCCGACCAGGAATTCCACCCGAACGGTACCCCTTCCTTCCATTTCATAGGAGGATTCTTTCTTTTCAAAATTTTTCCATACGTTTCCAACAATGTTCTATAATCTTCCCCATACAAAAACAGAAATCCTGAGGACTCCACACGTTCCCCTTTTACCGTTCCGTGTTCACAAGTATCGTGAGTACCGGCATCAGCAACTCCACAAATACATTCCATAACCCTGGCATCATTTCCAGAACACCTGACAGCATTTTTCCAGGTATCAAAGTCTACTGCTCCCATCATTATTCCCGAACGCTTGCTTTCTGAGTACAGTACTGTCATATCATAACTGGTTCTCCCGGGACGCAATGGAACAGCCTCATAGCGTACCCACATTGTATTGTCGTAAGGAACAAGCAGCATTTTTGTGCTCAGGCTTCGAAAAATATCGGGAACATTTCGTTCAGGGGTTTCCGTGATAAGAGGGAAAAACTTTTTGACCTCAACAGTTTTTCCAGTTTCATATACACTCCCCCTTGCCAATGCAAAACCTTCCTCATAAGCATACAACTTCTGCTGATAATACAATTCCTTACCGACTCTGTATGTGACAGTTACACACGTTCCATTTCCCAACAAATCCTGAAACCTCTCTTCATTCTTCAGAATTTGTTTTTCTGTTCTAGTATCTATCTCTCTTCCATCATTAAGCAATACCATTCCATAACCAGAAAATATTTTTTGCTGTTCAATAAACCAGGAAAATTTTCCGTTTTCTTCCCTCCAGTAATTCATAGTTTCACACGATTCCTCCCGCTTTTTTCCTTCTCTCAAATACACGATACCTTCCCATACATCAAGTACGACTCGACGTAGATCACGGCGAGCCGTACTTGACAACAGAATTATTTTATTAATTTATTCACCCCAGAGTTCCATCCTCTCCTGATAGTTCTCCGTAATTACCTTCTCAACCTCTTCCAGTCCTGCGTTCTCCATATCAGAAAGCATTTTGTCGTATTCAGCCATTGCCTCGTCATGGGATGATGCATTTACAATCTTCGGAAACTCCTGATCGAAGATATCCTCTATCTTCTGCCATTTCAAGCCTTCCGGTGTACTTCCCGCAGGAGTAAGACCATCGAACTCAGAAGTATCCCATCGGTCACTTTCTCCAAAACGATCTTGCGCAAGCTGTGTAGTTTTTGAAACCTCATACTTTGTTACATCATAAGGAGTTCCATCACTACCATTTCCGTTTTTGATAAACCATGTCCATTTTCTTGCTCCAGTTTCCTGAACGGTCGCGTCCCAATCCGTTTGAAAACCATCGATTAAATCCTGGTGCGGAACATGTTTTCCATCAACAATATCATAATTCTCCCCTTCGATTCCCCACATCATCAGGTACTGTCCTTCCTCGCTGGCAAGGAAATCGATCAACTTCATAGCCGCTTCAGGATTTTTGCAGTTGTTGGTAATCGCAATAGCATCCCATCCCAATGTACTTCTTCCGGAAAATGTAGTCTCGGAAGGATCCACATCGTCCGCAACAACTTTATAGGTATAAAATTGTGCATTTTCACCTACACTGGTAGCAAGCGACGTGTTAGCCGCATCTACATCCCAATAAGAACAGAAAGTACTGAACACATTTCCTGCCGACAGTTTCTGAGTCCATTGTTCCTTTTTATTAACAACCCATTCCTTATCAAGAAGTCCTTGCGTATAAAGATCGTTCATAAATCCCATCATTTCTTTATACTCAGGCGCTTTTGCAATATGTTCCAAACCACTATCCGACTCATAATAAGTCTTCAGTCCATACATTCCTTTTATAGTGCCTTCGTAATTTTTGTCTTCGCCGTTTAATGTGATGGCAATGCTTTCCTTTCCATCGATAGTCGGATGTTTTTCCATGAACTGTTTACATATGTCAACATATTCACTTTGTGTAAAAGGTTCATTGCTGTCCGCACGCTCTTGACCCACGATCTCACACAGAAAATCATAGCGCATCAATACACCTGCCACCGGATCAGGATCCACTCCGTACCAGTTATTCAGGTAATAATTTTTTCCATCACTGTAACGGCTCTTTTTCAGCACATCACCATACATTTCCTTGACATTCGGTCCATATTCATCAATGAGATCATTCAACGGAATCAGGGCTCCCGCTTCAATATAACGATTTACTATATCATTTCCTCTCTCCATCAGAACAATGTCCGGATAATTCTGCCCGGTCAGCATCAGATTTAATTTTTCCAGCGGATCTCCACTTGGATTTTCCACTTGAATATTAATGCCCGTCTTTTCCATAATGGCTTTCGCCACAGGATCATCAAAAGTATTGCTTCCTGAGTTTTTATCAAAAATAGAGATTGTAACTCCATCTGTCGACGCATCGTTTGCTGTTGAAGATGTGTCTTCCGTATCCTGACCACCCTGACATCCTGCCAGTGTACCTGCTGCCAGAATACCACTCAAAAATAACGCGGCAATTTTTTTCATTTTCATAAGTTTGTTCCTCCTTCATTTTAGCTTTTCACTGAACCAAGCATAATTCCCTTTACAAAATATTTTTGAATAAACGGATATACCATAATAATCGGAATCGTCGCGATCATAGTCGCCGCCATTCGAATACTATCCGGAGTAAGCTGCTGCCCGGCCTGGTTTGCCGCCTGATTCGCCGACGATGTCTGATACTGATTCAATATTTCCACAAGAATCGACTGCATCGTTTTCAGCGACTGGGAATTCGTATACAAATATGCATCAAACCACGAATTCCAATGCATAACAGCCACAAAAAGAGCAATCGTCATAATGATCGGCTTAGACAATGGTAATACCATCCGGAAAAATACCGTAAGGTCGTTCGCACCATCGATTTTTGACGACTCAAAAATTTCTTTTGGCATCCCTTCAATATAGTTCTTTACGAGAATCATGTTATAAACACTGACCAGATTTGGAAAGATAAATACAATAAAATTATTTAGCATTCCAAGATTTTTCAGAACCATATAGTACGGAACCATACCTCCGCCGAAATACATTGTAAAAATAAACAACAGATTCAACGGTTTTTTCCATAGCAGATCCTCTCTTGAAAGAACATAAGCCAGCATAGTTGTCACCAGAACCGCCAGCGGAGTTCCAATGACCGTTCGCAACACTGTAATCCATATACCATGCAGGAACGTTTCTCTGGTCAAGATATCCGCGTAACTCGCAAAACTTAACTTTCTAGGGAGAAAATACAAGCCCCCTCGCAAAGCATCCGTCGCGTCGTTAATAGAAACAATAAAAATATTCCAAAATGGATATACGCAAATCACCGTCACCAGAATAAGGAAAATGACTTTAAAAATATCCAGAAACCAGTCCGATGCACAGCGTTTTTTTCTGAGTTTAGCCGTTTTCATTCCTTATCCCCCCTTTAGAATAATGCAGTATTATCATCGCTGAATTTTCTTGACAGAGCATTTGCGCTGATCACCAGCAGAAATGATACCACCGACTTAAACAACCCTACAGCTGTACCATAAGAATACATACCATTTTTTAAACCATATCGGTATGCGTAAGTGTCAAGCACATCCGAATAATTAAGTATTGAATCGTTGGACATTAACAGCTGCTGCTCATATCCGGTATTCAAAACACCTCCGATTGCCAAAATCAGCAGAATCAGGATAGTGGGGCGAAGCGCAGGCAACGTAATATGCAAAATTTTCTGCATCCTTGTAGCTCCATCCACATCTGCAGCCTCGTACATATCCTGACTGATTCCCGAAATGGCAGCCATATAAATAATAGCGTTGTATCCAAGAACCTTCCATGCATTTGCTATTGCAATGATCCACCAAAAATACGGTCCGTTTTGAAAAAACAGAATTTCCTGATCTGTCAGCCCGAGAAATTGCAGAAGATGGTTAATCACACCATCTGCTGACAGAAAAGTCAGGAAAATATTCGCCGCGATAACCCATGAAATAAAGTACGGTATGTACGAAGATGTCTGCACAAATTTTTTTACCCGCTGATTCTTCACTTCATTCAAACAGAGTGCCAGAATAATCGGCAATGGAAATGAGAACACCAGCGTAAGAAGGCTGGTTGCCAGGGTGTTTCTCATTATCATTAGAAAATCAGTCGAAAAAAAGTATTCGAACCAATCCAATCCGACAAACTGTGAATTTACCATATCTGCAAAGTAACCGTTTCCCTGAGGCGTATAGTTGATAAACGCCATGTACAATCCTGTCATCGGCGCATAACAAATCAGTACTACCCATACCAGCGCCGGTAAAAGCAACAAAAACAAATATCTCTGTGACCAAAATTGTTTTCGTATACTTTTATGCTTAGATTTCTCCTTTTTCACATCCTTCTCTCCTTTCTTATTGTCTTATTGCACAATTTTTATTTGTTCTTTCACATTTTAATATACATTTAGCATAATTCCAATCCACCATTCCTACGAAAGTCATCACAATTTAACTATTTTCAAAAGAATTTCTTTTACAAATACCATAATCTTATGATTTATACCACTATTTAAAGATTTTATCCTATTAATCTTCCATGACGCAAAAAAAGCATATACATATCCAGACACGCTGTTTTATGTATATGCTTTTCTTCAATATATTATCGGAATATAAACCAACACCCTGGTTCCTTTCCCGAAAACACTTTCTATTTTCACACCATATTCTTCACCATATGTAAGGCGAACACGATTATGAACATTTTTCAGTCCGTAACCTTCTTCAAATTTTTCCAACTGACTCCTGAGTTTTTCTAATTTATCCTGTTCAATTCCAACTCCATTATCCTCCACAGAAAAGCAAACACGCTCACCATCCAGTTGAACACGGACTCGGATCATCAACACCTCCTCATCACTTTTCCTGCCATGGTGAATCGAATTTTCAACCAGAGGCTGAAGCAAAAGCTTTATGGTCTTCAGTGTGAGAAGTTCTTTTTTTATATCATACTCAACCTGTATACTGGAACCAAACCGAAGTTTTTGTATTTTCATATAATTCTTCAAAAGTTCCACTTCTTCCTGGATGGAAAGAGTTTGTTTTCCTTTATTCAGAGAAATTCTGTAAAAATCCGCGAGGTATTTTACGCTTTTTACAGTCTGCATTCCTCTTTCTCTCAAAGCCATCGCTGAAATCACAGATAATGCATTATATAAGAAATGCGGATTAATCTGCTCCTGCATTAAGTTTAGTTCCTCCGACTGTAATTTGATTTTTTTCTCGTAATTTTCCCGAATCAGCCGCTGAATCTTTACATTAAGAACATTGAATGCATCTCCAATTTGTCCTATTTCATCCTTTCCCATATCTTCCAATACATAATCAAACTCACCGTCTCCCAGTTTTCGCGCCGCATACATTACTTTAGATACTCTGTCCGAAAGCCATTTGCTGTACAGAAGGATCAGGATCATCACAACTGCTGCACTCAAAAATATCAGAAACATCATCTGCCCGGAAACCGTTTTCATATTTTTCAATGTTGCCTCTTTATCAGAAATCATAACAATATAAGTTTCAAATGAAGACTCTGTCGAGATTCCAATCTTATCTGCTCCTTCATCCGTAAATTCTGTCTGGATCTTGTCTGCCGGTTTCCAGTCCGGCATCCACTGAACAATATTCTTTCCAACCCTTTCTGGACGAGAAGCTGCCAGAATCATCCCACTACTGTCTGTAAGAAAAATTGTGTCCGTCTTATTCTGTGTTTTTACAAATTCGTTCAGTAGATTGGACTCTATTTCCAATGACAGAATGCTTTCCGTTTTTCCTTGTGGATATACATTCAGCAGACGTTCCAAACACAGATGCATCTCCCCCTCTGGTGAATTAACTCCGTTGAGTACTACTTTCCCCTGTGCCTGTCTCGTGTGACTTCTCTCCTGATCCGCCATCACATTTTCATTGAAAAAATAATAATTGTCAGAAGGAAGCGTCGAGTTGCTGCTGTAAAAGCGAATTCTGGAAATAGAAGGATTCACCAGATAAATTCCTGTAATTTTTCTGTCTATATAGTAGAACATTTCTTCATAAGAATCCCTGCTGTAATCCTGCGACAAATAACCACACAGGCTCTCATCAACGTACAGAATATCCAATGTAGTCAGACAGGGTTCCAACAACATTGAAAAATTCTGATTCATTTTTTCTATTTCCTCGTTGATGTTATCATAACTTTGTTCCAATAAAATAGAACGAAGATTGAAATAGGTATACCACGTAACACAAAGCATTGGTATCAATGCCAGGAACAAGTAGCCGACCACCAGCTTTCCCTGAAAATTGAGATTCTTAAACCATTTTACGATATTCATTTGGCGTCACTCCGTATTTTCTCTGAAACAGCATTCCAAAATAAGAAACATTTTCATACCCTACCGCCGCACTTACCTCCTTGATTTTTAAGGACTTGTTTTTTAAAAGTTCCGCTGCTTTTTCCATACGAAGCTCTATACTGTATTCCAATATTGTCTTTCCAGTTACTTCTTTAAATAGGCTTCTCAGATAGTTGGGAGACAATCCGATTTGCCTGGACAGTTTTTCGATTCCAACATTTTCCGTACAATGTTTCTGAAGGTAGGTCTTAGTCTGGATAATGGCATAGTAGTTCGGATTTTCTTTCTGTTTTCCAAAAAAACTTATAATCTTTTCTATATAATTTTCAATCCATGTTTTCAATTCTTTGCAGCTTTCTACTTCAAGAATATCTTCTTCTCGAATAGAATCATAATCTTCCATCCACAATTTTAATGAATTGTCTTCCTCTACAAGATGATCTTTCAGATATAAATACACAGAATAAATCTCTCTGATTGCAATATTTTTAGGATAACCATAAATGTCTTCGAAACACTTGTGACAGATTTCATATACCTGTTCTCGCTCTCCTTTTCCCAAGGCGTCTCTCAAATTCCGAAACCTTTCCTGTTTTATGTGTCCGTCCGCTTTACCTTCCATTATTTTCATGTTTTCAGAAGCAGTTTCTACAGCCAAACAAGTTCCCGGCTCCTGATAAAACATAAAATCTGTAAAACGACATAACACATCCATCATTTTTCTCAGCCGTTCTAAATCACATTGCCGTTCGCAATACAATATCGTGTTCTTCTTTTGAAAATTTTCCTGTAAAAATCCAGCGACCCTGGCTAGCGCATCGCCCGGCGAAACATAATCCCTGAGAATGAGAATTGACATTTCTCTCTGCCGGTAAATGTAAAAAACTTCCGGAAATTCCTGTCTCACAGCATTCAATTCTTCATCTGAACACTGACTGCATATTGCTCCAATCCCAAATCGAATTTTTGAAACCTCTCGTTTCAACAATGCCCGGCAATACTCTTTCATTGTTTCTTCGGTAATCTCCCCCGACAAAAACGCTTGCAGCACCTGCCCAAAAGCATATTTTTTTGACCATGTTTCTATCTTTTCTTTCTCCAGTTCCTTCTTAACTTTTTCCATGCATGCTTCGATGTCTTCAATCATGAACGGCTTTAAAAGATAATCTACTGCCTGAACCTGAAAAGCAGCTTTTACATATTCAAAATCATCATATCCCGTCAAAAAAACTATTTTTGGTGTATAGCCTTTCTCAATCAATTGCTTCGCAAACTGAACACCATTCATTACAGGCATTTGAACATCTGTTATAACAATATCCGGAGCGTATTCTTCCATACATTCTGAAGTGGTAAACTAAAACTGGACACAGGGGTGCAAAAACTGGACACGATGAT
>ERZ1036420.697-NODE-697-length-13793-cov-2.922405_pt1 | contig 13793 bp, 11 predicted proteins | sample MGYA00514220_ERZ1036420 | MGnify/ENA primary metagenome ERZ1036420 (study PRJEB33795, sample SAMN09464938) | human gut metagenome | host: Homo sapiens | place: USA: Stanford, California | collected 2016-10 | study: EMG produced TPA metagenomics assembly of the...
TTTGCCTTTGATATCAAAACCGCTCTCTTTAATGGCGCGAATATGGCCCGTGCCGTCGGTGTTATAGCCGCGCAGGTAGCCATCATCATTAACGATGGTGTTGATGGCACCCACCAGTTTGGCTGCTGGCGTTAATTCATCAACATATTCACACGCCAGTTGTTTGTTCGGCATTGATACACCAGTTCCGCGCATTTTTAGAGCTTTTAATCCTTCAATTGCTCCGGGAAAGCTATCGTTATCCACTTCGAAGGCCATATAGGTAAATGGCAATCCCGCTTTTTCTAAGGCTTTATTCTGCATTTCAGGCGATAAACTGTGGCGGATAGGATAAGCCATCAACCCAATCAATTCGTATTTTGCGGTAACATCCATAATTAACTCCTTTAACCTCTATGCTTAATTGTGTTTAACTGGGTGCTAAATTTGCGCTCGCCAAACCGCACATCATTCTCAGGAATAATAAAAACGCGGTAATAGCGGATAAAAACAATAATTGCGGTAATCAGGGCCAGCAGCGCGAAAGTAAAATCGAGAACAATGATATATTGCAGGCCGATGTTCGACAGATAACCGGTAATCAGCGGAATAACAAAGTTAGCCAGTCCACCCATCATCATATAAATACTGGTGACTTTGGCTTTGCTTTTTGGGAAAAACTCTGACATGACCGAAACACCGAGCTGTAAAATGCCGCCAGCTGCTGAGAAACCGATAACAAAGGCGCCGGCATTACACACCAGTGGAGAAGGGTACAGGTAGATAATGGCTGCTGTTATTGTTGCCAGTGCAGAGTTAAATACATTAGCCCAGATGGGCCGGACCATTTTTTTCAGTAGTGCGGCAAAAATAAAGACACAGACCAACGAGCCCATACTGTAATAAGAGATGGTTTTTAATGCCTCAGCTTCTGACATACCAGCAAAAGCCATCGCATATTTGGGCATCCACACCACAATCACATAAAAAGTCGAGAATGCGGCTACACCGAACAGTACCGATGAAACACCTTCCAGCCAGACTAACGGTTTGCTGTTCATTTGCGGTAATTCATTAGCTACGCTGGCGTCCACCAACTGGCTGGGGAATTTGCTTTTCAATAGCATCAGCGTGATCAGTACAAACAGAATACCCGGAATAATCAACCCATAGCCGTACCAGATGTTATTGAGCAACATATAGCTCACCAGCATTGGGTAGAACATTTGTCCGAATGACACCATCGCTTTAACCAGTATGACCGCCGAACCAGAGGCTTTCGGAAAGCATTCCATGAGCGCGGGGTAGCCACCCGTATCCAGCGCTGAGTTAGCGATACCTACGCACACTGCCAGACAGTAGGCGAGAGTTAAATTCGGGCAAGCGGGAATACCAAAGAAGAATAGCAGATACATTATTACTGCCATTAATATCACCGCCCGACGACCAAACTTATCGGAGATCACACCGAAGAATAAAATACTGATCAATCGCCCCAAACCAATACCGGAAATTAAGTAGGCAATGCCCGCGTTGTCAGTGGAAAACTTTTCCGCCAGAGATGACATGTTTTGGGCAAGCGTAATAACACTAATGCCGTGCAGGAAGTAGCTGAAGTAAATACAAAGAACAGCCAGGATAAATGGCGTGCTGAAAGCCTTATTTTGAGACATTTTCACAGCTCCTTGCTGAAAGATAATTTCGTTACCGTACGTATTGTTCTCCGACGGTTTACATAATTACTATACTGAAGATGATTTTCCCTGGGTACATGGCATAAAGTTTATGTTTCCAGGAATATTGCATGTCATAGTTTGTTTTTGATCGCGATTTTCCTTAGTTAGCGCAGAAAGAATTATTTATCCGTAAGATCTTGCATGACCTGAAAAGAATATTGCATTACCCACCCGGAGCGACATTTTCCTTTAGCGAGTGATGCCGCGTTTTTTTGCGGCTGCGTAAGCCGATAAACAGTGCCAGTAAAAAACCGATGGCAGCGATGGCGGTATCGAACCACATAATATCGGCAATACTTCTTTGGGACAGATGAGCCGTAATCAACGGAATAGTAAAGGTCGCAATACTGCCCGCACTGTAATAGATCCCTGTAGCTTTACCTTTAGCGTAAGGGAAACGTTCAGCCATTAACGTCAGGCCAATTTGCACAACACCTCCAGCAGAGGTAAAACCAATGACAAAAGCAAATATTATCACCACATAAAATGTGGGATGCAGGCAGACGGTAAACAGAGCAATAAATGAGATAAAGGTGTACAGCATCAGTAATGTTGTTGGGCGAACGGTATTACGAATGAGTGGAGCGGTAATAAATACACAAAGCAGCGAACCCACGGTGTAGATACTGAGTAGTTTGATCGACATAGTGTATGACATGCCTGCAACAAATTGTCCGTACTGTGCCAGCCACTGGCTAACCAGATAAAACGTTGCCATTGAGATATAGCCATATAAGGTATAACTGGCTAAATCGATAATTGAACAGCGATGTTCCGTAGAGCTGGTGGTTTTCTTTATGACAGGTAAGCGACGACCCGGATGGGGTGGGAACGTACAACGGTATAAAAACAGAGCGTTAATAAACATAATGCCTGCAGCAATCATAAAGGACCAACCGAACCACAGTTCAGCCCACACTAACAGGCTAATGATTAGCGGTAATAAAAATTGTCCGCTGGAAACAAATGCTTTAATTAAAATATTGGCTGTCCCCGGTGAGCGTGGAAAAGCTTCCATCAAACTGGGATAAGTGCCTGCATCGAGAAAACTGTTTGCCATTCCCGCCAGAAAGCCAAAAACATAAGCGATAATGATGGTATTGGTCTGCAGGATGCCAAAAAAGAAGGCCATATAGCAGCACATCCCTAGCATGATAAAAGGGCGGCGACCAAAGCGATCGGATAATAATCCTGCAAAAAGCAAGACACTTAATCGACCAATGCCCAGCGATGAGATAACTATCGAGACGCCCGCGGCATTAGTCTGCCAAAGCGTCTCCAGCGAGGCCATATTCAGGCTCATCAAAATGACGCCCATACCATGCACCAGGTAATTAAAATACAACCCAAGTGCGGTAGGGTAATAGGGATTTTTCATAGGTTCTACTTAGCAAAGGTGCTTTAAAAAGTGTAGCGATGTTGTGTCAGTATCCATTTATTATTGTTGTAACAACGACAATTCCTTTCTGTGGAAAAATTAACAAAGCCGCTCCAGATCGTGTGCATATAATTCAGCGGCTACCGATTGATAGATCTTCCAGTCAATAAAATTGCCATCAGGGTAGACTCGTTGAAATGCGGTTAAGTCGGGGAAAAAACGCATGGTGTTGTTGCCGATGCGGTTATTTATTTTCTCTATGATGGCATGAAGATGTTTTTTTCTTTGCTGACGCATAGCCAACAGTTGCTCGACTACACGATCAGGAATGGCACACTTGCCATTTTCCCACTGACGCCAGCTTTCACTGTCACCGATCTGGGCAATCCAGGTCGCGCATTCATCAATAGTCATGGCAAAAATATGGCGGAGTGCCTGGAGTTCATAAGCGTTCATCGTGTAATGGCTGCATGAAATAAACAATAAAATATAAATAACATTATCAGCCTGCTGACGGCTTGAAGAGAGTCACAGTATCTTGTGCAACATTATTGGAAAGAGTGAGGGGCGAGGTAGCGAAGTGGAAAAATGTTAAAAAAAAGCCCATCGTGGGAGATGGGCAAAGACTACACACAGCAATTCGTTGTTTCACTCAGGGGATTTCTATGCTTATAAATCAATATGTTGATTTATAACCGTGAGCTAATAGTAGGCATACGGACTTTTTGCGTCGATCAGATTCGTCTCATTAGTTTAAAAACTGTAAAGAATTTGCGACAGGTACTACCAGCTGAATGGCGGTAAGCAGGAAAATATGGGGAAGAGCAAGCAAATATCAATTAGCGGGGGTTAACAATCAGGCGGCAGAGCCGCCTGATGAGAAATTACTTATTCGGTTTCTCGATTTCGCCAAGTTCTTCGAGAATTTCTTCCGGTTGGTCCGTCGGCGGCGGGACTTCTTCCACCCACGCGGCAAACAGACGCCAGGAAACGGCTAACAGAACCGGACCAATAAACAGACCGATCATCCCGAAAGCAATCAAACCACCAATAACACCAGAGAGGATCAGGATCAGCGGTAAATCGGCACCCATGCGAATTAACATTGGGCGGATGACGTTATCCAGCGTGCCAACCACACCGCTCCACACTAACAATACCGTTCCCCAGGTGGTATCGCCAGTCCAGTAGAGCCAGATAATCGCCGGAATCAGTACCGGCAACGGGCCAAGCTGGACAAGGCAGGAGAGGATCATTAACACCGTTAGCAACGTTGCATAAGGTACGCCGGATACGGCGAGGCCGATACCGCCAAGCACTGCCTGTACTAACGCCGTCACCACAACACCCAGCGCCACCGCGCGGATAGCCTGTGCCGCCAGCAGCACGGCGGCATCTCCGCGAACGCCTGCCAGACGGGTTGCAAAATGGCGAATGCCTTGTGCCACCTGTTCACCGCGCCAGTACAGCAGGGCACTGAAGAGAAGCATCAGCGCACAATGCACCATAAAGCGCCCGATATGCGCCGCCTGCCCAACGAACCAGGTGGTGGTGGTGCCAATATAAGGGCGGACTTTCGCCATGATCGCCGTCCCCCCCATATCCAGCAAGTTGTGCCAGCCTGCATACAGCTTCGCGCCAATCACCGGAATGGTATTAAGCCACGCCAGATCGGGTAACGTCATGTCACCGCTGGAAATGGCTTTAATTAGCGGGCCGCTGCCGTCGACGATACTGTTAACCAGCAAAGCAATAGGGATGATAAACACCATCACTAATAACAGCGTCATCACCAGAACGGCGAGAGAGCGGCGGCCAAACATGATCTTTTGCAAACGTAACAATACCGGCCAGGTGGCGATAACCACCGTACCGGCCCATGCAAAGCCGAGAATAAAGGGTTGAACAATCCACAGACATGCCACAATCATGATGGCTAAAAACAGCACCGAAAGCAGAATTTGTGCGACATCCCTGGGCTGACGAACATTTACCATAACTACTTTTCACCTTTTTTGTGCGTCAAATCGTCGACGCGACGTGAACACGCGAAACTCACCTGCATAATGATGAGCAATTTCAGCGGTTTTTAACAGGCCGATTCTGCCCTTAATTCTGATGGGCGTGTTAGAAAAAAATGTGGTACAACAACTCAGGCAACACGCAAACGATTTACTCGTCGTATTTCAAGTTGCATGTGCTGCGGCTACGTTCGTTCACCCCAGTCACTTACTATTGTAAGCTCCTGGAGTTCACTCGCTTGCCGCCTTCCTGCAACACGAAATCCATAGAGTAAACAAACATCACCTTTCAGTGCGCTATTGCAGCAGCCTGAAAGAATAGTGTATCGACCTACATCACAGACCGCAGGAAAGGGTCAATATAATGATTCCACAGATTTCCCAGGCACCCGGCGTCGTTCAACTGGTGCTTAATTTTTTGCAAGAGCTGGAGCAACAAGGTTTTACCGGCGATACGGCGACAAGTTATGCCGATCGTCTGACAATGTCGACCGACAACAGTATTTACCAACTTCTCCCCGATGCGGTGGTATTTCCGCGTTCAACCGCAGATGTGGCGCTGATCGCCCGTCTTGCCGCGCAGGAACGCTATTCATCGCTGATCTTTACCCCCCGCGGCGGCGGCACCGGCACTAACGGTCAGGCGCTCAACCAGGGGATTATTGTTGATATGTCCCGCCATATGAACCGCATCATCGAAATTAACCCTGAAGAGGGCTGGGTGCGCGTTGAGGCCGGGGTGATAAAAGATCAACTCAATCAGTACCTGAAACCGTTCGGCTACTTTTTTGCGCCGGAACTTTCGACCAGCAACCGGGCAACGCTCGGTGGGATGATCAATACCGATGCATCCGGTCAGGGATCGCTGGTCTATGGCAAAACGTCAGATCACGTACTTGGCGTACGCGCGGTGTTGTTGGGGGGCGATATTCTCGATACGCAACCTTTACCCGTCGAATTGGCGGAAACGCTGGGTAAATCCAATACCACAATCGCGCGAATTTATAACACGGTTTATCAACGTTGCCGTCAGCAACGCCAGTTAATCATCGACAACTTCCCCAAACTTAACCGCTTTCTTACCGGTTACGATCTGCGTCATGTCTTTAACGATGAGATGACCGAGTTCGACCTGACGCGCATTCTGACGGGTTCAGAAGGGACGCTGGCCTTTATTACCGAAGCGCGGCTGGATATTACGCCCTTGCCTAAAGTGCGCCGTCTGGTGAACGTCAAATATGACTCTTTTGACTCCGCGCTGCGTAACGCGCCGTTTATGGTTGAGGCGCGGGCGCTTTCGGTAGAGACGGTGGACTCAAAAGTGCTGAATCTGGCGCGGGAAGATATTGTCTGGCATTCCGTCAGCGAGTTGATTACCGATGTGCCTGACAAAGAGATGCTCGGGCTGAACATTGTGGAGTTTGCTGGTGATGATGAGGCGCTGATTGACGAGCGAGTTAATGCTCTCTGTGTGCGGCTTGATGAGCTGATTGCCAGCCAACAGGCAGGTGTGATTGGCTGGCAGGTGTGCCGCGAGCTGGCGGGTGTTGAACGTATCTATGCGATGCGTAAAAAAGCCGTTGGTCTGCTTGGCAATGCCAAAGGTGCCGCTAAGCCAATTCCGTTTGCTGAGGATACCTGCGTACCGCCGGAACATCTGGCCGATTATATTGCTGAATTTCGCGCGCTGCTCGACAGCCACGGCTTAAGCTACGGTATGTTCGGTCACGTCGACGCAGGTGTCTTGCACGTCCGTCCAGCGCTGGATATGTGCGATCCTCAACAAGAGATTTTGATGAAGCAAATCTCTGATGACGTAGTGGCGCTGACTGCGAAATACGGTGGTTTGTTGTGGGGCGAGCACGGCAAAGGTTTTCGCGCTGAATACAGCCCGGCGTTTTTCGGTGAGGAACTTTTTGCAGAACTGCGCAAAGTGAAAGCGGCATTTGACCCGCATAACCGACTCAACCCAGGGAAGATTTGCCCGCCAGAAGGTCTCGATGCGCCGATGATGAAAGTGGACGCGGTGAAGCGCGGTACATTCGATCGGCAGATCCCCATTGCGGTACGCCAGCAGTGGCGCGGTGCGATGGAGTGTAACGGCAACGGTTTATGCTTCAACTTTGATGCCCGTAGTCCGATGTGTCCGTCGATGAAGATCACCCAGAACCGGATTCATTCACCGAAAGGGCGCGCAACGCTGGTGCGTGAATGGCTGCGTTTGTTGGCGGATCGCGGCGTTGATCCACTCAAACTGGAACAAGAACTGCCTGAATCCGGCGTCAGTTTGCGGACGTTAATTGCCCGCACGCGCAATAGCTGGCATGCGAATAAAGGCGAATATGACTTCTCACACGAAGTCAAAGAGGCGATGTCGGGCTGTCTGGCCTGTAAAGCGTGTTCGACCCAGTGCCCCATCAAAATTGATGTGCCGGAGTTTCGCTCTCGTTTTCTGCAGCTCTATCACACCCGTTATTTACGTCCGCTGCGCGACCACCTCGTCGCTACGGTCGAGAGCTACGCGCCGCTGATGGCACGTGCGCCGAAAACCTTTAACTTCTTCATTAACCAGCCGCTGGTGCGCAAACTCTCGGAAAAACATATCGGCATGGTTGATTTGCCACTGCTGTCGGTCCCCTCGCTACAACAACAAATGGTGGGGCATCGCTCGGCAAACATGACGCTGGAACAGCTTGAAGCTCTCAATGCAGAGCAGAAAGCGCGCACGGTGTTGGTGGTGCAGGACCCCTTTACCAGCTATTACGATGCGCAAGTGGTGGCGGATTTTGTCCGTCTGGTCGAAAAATTAGATTTCCAGCCTGTGTTACTGCCATTTTCACCAAATGGCAAAGCCCAGCATATCAAAGGCTTTCTTAATCGTTTTGCGAAGACGGCGAAAAAGACGGCGGATTTCCTCAACCGTATGGCGAAGCTGGGTATGCCAATGGTAGGCGTCGATCCGGCGCTGGTACTTTGTTATCGCGATGAATATAAACTGGCACTGGGCGAGGAACGTGGCGAGTTTAACGTCTTACTGGCGAATGAATGGCTGGCAAGCGCACTTGAGTCACAGCCAGTGGCTACAGTCAGCGGTGAATCATGGTATTTCTTTGGTCACTGTACCGAAGTTACCGCCTTGCCGGGTGCGCCAGCACAATGGGCCGCGATATTTGCCCGTTTTGGCGCGAAACTGGAAAATGTCAGCGTGGGTTGCTGCGGCATGGCAGGGACTTACGGACATGAAGCGAAAAACCATGAAAATTCGCTCGGGATCTATGAGTTATCCTGGCATCAGGCTATGCAGCGACTGCCGCGTAACCGCTGTCTGGCGACCGGATATTCCTGCCGTAGCCAGGTAAAACGGGTTGAAGGCACGGGGGTACGCCATCCTGTGCAGGCTTTACTGGAGATTATTAAATGATATGGAAACGGAAAATCACCCTGGAAGCACTGAATGCTATGGGTGAAGGAAACATGGTGGGGTTCCTGGATATTCGCTTTGAACATATTGGTGATGACACCCTTGAAGCGACAATGCCAGTAGACTCGCGGACAAAGCAGCCTTTCGGGTTGCTGCATGGAGGAGCATCCGTGGTACTGGCCGAAAGTATCGGTTCCGTTGCCGGTTATTTATGTACCGAAGGTGAGCAAAAAGTGGTTGGTCTGGAAATCAATGCTAACCACGTCCGCTCGGCACGAGAAGGGCGGGTGCGCGGCGTATGCAAACCGTTGCATCTCGGTTCGCGTCACCAGGTCTGGCAGATTGAAATCTTCGATGAGAAAGGGCGTTTGTGCTGTTCGTCACGATTGACGACCGCCATTTTGTGACGTTGTCACCAGAAAAGTGTGACGCATATTGCCTTTGGTCATTATCTGCACAGTAAACGGTGGTATACTGTGCAGGTCTTGTCTAAAAGCGAGGATGCTATGTCTACTCAACTTGATCCCACCCAGCTGGCCATTGAATTTTTACGCCGTGACCAGAGCAATCTTTCACCTGCCCAATATCTCAAACGTCTGAAACAACTAGAACTTGAATTTGCTGACCTGCTTACTCTCTCTTCTGCTGAATTAAAAGAAGAAATCTACTTTGCCTGGCGTCTGGGCGTGCATTGATCCTGACTTAATGCCGCAAGTTCGCCAAATCGACCTGGATTAACCTCCGTCCAGGTTCGATGACCTTCTTAATACTGCTTATCTACCGCCTGATATTGTTCAAAAATAATACTAATCGCAGTTTGTGTTAAAACGGCGGGTTAGCTTTATGAGATTATTCTTATCGCCCCTTCAAGAGCTAAGCCACTGAGAGTGCCGGAGATAAGCGCCGGATGGGGTAGAAACCCTTAAGCCTGTGTCGCACAGACTTAAGGGTTTTCTTATTTCTGAACGCTGCACTTTTTTACCTATCTCTTAAATAGTCATTTTCAATACAACTTTTTCTTTTTCATCACAGCCTTAATGCTCCTTAGATAATAACCATTATCTAACAATGAGATACCTAATTCTTAGCGTGCCTGTTAACCCACACATCAGGGTCTATGCTTATTAAAAGCAGGCAAAAAGCATGTTTTACGGTAAAGCCCCTGCGTTTGCTGGGTTGAACTGATAATCATTATCACTAACATGCTGTTATACGCTGAAAGCGATGAAGTGAGGTAAATCGATGGACATGCATTCAGGAACCTTTAACCCACAAGATTTCGCCTGGCAAGGCTTAACGCTGACACCCGCAGCGGCGATACACATCCGTGAGCTGGTGGCAAAGCAGCCGGGTATGGTCGGCGTGCGCTTAGGCGTGAAGCAAACGGGCTGCGCGGGCTTTGGCTATGTGCTCGACAGTGTTAGCGAGCCGGACAAAGACGATCTGCTGTTTGAACACGACGGCGCGAAGCTGTTTGTCCCGCTGCAAGCGATGCCGTTTATTGATGGCACGGAAGTCGATTTCGTTCGTGAAGGACTTAATCAGATATTCAAATTTCACAACCCTAAAGCCCAGAATGAATGTGGCTGTGGCGAAAGCTTTGGGGTATAGGCGGTACTATGTCTCGTAATACTGAAGCAACTGACGATGTCAAAACCTGGACCGGCGGCCCGCTGAATTATAAAGAAGGATTCTTCACCCAGTTAGCCACCGATGAGCTGGCAAAGGGGATAAACGAAGAGGTGGTGCGCGCAATTTCGGCGAAGCGTAATGAGCCGGAGTGGATGCTGGAGTTTCGTCTAAACGCCTATCGCGCATGGCTGGAGATGGAAGAACCGCACTGGTTGAAAGCGCACTACGACAAGCTGAATTATCAGGATTACAGCTACTACTCAGCACCATCGTGCGGTAATTGTGACGACACTTGCGCGTCTGAACCTGGCGCGGTGCAGCAAACTGGCGCGAACGCCTTTTTAAGTAAAGAGGTGGAGGCGGCGTTTGAGCAGTTGGGCGTTCCCGTGCGGGAAGGCAAAGAGGTGGCGGTGGATGCCATTTTCGACTCAGTTTCGGTTGCCACTACTTATCGCGAAAAACTGGCGGAGCAGGGAATTATTTTCTGTTCCTTTGGTGAGGCGATCCACGATCACCCGGAACTGGTGCGTAAATATCTCGGCACCGTGGTGCCGGGGAATGACAACTTCTTTGCATTAACGCGGAAAAAACCGGGCAGTTTGAGCGCACCATTCTGGTGGCCGACGAAGACAGCTACGTCAGCTACATTGAAGGCTGTTCCGCTCCGGTGCGTGACAGCTATCAGTTACACGCGGCAGTGGTGGAAGTCATCATCCATAAAAACGCCGAGGTGAAATATTCCACGGTACAAAACTGGTTCCCTGGCGATAACAACACCGGCGGTATTCTCAACTTCGTCACCAAGCGTGCTTTGTGCGAAGGCGAAAACAGCAAAATGTCATGGACGCAATCAGAAACCGGGTCAGCGATTACGTGGAAATATCCCAGCTGCATTTTGCGCGGCGATAACTCCATTGGTGAGTTTTACTCAGTGGCGCTGACCAGCGGTCATCAGCAAGCGGATACCGGCACCAAGATGATCCACATCGGTAAAAACACCAAATCGACCATTATCTCGAAAGGGATCTCTGCCGGACATAGTCAGAACAGTTATCGCGGCTTAGTGAAAATCATGCCGACGGCAACCAATGCGCGCAATTTCACTCAGTGCGACTCAATGCTGATTGGCGCTAATTGTGGGGCGCATACCTTCCCGTATGTCGAATGTCGCAATAACAGTGCACAACTGGAGCACGAGGCAACGACATCACGTATTGGTGAAGATCAACTGTTTTACTGCCTGCAACGCGGGATCAGCGAAGAAGACGCCATCTCGATGATTGTTAACGGTTTCTGCAAAGACGTGTTCTCAGAACTGCCGCTGGAATTTGCCGTTGAAGCACAAAAACTCCTCGCCATCAGTCTTGAACACAGCGTCGGATAAGGAATAAACATGTTAAGTATTAAAGATTTACACGTCAGCGTGGAAGATAAAGCTATCCTGCGTGGATTAAGCCTCGACGTTCGTCCCGGCGAAGTTCACGCCATTATGGGGCCAAACGGTTCGGGCAAAAGTACCTTATCGGCAACGCTTGCCGGGCGCGAAGATTATGAAGTGACGGGCGGCACGGTTGAGTTCAAAGGCAAAGATTTGCTTGCACTGTCGCCGGAAGATCGTGCAGGCGAAGGCATCTTTATGGCCTTCCAGTATCCGGTTGAGATTCCAGGTGTCAGTAACCAGTTTTTCCTGCAAACGGCACTTAATGCGGTGCGCAGCTATCGCGGCCAGGAAACGCTCGACCGCTTTGATTTTCAGGATTTGATGGAAGAGAAAATCGCTCTCCTGAAGATGCCGGAAGATTTATTAACCCGTTCGGTAAACGTTGGTTTTTCCGGCGGCGAGAAAAAGCGCAACGATATTTTGCAAATGGCGGTGCTGGAACCGGAGTTATGCATTCTTGATGAGTCGGACTCCGGGCTGGATATTGACGCATTAAAAGTGGTTGCCGATGGCGTGAACTCGCTGCGTGACGGCAAGCGCTCATTCATCATTGTTACGCACTACCAACGCATTCTCGACTACATCAAGCCTGATTACGTCCATGTGCTATATCAGGGACGAATTGTGAAATCCGGCGATTTCACGTTGGTCAAACAACTGGAGGAGCAGGGTTATGGCTGGCTTACCGAACAGCAGTAACGCACTGCAACAGTGGCATCATTTGTTTGAAGCTGAAGGGGTGAAACGTTCCCCGCAAGCACAACAGCATTTACAACAATTGCTGCGTACCGGACTGCCGACACGTAAACATGAAAACTGGAAATATACGCCGCTGGAAGGGCTGACCAATAGCCAGTTTGTCAGCATTGCGGGGGAGATATCCCCACAGCAGCGGGATGCCTTAGCGTTAACGTTAGACGCCGTGCGGCTGGTGTTTGTCGATGGACGTTACGTGCCTGCGCTGAGCGATGCAACTGAAGGCAGCGGATATGAAGTGAGCATTAACGACGACCGTCAGGGGTTACCCGACGCTATTCAGGCGGAAGTGTTTCTGCATTTGACGGAAAGCCTGGCACAAAGCGTGACGCATATCGCCGTGAAGCGCGGTCAACGGCCGGCAAAGCCATTGCTGTTAATGCATATCACCCAGGGCGTGGCAGGTGAAGAGGTGAACACTGCCCATTACCGACATCATCTGGATCTGGCGGAAGGTGCCGAAGCAACGGTGATCGAACATTTTGTCAGCCTGAATGATGCTCGTCATTTTACCGGGGCACGGTTCACTATCAACGTCGCAGCGAACGCCCACTTGCAGCATATCAAGCTGGCGTTTGAAAACCCGCTCAGTCACCACTTTGCCCATAACGATTTGTTGCTGGCTGAGGATGCCACCGCATTTAGCCACAGTTTCCTGCTGGGTGGCGCAGTGTTACGACACAACACCAGTACGCAACTCAATGGCGAAAACAGCACGCTGCGGATCAATAGCCTGGCGATGCCGGTGAAAAACGAGGTGTGTGATACCCGTACCTGGCTGGAACACAATAAAGGTTTTTGTAACAGCCGACAGTTGCACAAAACTATCGTCAGCGACAAAGGCCGCGCGGTATTTAACGGTTTGATCAACGTCGCGCAGCACGCCATCAAAACGGATGGTCAGATGACCAACAATAATCTGCTGATGGGCAAACTGGCGGAAGTGGATACGAAACCGCAGCTGGAAATCTATGCAGATGATGTGAAATGCAGCCACGGCGCGACAGTGGGGCGTATTGATGATGAACAGATGTTCTATCTGCGCTCGCGCGGGATCAATCAGCAGGATGCCCAGCAGATGATCATTTACGCCTTTGCTGCCGAACTGACGGAAGCACTGCGTGATGAGGGGCTTAAACAGCAGGTGCTGGCCCGAATCGGTCAACGGCTGCCAGGAGGTGCAAGATGACTTTTTCCGTCGACAAAGTGCGGGCCGACTTTCCGGTGCTTTCTCGTGAGGTGAACGGTTTGCCGCTGGCTTATCTCGACAGCGCCGCCAGTGCGCAGAAACCAAGCCAGGTGATTGACGCCGAGGCTGAGTTTTATCGTCACGGCTACGCGGCGGTGCATCGTGGCATCCATACCCTCAGCGCGGAAGCCACCGCGCGGATGGAAGCCGTGCGTCAGCAGGCGGCCACCTTCCTTAACG
>ERZ1036420.698-NODE-698-length-13789-cov-3.799257_pt1 | contig 13789 bp, 9 predicted proteins | sample MGYA00514220_ERZ1036420 | MGnify/ENA primary metagenome ERZ1036420 (study PRJEB33795, sample SAMN09464938) | human gut metagenome | host: Homo sapiens | place: USA: Stanford, California | collected 2016-10 | study: EMG produced TPA metagenomics assembly of the...
ATAATTCCTCAAGTTAACTTGAGGTAAAGCGATTTATGGAAAAGAAATTACCCCGCATTAAAGCGCTGCTAACCCCCGGCGAAGTGGCGAAACGCAGCGGTGTGGCGGTATCGGCGCTGCATTTCTATGAAAGTAAAGGGTTGATTACCAGTATCCGTAACAGCGGCAATCAGCGGCGATATAAACGTGATGTGTTGCGATATGTTGCAATTATCAAAATTGCTCAGCGTATTGGCATTCCGCTGGCGACCATTGGTGAAGCGTTTGGCGTGTTGCCCGAAGGGCATACGTTAAGTGCGAAAGAGTGGAAACAGCTTTCGTCCCAATGGCGAGAAGAGTTGGATCGGCGCATTCATACCTTAGTGGCGCTGCGTGACGAACTGGACGGATGTATTGGTTGTGGCTGCCTTTCGCGCAGTGATTGCCCGTTGCGTAACCCGGGCGACCGCTTAGGAGAAGAAGGTACCGGCGCACGCTTGCTGGAAGATGAACAAAACTAAAGCGCCACAAGGGCGCTTTAGTTTGTTTTCCGGTCTTTGTCTTTCTCTCTATCCCGCTGGTACACAGGAGGGTTTCCCCCGACGTCAACACACCTCATTCGAGCACGTGGTGGAGGTTCCGGTTGGTGTTGATGCTTTAATTGTATGTCACCGACGTTTCTTCGCCAGTGTAAAAGTATACTTTTTAACCGCAATATTTTTGTCATCTCAGACGATTTTTTATCGCAATCCTGAACGGTATACGGCTCGATAACGCTGCAATCTTGCGCACCGACGATAACGTTTGCGCATCAATTGCCTGGTTTTTCATCGTCAAGACAATAAAAGAGAAAAAAGCAGCAAACTTCGGTTGAAAAAGCCGCTATGATCGCCGGATAATCGTTTGCTTTTTTTACCACCCGTTTTGTATGCGCGGAGCTAAACGTTTGCTTTTTTGCGACGCAGCAAATTGTCGCAAACCTGGAGCAGGAAGATAACGTTTCGCTGGCAGGGGATTGTCCGCCACGCATCTTGACGAAAATTAAACTCTCAGGGGATGTTTTCTTATGTCTACGCCATCAGCGCGTACCGGCGGTTCACTCGACGCCTGGTTTAAAATTTCACAACGTGGAAGCACTGTCCGTCAGGAAGTGGTTGCCGGGTTAACAACGTTTCTGGCGATGGTCTACTCGGTCATCGTCGTTCCAGGTATGTTGGGTAAAGCAGGCTTCCCGCCTGCGGCAGTTTTCGTTGCAACCTGTCTGGTTGCCGGACTCGGTTCTATCGTGATGGGTCTGTGGGCTAATCTGCCGTTGGCGATTGGTTGCGCCATCTCCCTGACGGCATTTACCGCATTCAGCCTGGTGCTGGGGCAACATATTAGCGTACCTGTCGCGCTGGGTGCCGTGTTCCTGATGGGTGTGCTGTTTACGGTAATTTCTGCCACGGGTATCCGTAGCTGGATTTTGCGCAACTTGCCGCACGGTGTGGCGCACGGCACGGGGATCGGTATCGGTCTGTTCCTGCTGCTCATTGCCGCTAATGGTGTCGGTCTGGTGATTAAAAACCCGCTTGATGGTCTGCCCGTTGCGCTGGGTGATTTCGCGACCTTCCCGGTGATTATGTCACTGGTAGGTCTGGCGGTGATCATCGGCCTGGAAAAACTGAAAGTCCCTGGTGGCATTCTGCTGACCATTATCGGTATCTCAATTGTCGGTTTGATCTTCGATCCTAACGTCCATTTCTCCGGCGTTTTCGCCATGCCTTCATTGAGCGATGAAAACGGCAATTCACTGATTGGCAGCCTGGACATTATGGGCGCGCTGAATCCTGTAGTCCTGCCAAGCGTTCTGGCGCTGGTGATGACGGCAGTATTTGATGCCACCGGAACTATCCGCGCTGTCGCCGGCCAGGCGAACCTGCTGGATAAAGATGGGCAGATCATCGACGGCGGGAAAGCACTGACCACTGACTCCATGAGCAGCGTTTTCTCTGGCCTGGTGGGTGCAGCTCCGGCAGCGGTATACATCGAGTCTGCGGCGGGTACGGCGGCGGGCGGTAAAACCGGTTTGACGGCTATCACCGTTGGCGTGCTGTTCCTGCTGATTCTGTTCCTCTCTCCGCTCTCTTACCTCGTTCCGGGGTACGCAACGGCTCCGGCGCTGATGTACGTTGGCCTGCTGATGCTGAGCAACGTGGCGAAAATCGACTTTGCTGATTTTGTTGATGCGATGGCGGGTCTGGTTACGGCGGTATTCATCGTGCTGACCTGTAACATCGTAACAGGCATCATGATCGGCTTTGCGACTCTGGTGATTGGGCGTCTGGTTTCCGGCGAATGGCGCAAGTTGAACATCGGTACGGTCGTTATCGCCGTGGCGCTGGTGACCTTCTATGCGGGTGGCTGGGCTATCTAATCTTTCATCGGATTCTGAAAACGGGTGGCAATGGCTGCCCGTTTTTATTTTCTCCGCACATTGTGTGAGCTTTTGCGATATTCTGAAAAAATGAGAATTCAGGCATAACGCTTTTCTCAGGTCATAAAAAAACATCGCAAACAGGGAACGCATGGAAATCTTCTTCACCATACTGATAATGACCCTCGTGGTCTCGCTGTCCGGGGTGGTCACTCGTGTCATGCCCTTTCAGATCCCGCTTCCGCTTATGCAAATCGCCATCGGTGCGCTACTGGCGTGGCCGACGTTTGGTTTGCATGTGGAGTTTGATCCTGAACTCTTTTTAGTCTTGTTTATCCCGCCGTTGCTGTTCGCTGATGGCTGGAAAACGCCGACCCGTGAATTTCTCGAACATGGTCGAGAGATTTTCGGCCTCGCGCTGGCGCTGGTGGTGGTCACCGTGGTCGGCATTGGCTTCCTTATTTACTGGGTGGTGCCGGGCATTCCGCTGATCCCTGCCTTTGCGCTGGCGGCGGTGCTTTCTCCGACCGATGCTGTGGCGCTCTCCGGGATTGTTGGCGAAGGGCGCATCCCGAAAAAAATCATGGGCATTTTGCAGGGCGAAGCGTTGATGAATGACGCCTCCGGTCTGGTGTCGTTGAAGTTTGCCGTAGCAGTGGCGATGGGGACGATGATCTTCACCGTCGGCGGTGCGACGGTCGAATTTATGAAAGTAGCCATTGGCGGTATTCTCGCCGGTTTTGTGGTGAGCTGGCTGTACGGTCGCTCGCTGCGATTCCTCAGCCGCTGGGGCGGTGATGAACCCGCGACGCAGATCGTCCTGCTGTTCCTGCTGCCATTCGCTTCTTATCTGATTGCCGAACATATTGGCGTTTCCGGCATCCTCGCTGCGGTTGCCGCCGGGATGACCATCACCCGCTCCGGTGTGATGCGCCGTGCGCCGCTGGCAATGCGCCTGCGTGCAAACAGCACCTGGGCGATGCTGGAATTTGTCTTTAACGGCATGGTGTTCCTGCTGTTAGGTCTGCAGCTGCCGGGTATTCTGGAGACGTCGCTGATGGCAGCAGAAATCGACCCTAACGTCGAAATCTGGATGCTGTTTACCGATATTATTCTGATATATGCGGCGCTGATGCTGGTCCGTTTCGGCTGGCTGTGGACGATGAAAAAGTTCAGCAACCGCTTCCTGAAGAAGAAGCCGATGGAGTTTGGTTCGCGGACCACACGAGAAATCCTGATCGCGTCTTTCGCCGGGGTGCGTGGGGCGATCACTCTGGCCGGTGTGCTCTCTATCCCGCTGCTCTTGCCGGATGGTAACGTCTTCCCGGCGCGCTATGAGCTGGTGTTCCTGGCGGCTGGCGTCATTCTCTTCTCGCTGTTTGTCGGCGTGGTGATGTTGCCTATTCTGCTACAACACATTGAAGTCGCGGATCATTCGCAACAGCGGAAAGAGGAGCGTCTGGCGCGCGCGGCAACGGCAGAAGTGGCGATTGTGGCGATCCAGAAAATGGAGGAGCGTCTGGCGGCGGATACCGAAGAGAATATCGATAACCAGCTGCTTACGGAGGTCAGTTCTCGCGTCATTGGTAACCTGCGTCGTCGCGCCGATGGACGTAACGACGTTGAAAGTTCCGTGCAGGAAGAGAACCTTGAGCGTCGCTTCCGTCTGGCGGCATTGCGTTCTGAACGTGCTGAACTTTACCACCTGCGCGCCACACGGGAGATCAGCAACGAAACGCTGCAAAAATTACTGCACGATCTCGATTTGCTTGAAGCGTTGCTAATTGAGGAAAATCAGTAAGCCGAAAGCGACGTAACCAGGCCCGAGGTAATCTGAAAAAGGTGCAATCTTTTGCACCTTTAACAGGTTAGCTCGGGCTAACATTCATGATTCTAAAACAAATAAGTTATCTCTCTTTTAAAGTCAATTCATTGGCTGTTCTTCGACTTAACCTCAATCTGCATCTTGCATAATATCTGCAGTAATCTTCATAGCGACTGCATGAAGATTATCCTCAGTTTGTGACATGCCAGTATGAGTGGCACAATCTTCTTCAAAGAATTTCTGTAGTGTTACCAGGATATCACTATTAATGGAGATATTTTCCTCACCACGGAGAATGGTAATACCCATTCCCTGGACGCTAGCCTCATCGAAATTAACACGATAGAGACGGATATTAAACATCCAGGCTTTTGTTAAAACAGAACAGTTGAAATGGCAATTGCTTAAATTGGCATTATTAAAATTAACATTAGCCATATTAGAGCCGGTACATATAACCATTTCGAGGAACGTATTTGTTAACCGCGTAAAATAGAGTTCGCTATCAATTAAGTTTATATTCTGGAGGGTTGCTTTATTCAGGTTGACACGAGACAGATCAGCATGTTCAAAGTTAATTAAATCAAGTTTAGAGAAGCTAAGGTCGGCTCTAAATAAATTAATATATGGCGCTATTACTTTATAAAGATTTACCTCAGCCATGTATGCCATATAAAAATTTGAATAATCAAGGAAGGTATTTTTAATATTGGCTCTATTCATTGTTGCATTGTAGAATTGAACATGCATAGCGGAACATGAATTTAGAGTTCCGTCAGTCATTTTTATCTGAGCGAAATTTGAGTCATCGAGAATACAATTATCAAAAAGTATTTTTTCCATTATGGCGAAATTAAAATTCGTTTTATACATATTACAGTCCTGAAAAATAGCGTTTTGTAGTCTGCAACCTGCAAAATTCGAATTGGATAAATCTTCATCTTTAATCACGATACCTTTCAGGCTAAGGTGTGAAAAATCGTAACCACCATTTACTGTCTGTGGGATTTCGATAGTATTATTATGGACGGTGACATTATTTATAAAATATACCACCTTAATTGATACTTCCTTATCTTTATTAAGGTAAACTCTTCTCGTAATTCTATCGTCACATTTATTATTTGCATATGAAGCTATATCTATAAAATATTTATGTATTTTCCTGTCCGTTTCTTTCGTGATTTTTCCTGATGGTAAACTATCATAAATTCTTTTCATTTTCTGAATCAAGCCTATCACTTTTTCATGATCATCCATTTTGAAAAGAGAGAGGGCTTTATTGTCAATTAACGTGTTTTTATGATGTTTGCTGTAATTATCTGATTTTGTTTTCTTTGTATGTGATGGACTTGTGACAGAGTGGTTATCGTTAATCAGGCAAAGAGGGAAAAACATATTATTTAAACCATTATAGCGCATAAAATATCCTTATAATTAACAAGAAAGAAAAGGCATATTCTCTGCATTATCATTTTCTACGACTGTCAAAAATCGCTCATTTTTTAATGAGTTTATTTGTTTAATATTATGGGAAAAGGTGATGCATTTGGGAGAGGAAGAGTATTCCCCGGTCAGACGACCGGGGAAGGGGAGAGATTAATGCGCGCGGCCTTGCTCAACGCCAAAGCCGGTCTGGGAGCGGATAAACTGCGCGCGGAACAGTTCACGCTCACGCGCGCCTTCCGCTGAGTTATCGGTTGCCGAGAAGAACCAGATGCCGAGGAATGCCACGGTGATAGAGAACAGCGCCGGGTATTCATACGGGAAGATGGCTTTTTCGTGACCAAGGATCTGTACCCAAATCGTCGGGCCGAGGATCATCAGTACTACTGCGGTAATCAGCCCCAGCCAGCCACCCATCATCGCGCCACGCGTGGTCAGTTTCGACCAGTACATAGAAAGCAGAATGATCGGGAAGTTACAGCTCGCCGCGATGGCAAACGCCAGCCCCACCATAAAGGCGATGTTCTGATTCTCAAACAGCACGCCGAGGATAATCGCAATCACGCCGAGGATCAGTACGGTGATTTTTGATACCCGCAGCTCTTCACGTTCGGTCGCGCCTTTTTTGAAGACGTTAGCGTACAAGTCATGCGAAACCGCCGACGCGCCGGCCAGCGTCAGCCCTGCAACCACCGCGAGGATGGTGGCAAAGGCCACGGCAGAGATAAAGCCGAGGAACAGGTTGCCGCCCACCGCGTCGGCCAGATGCACCGCCGCCATGTTGTTACCGCCGATAAGCGCGCCCGCCGCGTCTTTAAACGCCGGGTTTGCCCCCACCAGCATGATTGCGCCGAAGCCGATGATAAAGGTCAGAATGTAGAAGTAGCCCATAAACCCGGTGGCGTAGAACACGCTCTTACGTGCTTCGCGGGCATCGCTGACTGTAAAGAAGCGCATCAGAATGTGCGGCAAGCCCGCCGTACCAAACATCAGTCCCAGACCCAGAGAGAGCGCGGAGATCGGATCTTTCACCAGCCCGCCCGGCTTCATGATGTCGACACCTTTCGGGTGTACCGCCATCGCTTCACTGAACAGATTGTTGAAGCTAAAGCCGACGTGTTTCATCACCATAAAGGCCATAAAGCTGGCACCGAACAGCAACAGCACGGCTTTGATAATCTGTACCCAAGTGGTCGCCAGCATGCCGCCGAACAGGACGTACATCATCATCAGCACGCCGACCAGCACCACCGCAATGTGATAGTTAAGGCCAAACAGCAGCTCGATCAGTTTACCTGCGCCCACCATCTGGGCGATAAGGTAAAGCGCCACCACCACCAGAGAACCACAGGCCGAAAGAATACGAATCGGCCCTTGTTTCAGACGGTAAGAGGCCACATCGGCAAAGGTGTAGCGCCCCAGGTTACGCAGACGTTCGGCAATCAGGAACAAAATGATCGGCCAGCCCACCAGGAAGCCCAGCGAGTAAATTAAGCCGTCATAGCCGGAGGTAAACACCAGCGCGGAGATCCCCAAGAATGAGGCGGCGGACATATAGTCCCCGGCAATCGCCAGCCCGTTCTGGAAGCCAGTGATATTGCCGCCTGCGGTGTAGTAGTCGCTACGAGAACGTACGCGTTTTGATGCCCAGTAGGTAATGCCGAGCGTAAACACGACGAAAATCAGGAACATAATAATCGCCTGCCAGTTCGTTGGCTGGCGCTCTACGGCCCCGCTAATAGCATCCGCGGCGTTAGCTGCGAAAGGGAGTGTGGCGGCAAGCGCCGTCAGAACTCTTTTCATGATGCTTGTACCTCATGCAGGACTTCATTATTAAGACGGTCGAATTCGCCGTTCGCCCGCCAGATGTAGATACCGGTGAGAACAAAGGAGATCACAATCACTCCAACACCAATTGGAATACCGCGTGTGACGCTGGTGTTCGGATTCAGCGGCGTGCCCAGCCAGCCGGGCGCGAAGGCGATCAGTAAAATAAAGCCGATATAAACTGCCAGCATAATAATCGACAGGATGGTGGCAAACCGTTGCCGTTTTTCGACTAACTCCCTGAAATGCGCATTGTCTTCTATCCGCTGATAAATAGTGCCATTCATCACAGATTCTCCAGAGGTAATGTAGGGATTGTTTTAATTCCCGCTCCCTTATGGGAGAAGGTTAACGCTCGGGTAACCCTTGCCGAATGTAGGCCGGATAAGGCGTTTACGCCGCATCCGGCAATCAATGCCTGATGCGACGCTGTCGCGTCTTATCAGGCCTACAAACCGTTACCGACTCGCATCGGGCAATTGTGGGTTACGATGGCATCGCGATAGCCTGCTTCTCTTCAAGCAGCTTCTCGACTACGCCAGGATCGGCAAGCGTCGAGGTATCGCCCAGGTTGCTGGTATCGCCCGCCGCAATTTTGCGCAGAATACGGCGCATAATTTTGCCGGAGCGGGTTTTAGGCAGGGAGTCGGTCCAGTGCAGCACGTCTGGCGTCGCCAGCGGGCCAATCTCTTTACGCACCCAGTTGCGGACTTCTGCGTACAGTTCTGGTGACGGTTCCTCCCCGTGATTAAGCGTGACGTAGGCGTAGATCGCCTGACCTTTAATATTGTGCGGAATACCTACTACGGCGGCTTCGGCAATCTTCGGATGCGCCACCAGCGCCGACTCAATCTCTGCCGTCCCCAGACGGTGACCGGAGACGTTCAGCACGTCGTCCACACGCCCGGTGATCCAGTAATAGCCATCTTCATCGCGACGCGCGCCGTCGCCGCTGAAATACATATTTTTGAAGGTGGAGAAGTAGGTCTGTTCAAAACGTTCGTGATCGCCAAACAGCGTACGCGCCTGACCCGGCCAGGAGTCGGTGATTACCAGGCTACCTTCGGTGGCCCCCTCCAGCGGGTTACCTTCGTTATCGACCAGCGCCGGTTGCACGCCGAAGAACGGACGTGTTGCCGAACCGGCTTTCAGCTCGGTAGCGCCAGGCAGCGGGGTGATCATGAAACCGCCGGTTTCGGTCTGCCACCAGGTATCGACCACCGGACATTTCTCGTTGCCGATTTTTTTCCAGTACCACTCCCACGCTTCCGGGTTAATTGGCTCGCCCACGGAACCGAGAATGCGCAGCGACGAACGGTCGGTGCCTTCGATCGCTTTATCGCCTTCCGCCATCAGCGCGCGGATCGCCGTGGGTGCGGTATAGAGAATATTGACCTGATGCTTGTCCACCACCTGCGCCATACGGGCAGGCGTCGGCCAGTTGGGTACGCCTTCAAACATCAGCGTGGTCGCACCGCAGGCCAGCGGGCCGTACAGCAAGTAACTGTGTCCGGTCACCCAGCCCACATCGGCGGTGCACCAGTAGATATCACCCGGATGATAATCAAAGACATATTTAAAGGTCAGCGCCGCGTACACCAGATAACCGCCGGTAGTATGCAGCACACCTTTTGGCTTACCGGTAGAACCGGAGGTGTAGAGAATAAACAGCGGATCTTCGGCGTTCATCTCTTCCGCCTGGTGCTGATCGCTCGCTTGCTCAACCAGGTCGTGCCACCACAGGTCGCGCCCTTCCTGCCAGTCAATTTTCCCGCCAGTACGCTTCAGTACCACCACATGCTCTACGCTGGTGACGTTCGGGTTTTTCAGCGCGTCATCAACGTTTTTCTTCAGCGGAATACTGCGCCCGGCACGCACACCTTCGTCGGAAGTGATCACCAGTCGTGAGTTGGAATCAATAATGCGCCCGGCAACGGCTTCCGGCGAGAAGCCGCCGAAAATCACCGAATGCACCGCGCCAATGCGGGCGCAGGCCAGCATCGCAACCGCGGCTTCCGGCACCATCGGCATATAAATCGCCACCACATCACCTTTTTTAATGCCCAGCTCGAGCAGGGTATTGGCGAAGCGGCAGACGTCGCGGTGCAGCTCTTTATAGCTGATATGTTTGCTCTGGCTGGCGTCGTCGCCTTCCCAGATGATGGCGGTACGATCGCCGTTTTCTTGCAGATGGCGGTCAAGGCAGTTTGCCGCCAGATTCAGCGTGCCGTCCTCGTACCATTTAATGGACACATTACCGGGGGCAAAGGAGGTGTTTTTCACCTTCTGGTAAGGTTTGATCCAGTCAAGAATTTTTCCCTGTTCGCCCCAGAAGGTATCAGGTACGTTAATAGATTGTTGATACATCGCCTCGTACTGCTGAGGGTTTATCAGGCAACGGTCTGCGATGTTGGCAGGAATGGTGTGTTTGTGAATTTGGCTCATGCTTTTGTTCTCCTTGTAGGATGTTAATAATATGTGGCATAAGCGTTAAATGTAGGGGTATTGGCAGTTTTGTTTAGTATTTGGGCGACAGATCACGCAAAAGTAGAATTGTGCAAATAAACGGCAGGGTAATTTTTGAAGGTCACCAACAAAAGTTGATTAATTCTTTGAGGAACATGCAGTTATGCATGCTGTTGAAAAAGAGGAAGATACTCACTAACTCTAAAGTGGTATTTTACATGCACTTACAATTGATTAAAGACAACATTCACAGTGTGGTTATTTGTTACACATAGGGGCGAGCAATGTCATGACAGTGTAGGTGCGGTTACTGTCGTGAAAAACAATAAAAACCGCCATTGCAACAATGGCGCAATTCGGATGAAGCCCCTATGACAAGGATAAAAATAAACGCACGCCGTATCTTCAGCTTATTGATTCCTTTTTTCTTTTTCACTTCTGTTCACGCTGAACAAACGGCAGCTCCCGCAAAACCTGTAACTGTGGAAGCGAAGAATGAAACCTTTGCCCCGCAGCATCCCGATCAATATCTCTCCTGGAAAGCCACCTCGGAACAGTCAGAGCGTGTTGACGCCCTGGCGGAAGATCCACGGCTGGTGATCCTGTGGGCGGGGTATCCCTTCTCGCGCGATTACAACAAGCCGCGTGGACATGCCTTTGCTGTGACCGATGTGCGTGAAACCCTGCGTACCGGTGCGCCGAAAAACGCTGAAGATGGTCCGCTACCGATGGCATGCTGGAGTTGTAAAAGCCCGGATGTGGCGCGTCTGATCCAGACAGACGGCGAAGATGGCTACTTCCACGGAAAATGGGCGCGCGGCGGCCCGGAAATCGTCAACAACTTAGGTTGTGCCGACTGCCATAACACCGCCTCACCAGAGTTCGCCAAAGGCAAACCGGAGTTAACCCTTTCCCGTCCGTATGCGGCTCGCGCGATGGAAGCCATTGGTAAACCTTTTGAGAAAGCCGGACGTTTCGACCAGCAATCGATGGTTTGCGGTCAGTGCCATGTGGAGTATTACTTCGACGGCAAAAACAAAGCGGTTAAATTCCCGTGGGATGACGGCATGAAAGTCGAAAATATGGAGCAGTATTACGACAAAATTGCCTTCTCTGACTGGACTAACTCCCTGTCGAAAACGCCAATGCTGAAAGCGCAGCACCCGGAATATGAAACCTGGACAGCGGGCATTCACGGTAAAAACAACGTGACCTGTATCGACTGCCATATGCCAAAAGTGCAGAACGCCGAAGGCAAACTCTACACCGACCATAAAATTGGTAATCCGTTTGATAACTTCGCCCAGACTTGTGCGAACTGCCATACCCAGGACAAAGCTGCCTTGCAGAAAGTGGTCGCGGAACGTAAGCAGTCGATTAACGACCTGAAAATCAAGGTTGAAGATCAACTGGTTCACGCTCACTTCGAAGCGAAAGCGGCGCTGGATGCAGGCGCGACGGAAGCCGAAATGAAGCCAATTCAGGACGATATCCGTCATGCCCAGTGGCGCTGGGATCTGGCGATCGCTTCCCACGGCATTCATATGCACGCACCGGAAGAAGGTCTGAGGATGCTCGGTACGGCGATGGATAAAGCGGCGGATGCGCGTACCAAACTGGCGCGCCTGTTGGCGACCAAAGGTATCACCCATGAAATCCAGATCCCGGATATCTCGACCAAAGAGAAAGCCCAGCAGGCCATTGGCCTGAACATGGAACAAATCAAGGCCGAGAAGCAGGACTTCATCAAAACGGTGATCCCGCAGTGGGAAGAACAGGCACGTAAAAATGGTCTGTTAAGCCAATAACCCCGTTCCGCCTCGCAAGGGGCGGAAAACACAATGGAGTGAATATGAGCGTATTACGTTCGTTATTAACTGCTGGGGTGCTGGCGTCGGGCCTGTTGTGGAGCCTGAACGGAATTACCGCTACCCCTGCGGCGCAGGCATCTGATGATCGCTACGAAGTTACCCAGCAGCGTAACCCGGATGCCGCCTGTCTGGACTGTCATAAACCAGATACCGAAGGTATGCATGGCAAACATGCTTCCGTTATCAACCCGAATAACAAACTGCCGGTCACCTGCACCAACTGTCACGGCCAGCCATCACCGCAACACCGCGAAGGGGTGAAAGATGTGATGCGCTTTAACGAGCCGATGTACAAGGTTGGAGAGCAGAACAGCGTCTGTATGTCCTGCCATCTGCCGGAACAGTTGCAAAAAGCGTTCTGGCCGCACGATGTCCACGTAACCAAAGTGGCGTGCGCCAGCTGCCATTCCCTGCATCCACAGCAAGATACGATGCAGACGTTAAGTGACAAAGGACGGATTAAGATTTGCGTCGATTGCCATAGCGATCAGCGCACCAATCCGAACTTTAACCCGGCGTCTGTTCCGTTGCTTAAGGAGCAGCCATGACCTGGTCTCGTCGCCAGTTTCTCACCGGCGTCGGCGTGCTGGCAGCCGTCAGCGGCACCGCAGGGCGCGTGGTGGCGAAAACGTTGAATATCAATGGGGTGCGTTACGGCATGGTGCATAACGAGTCGTTATGCATCGGCTGTACCGCCTGTATGGATGCTTGTCGGGAAGTGAACAAGGTGCCGGACGGCGTCTCGCGCCTGACGATTATTCGTAGCGAGCCGCAGGGCGAATTTCCTGATGTGAAATATCGCTTCTTCCGTAAGTCTTGCCAGCACTGCGATCATGCGCCGTGCGTTGACGTCTGCCCGACCGGTGCGTCTTTTCGTGACGCTGCCAGCGGGATTGTCGATGTTAATCCTGATCTCTGCGTCGGTTGTCAGTACTGCATCGCCGCCTGTCCGTACCGCGTGCGCTTTATCCATCCGGTCACGAAGACAGCGGACAAATGCGATTTCTGCCGCAAGACCAATTTGCAGGCCGGTAAGCTACCCGCGTGCGTTGAGGCTTGCCCGACGAAGGCGCTGACGTTTGGCAATCTGGACGATCCCAACAGTGAGATTTCGCAACTGCTGCGCCAGAAGCCCACTTACCGCTACAAGCTGGCGCTGGGAACCAAACCGAAGCTGTACCGCGTACCGTTTAAATACGGGGAGGTGAGCCAATGACGCAGACTTCCGCATTTCATTTTGAATCGCTGGTGTGGGACTGGCCGATTGCCATCTACCTGTTTTTGATTGGTATTTCTGCCGGTCTGGTGACGCTGGCCGTGCTGTTACGTCGCTTCTACCCGCAGGCGGGCGGTGCAGACAGTACGTTGCTGCGCACCACGCTGATTGTCGGGCCTGGCGCGGTGATCCTCGGTCTGTTGATCCTCGTCTTCCACCTGACAAAGCCGTGGACCTTCTGGAAGCTGATGTTCCACTACAGTTTTACCTCGGTGATGTCGATGGGGGTGATGCTGTTTCAGCTCTACATGGTGGTGCTGGTGCTGTGGCTGGCGAAAATCTTTGAACATGATTTGCTTGCCCTGCAACAACGCTGGTTGCCGAAGCTGGGGATCGTGCAAAAGGTTCTGAGCCTGCTGACGCCCGTTCATCGCGGACTGGAAACATTGATGCTGGTGCTGGCGGTGCTGCTGGGGGCTTATACCGGCTTTCTGCTATCGGCGCTGAAATCGTATCCGTTCCTCAATAACCCGATCCTGCCGGTGCTGTTCCTCTTCTCCGGCATCTCGTCCGGTGCGGCGCTGGCGCTGATCGCCATGGCGATACGCCAACGCAGTAACCCGCATTCCACGGAAGCGCACTTTGTACACCGGATGGAAATCCCTGTGGTATGGGGCGAAATCTTCCTGCTGGTGGCGTTTTTTGTCGGTCTGGCCCTGGGCGATGACGGTAAAGTGCGTGCG
>ERZ1036420.702-NODE-702-length-13634-cov-3.745931_pt1 | contig 13634 bp, 13 predicted proteins | sample MGYA00514220_ERZ1036420 | MGnify/ENA primary metagenome ERZ1036420 (study PRJEB33795, sample SAMN09464938) | human gut metagenome | host: Homo sapiens | place: USA: Stanford, California | collected 2016-10 | study: EMG produced TPA metagenomics assembly of the...
GTAATGGCCCACTGCCAGTAGTTTTTCGACCGGATCGATAACGGTAACGTTGTGACCGCGCGCTTCTAATACGCCGGCCATAATGGCGATCGACATTTTCTCGCCACGGCAAATCAGCGCAGCGTTAATGCTATCCGGGCACTGCCCTAACAAACTAATGCCATGCAGGACATGTTTTATTTGGGCAAATTCCTGGTCGACGAAAGTTTTCAATTGCGCCAGCGGGAATCCCGGCTGGGCGGCGGCGAGTCCTGTCAGAAGTTCGGCAAAAATACGTTCGGCATCGCTGATATTGGGTAAAGCATCCTGGCCGCTAATGGTTTTTTCAATCATCGCCACCAGGTGGTTGGTGATTTTGGCGGGGGCAGAGAGGACGGTGGCCACCTGCCCCTGCCTGGCATTGCTTTCCAGAATATCGGCAACCCGCAGAAAACGTTCTGCATTTGCCACTGATGTACCGCCGAACTTCAACACTCGCATGGTTGTTACCTCGTTACCTTTGGTCGAAAAAAAAAGCCCGCACTGTCAGGTGCGGGCTTTTTTCTGTGTTTCCTGTACGCGTCAGCCCGCACCGTTACCTGTGGTAATGGTGATGGTGGTGGTAATGGTGGTGCTAATGCGTTTCATGGATGTTGTGTACTCTGTAATTTTTATCTGTCTGTGCGCTATGCCTATATTGGTTAAAGTATTTAGTGACCTAAGTCAATAAAATTTTAATTTACTCACGGCAGGTAACCAGTTCAGAAGCTGCTGTCAGAGACTCTTTTTTTAATCCACACAGAGACATATTGCCCATTGCAGTCAGAATGAAAAGCTGAAAAATACTTACTAAGGCGTTTTTTATTTGGTGATATTTTTTTCAATATCATGCAGCAAACGGTGCAACATTGCCGTGTCTCGCTGCTCTAAAAGCCCCAGACGTTGTTGTAACCAGTCGACCAGTTTTGTGTCATCTGCCACTGCCAGAGTCGTCAGCAATGCCATGACTCGTTCGCGTAAAGCTTGCAGTTGATGTTGGTCTGCCGTTGTGTCACTTTTCGTCGGTTGTTGTATTAATGTTGCTAATTGATAGCAATAGACCATCACTGCCTGCCCCAGATTGAGCGAAGGATAATCCGCCACCATCGGCACACCAGTAAGAACGTCAGCCAACGCTAACTCTTCGTTAGTCAGCCCGGAATCTTCGCGACCAAACACCAGCGCGGCATGGCTCATCCATGAAGATTTTTCCTCTAACAGCGGCACCAGTTCTACTGGCGTTGCGTAGTAATGATATTTCGCCCGACTGCGCGCAGTGGTGGCGACAGTGAAATCGACATCGTGTAACGATTCAACCAGTGTCGGGAAAACTTTAATATTATCAATAATATCACCAGATCCATGTGCGACCCAGCGAGTGGCTGGCTCCAGATGTGCCTGACTATCGACAATCCGCAGTTCGCTAAACCCCATCGTTTTCATTGCCCGCGCCGCTGCCCCAATATTTTCTGCTCTGGCGGGTGCGACCAGAATAATCGTTATACGCATATTGCCACTCTTCTTGACCAAATGACCGCGAACAGGGTGATCACTGTCAACTTATTACGCGGTGCGAATTTACAAATCCTTAACGTAAGTCGCAGAAAAAGCCCTTTACTTAGCTTAAAAAAGGCTAAACTATTTCCTGACTGTACTAACGGTTGAATTGTTAAAAAATGCTACATATCCTTCTGTTTACTTAGGATAATTTTATAAAAAATAAATCTCGACAATTGGATTCACCACGTTTATTAGTTGTATGATGCAACTAGTTGGATTATTAAAATAATGTGACGAAAGCTAGCATTTAGATACGATGATTTCATCAAACTGTTAACGTGCTACAATTGAACTTGATATATGTCAACGAAGCGTAGTTTTATTGGGTGTCCGGCCCCTCTTAGCCTGTTATGTTGCTGTTAAAATGGTTAGGATGACAGCCGTTTTTGACACTGTCGGGTCCTGAGGGAAAGTACCCACGACCAAGCTAATGATGTTGTTGACGTTGATGGAAAGTGCATCAAGAACGCAATTACGTACTTTAGTCATGTTACGCCGATCATGTTAATTTGCAGCATGCATCAGGCAGGTCAGGGACTTTTGTACTTCCTGTTTCGATTTAGTTGGCAATTTAGGTAGCAAACATGCAGACCCCGCACATTCTTATCGTTGAAGACGAGTTGGTAACACGCAACACGTTGAAAAGTATTTTCGAAGCGGAAGGCTATGATGTTTTCGAAGCGACAGATGGCGCGGAAATGCATCAGATCCTCTCTGAATATGACATCAACCTGGTGATCATGGATATCAATCTGCCGGGTAAGAACGGTCTTCTGTTAGCGCGTGAACTGCGCGAGCAGGCGAATGTTGCGTTGATGTTCCTGACTGGCCGTGACAACGAAGTCGATAAAATTCTCGGCCTCGAAATCGGTGCAGATGACTACATCACCAAACCGTTCAACCCGCGTGAACTGACTATTCGTGCACGCAACCTGCTGTCCCGTACCATGAATCTGGGTACTGTCAGCGAAGAACGTCGTAGCGTTGAAAGCTACAAGTTCAATGGTTGGGAACTGGACATCAACAGCCGTTCGTTGATCGGCCCTGATGGCGAGCAGTACAAGCTGCCGCGCAGCGAGTTCCGCGCCATGCTTCACTTCTGTGAAAACCCAGGCAAAATTCAGTCCCGTGCTGAACTGCTGAAGAAAATGACCGGCCGTGAGCTGAAACCGCACGACCGTACTGTAGACGTGACGATCCGCCGTATTCGTAAACATTTCGAATCTACGCCGGATACGCCGGAAATCATCGCCACCATTCACGGTGAAGGTTATCGCTTCTGCGGTGATCTGGAAGATTAATCGGCTTTACCACCGTCAAAAAAACGGCGCTTTTTAGCGCCGTTTTTATTTTTCAACCTTATTTCCAGATACGTAATTCATCGTCCGTTGTAACTTCTTTACTGGCTTTCATTTTCGGCAGTGAAAACGCATACCAGTCGATATTACGGGTCACAAACATCATGCCGGCCAGCGCCACCACCAGCACACTGGTTCCCAACAACAGCGCGCTATCGGCAGAGTTGAGCAGTCCCCACATCACACCATCCAGCAACAACAGCGCGAGGGTAAACAACATGCTGTTGCGCCAGCCTTTCAATACCGCCTGCAAATAAATACCGTTCATTAACGCCCCAATCAGACTGGCGATTATCCATGCCACGGTAAAACCGGTATGTTCAGAAAGCGCCAGCAAGAGCAAATAAAACATCACCAATGAAAGCCCCACCAGCAAATATTGCATTGGGTGTAAGCGTTGCGCGGTGAGCGTTTCAAAAACAAAGAACGCCATAAAAGTCAGCGCAATCAGCAGAATGGCATACTTAGTCGCCCGGTCAGTTAATTGGTATTGATCGGCTGGCGTCGTCACTGCGACGCTAAACGCGGGGAAGTTTTCCCAGCCGGTATCATTGCCTGAAGCAAAACGCTCACCGAGATTATTTGCAAACCAGCTGCTTTGCCATTGCGCCTGAAAACCTGACTCGCTAACTTCCCGTTTGGCTGGCAAAAAATCACCTAAAAAACTGGGATGCGGCCAGTTGCTGGTTAAGGTCATTTCGCTATTACGCCCGGCAGGCACCACAGAAAGATCGCCGGTACCGCTTAAATTCAGGGCCATATTCAGCTTCAGGTTCTGCTTCCGCCAGTCCCCTTCGGGTAAAGTGATATGCACGCCCTGCCCGCCTTGCTCTAACCCGGTGCCGGGTTCAATGGTCAGCGCCGTTCCGTTAACTTCAGGCGCTTTCACCACACCAATACCACGCGCATCCCCGACGCTAATCACAATAAATGGCTTGCCAAAGGTGATATTTGGCGCGTCGAGTTCGCTAAGACGCGAAACATCGAAATCGGCTTTTAGCGTTAAATCACTGTGCCAGACCTGACCGGTATAAATCCCTATCTTGCGTTCTTCCACGTTCTGATTGCCATCAACCATCAATGACTCAGGTAACCAAAAATGGATAAAACTTCGTTTCCGCTCCACGGTTTTATCCTCTTCCTGTACCGTATAAAGCTCGGTCACAGGAATAGCGATAAGCGGCCCAACGAGTTTTTGCGGCCCGCTGGTACTTTGGCGAATCGCATCTTCCACATCGCTACGGTAATCGGCACGTTCGACAATCACCTGCCGAATCAGCATTATCGGAATCAACAACAGCAATACTGCACCAAACAGGGAGGTCATTTTCCAGAACAGGGGGGATTTCAACATAGTCTTCTCCTTTGCAATGGCAGCAGGATACGAAGGCTATGTGGGAAGAATTTGAAGCTATGTGAAGTGACGGTGAAGTCGAAGCGAGGCCAGCACGCCACCTTCCTGCACGTTGCGCAGCGTGACTTCGCCGTTAAACAAACGGGCGACCTCACTGACGAACGCCAACCCCAGACCGCTGCTTTTTTGCCCATTTGCACGCGGCAAAGAGTAAAAGCGTTCAAAAATACGTGACAGCGCGTAGTCAGGAATACCACTACCGGTATCCAGCACCTTAAGGGCGACGTGTTCCTGATCCACTTCGGCGCTTAGCGTTATGCGACCGCTCTCGGGGGTAAAATCGATGGCGTTATCCAGTAAATTCCCCAGCGCCTGCTCCAGTAACGCCGGTTCAGCAGCAACATTAACCTCAGTGGGCATAACATGTAGAGTGATGTTTTTTTCTGCCAACTGCACGGTGCGCGCTTCGCTGACGCGGCGAAATAATGCCGCCACATCAACAACAGTCAGAACGACTTCCTGACGATTCTCCAGTCTTGCCTGGCGTAGTAACGTTTCTACCAATGCCTGCATACGCGCATTTTGCGTCAGAATGTTGTCGGTAAAACGAGCCACCACTTCCGGTGGCGGACCTTCGCGTAAAATTTCCGCCGCGCCACGAATCGCCGCCAGTGGGCTTTTTAGCTCATGGGTTAACGCATAAACATACTGCTCAATATAGTTTTTCCCTTCCAGCTTCACGCGCATACTTTCCAGCGCCTGCGCAAGCTTACGCAACTCGCTACTGCCGAGTTCAGGAAGAGGAACGGGCTTATTGTCAGTGACGGAATCGGCATAGCGAGTGAGCCGGGCAATGGAGCGGTTGATCCACCAAACCATGCCTGCGCCAATCACCAGTGCAATCCCCAGCAAAATGGCGCTGGCCCATAAAATTCGCCGCTCGCTACGCTTAATGACCGGAGCCATCGCCGCGTTCGGTTTGCCTACGCTCAAAACGCCAATAAGCCGCGAGCCGTCCATAATCGGCGCGGCAACATACATCACCGAACTTTCGGGATCGGCAGGATTTTGCAACGTGCTGCCGCGCACCATACTGACCACGCAACGTTAGCCAGACGTCATTCCAGCGCGAATAATCCTGCCCAACGGCTTTATTTGCCGAATCGAACAATACTTTACCCTGCGAATCGGTCATATAGACATGATATTCATTGCGCACTTTGTTAATGCCACCGATATTGGCGCGAAACGGGCGATGTTGTAGCTGATTAAACGCCTGCGCCAGTTGCCCATGCGTTGGGTCCCCAGAGAGCAAATCGGGACGCGCCAGCTCCGCCAGCAACGTTGCGGTATCGATTAACGTCCCCTCCGTTGCTCTTCGCACGCCCGGTTTAACTTCTTTGACAAAAATAGCCAGTACGAACCAGGCCGCCACCGCCACCAGTAAAAAATAGCCCAGCAGCAACCGCATGCCGATACGCATTACAGGCCCCTCAGGCTATATCCCATGCCGCGATGAGTATTAATCGGAGAAAGATCGGGGTTGATGGCGCGCAGCTTGGCACGCAACGTTTTAATGTGGGTATCGACGGTGCGATCGTAGGTGTCCTGCGCATCTTCCCACACGCTATCCATTAGTTGCTGGCGGGACCAGACGCGGCCTGGCGACTTGAGTAACGTCTTCAGCAATAAAAACTCATACCGCGTCAGCGTTAATGGCGTGTCAAACCAGCTGATCTGCGCCGCGGGTTCATTCAATTCAAAATGACCAATACGGATGACGGGAGACGGCGACGAGAACTTCTTCACCCGACGCAGTAAGGTGCGCACCCTGGCGCACACTTCGCGGGGTGAAAACGGTTTAGCCACATAGTCGTCAGCGCCAATTTCCAGCCCAAGCAGGCGATCGACCTCTTCACTTCGGGCCGTCAGGAACAGTACAGGTAACGCCGGATGGAGCGCCAGTAACTGGCGGCACAATTCAAAGCCGCTGATATCAGGCAAACCAACATCGAGAATCATGACGTCGGGAACCTGCTGGCGAGCTTTATCCAGCACCGGCAAGCCTCGCTCAAAGACCTCGACGGCAAAACCTTCCTGCTGCAACATGTAGACCAGCGTGTCGGCTATCCCTTGCTCATCTTCCACTAACCAGACCGTTTCCCGTTGCATAAATCGCCTCTGTTATTGCCGCCACGGCATGACAGGAACCGCGCTAATCGCGTTTTTCGGCGAACCTTCTACAACTTTGTCGGAGTAAGCCAGATAAGCGAGCGCGTTGCGTTTGGCGTCATAAAAGCGCACGACCTGTAACGACTTAAAGACCAGGGACGTGCGTTTTTTGAATACTACCTCGCCCTGAGCTTTGCCGTTTTTAATACGATCCGACAGTTCAATCGGCCCGACTTGCTGACAAGAAATAGCCGCATCGGAGGTATCTTCCGCCAGACCCAATCCCCCTTTAATACCACCTGTTTTCGCCCGGCTCACATAACAGGTGACATTTTTCACATCGGGATCGTCAAAGGCTTCCACAACAATTTTGTGATCCGGGCCGATCATTTTAAATACGGTGTCGACCGAACCAATCTCTTCTGCATGAGCCAATGGCCCCAGCATTATCAGGCTTAAAGACAGGATCAAATGCTTGTATTTCATATTGTTACCATTTTTATCTATTACACGAGCAATTAGTTCGTCACGGTAAATAACATATTGATTAAGAACAAAATCTCAATACTTTTATTTCCGTCAAGACCTAAAACATACTCTACTAAGAAAAAAACACTGAATGCTAAAACAGCAAAAAATGCTATTATCCAATTACCTGATGTCAGGTGCTCGTTGTTGAAAGGATGAGGATATTTTATGGATCAGGCCGGCATTATTCGCGACCTTTTAATCTGGCTGGAAGGTCATCTGGATCAGCCCCTGTCGCTCGACAATGTAGCGGCGAAAGCAGGTTATTCCAAGTGGCACTTACAGAGAATGTTTAAAGATGTCACTGGCCATGCTATTGGCGCGTATATTCGTGCTCGTCGTTTGTCGAAATCGGCGGTCGCACTACGCCTGACTGCGCGTCCGATTCTGGACATCGCGCTGCAATACCGCTTCGACTCTCAACAGACATTTACCCGCGCATTCAAGAAGCAGTTTGCCCAGACTCCTGCACTTTACCGCCGTTCTCCTGAATGGAGCGCCTTTGGTATTCGCCCGCCGCTGCGTCTGGGTGAATTCACTATGCCAGAGCATAAATTTGTCACCCTGGAAGATACGCCGCTGATTGGTGTTACCCAGAGCTACTCCTGTTCGCTGGAGCAAATCTCTGATTTCCGCCATGAAATGCGTTATCAGTTCTGGCACGATTTTCTCGGCAACGCGCCGACCATTCCGCCAGTGCTCTACGGCCTGAATGAAACGCGTCCGAGTCAGGATAAAGACGACGAACAAGAGGTATTCTATACCACCGCGTTAGCCCAGGATCAGGCAGATGGCTATGTACTGACGGGGCATCCGGTGATGCTGCAGGGCGGCGAATATGTGATGTTTACCTATGAAGGTCTGGGAACCGGCGTGCAGGAGTTTATCCTGACGGTATACGGAACGTGCATGCCAATGCTCAACCTGACGCGCCGTAAAGGTCAGGATATTGAGCGATACTACCCGGCAGAAGACGCCAAAGCGGGAGATCGCCCAATTAATCTGCGCTGTGAACTGCTGATTCCTATCCGCCGTTAACGCTGCAGCTCATCTAATGCAGGGGCGTCCAGATGCGAGATGTCCCCTGCGGTTTCAACGACCCAGCCAGACGCCAGCCACAGGCTTTCCTGATAATCCACGCGCGAAATAGAACAGTTACGCAGACGTAAGCGGCGCTCTGCCCATGCTGGTAATCCGAGAATCGTACTCACCAGGCATCCCAGTGCAATACCATGACTCACCAGCAGCGGTCGGCTTCCCTGCGGTAAGTCCCGGCAAGATTCCAGTGCCGCATTGACGCGATCGCTGAGCTCCTGCATTGACTCGCCTTCAGGAATACGCCCGTCAACGGTGCCATTGACCAGCTGCCGACGCCAGTTCTCTTCTTCTTCGGTCAGAGAATCGATATGTCTTTTTTCCAGCACACCCATGTTTAATTCACGCAGGCGAGAATCAAAGATGATGTCACAGCCGCAGGCCTGGGCGATGATTTCCGCCGTACGCCGGGTGCGCCCTAAATCGCTGCTGATGATATGCGTAATGCCAAGCTCTTTGGCACGCGTCGCCACCTGCATCGCCTGTTGCTCACCTTTGGCGGTCAGCGGGCTGTCAGACTGGCCCTGAATACGTCGCTCGGCGTTCCACTGCGTTTCACCGTGGCGGACTAGGTATACCTGTAACATACTTTTTTTCCGTATACTGCTGTAACGTTAATTTTCTGAGTAATGCTGATTATGCACCAAGTTGTCTGTGCGACCACCAATCCCGCTAAAATTCAGGCCATTCTGCAGGCATTTCACGAGATCTTCGGCGAAGGATCCTGCCATATTGCATCCGTTGCCGTCGAGAGCGGTGTACCGGAACAACCCTTTGGCAGTGAGGAAACGCGCGCTGGCGCACGAAATCGGGTAGCAAATGCCCGCCGTTTACTTCCAGAGGCTGATTTTTGGGTGGCGATTGAAGCTGGCATTGATGGCGACAGCACTTTCAGTTGGGTGGTGATTGAAAACGCCAGCCAGCGCGGCGAGGCGCGTTCGGCTACTTTGCCGTTGCCTGCGGTGATTCTGGAAAAAGTGCGTGAAGGTGAAGCGCTTGGTCCCGTGATGTCGCGTTATACCGGTATTGATGAGATTGGTCGTAAGGAAGGGGCGATCGGCGTGTTTACCGCCGGGAAACTCACTCGCGCCAGCGTCTATCACCAGGCGGTGATCCTGGCGCTGAGTCCGTTTCATAATGCCGTGTATCAGGCATTGTAGGACGGATAAGGCGTTCACGCCGCATCCGGCATTCGGTGCACGATGCCTGATGCGACGCTGCCGCGTCTTATCAGGCCTACAAAATCAATCGCTTTTCAGCAACACCTCTTCCAGCCACTGGCGCAGCTCAACGGGCGCGGCTTTCAGGCTGTTAGATCCACGCGTAATCGTCGCGATGCCCGCGCCGAGTTCATTTTTTAACTCACGCTGGCTCATTTCGCCGCGCAACAGCTCTTCGACAATACGCACGCGAGTCCCCAACGCTTCGCGCTCATCTGGCGTCAGCATCAGGTTTAACAACGGTAAATGGAGATCGTTTTGGTAGGCATTCTTAAGCAGGTCGACAAAACGTAACCACTCCTGGTGACGCTGTTCTGCCATCGCTGCTGAATAGGGTGATTGTTGGGCCATAATATGTCGCCATTGTTAGCGGGGGAAGCAAAATGCCTCCCCCGGTTGTACTCGCTAAAGAGTACAATAGCATATCATAAACGTGCGGATCAGTAACGACGTCCCCATTCCGTGGCGCTCATCAACGTCGGTTTATCCCCCATGAAATAGCGGTAGTAAGCGTCATAAGCCAGCACGTTCTTCACATAACCGCGCGTCTCGGAGAACGGAATACTCTCGACAAATGCCACAGCGTCGATACGCCCGGCGCTGTTTCCAAGCCAGGTTCGCACCCGTCCAGGTCCGGCGTTATAAGCTGCTGAGGAGAAAATACGGTTATTGCCAAACTGCTGATAAACATATTGCAGGTAACTGGTGCCAATGTTGATATTCGTTTCCGGATCCAGCAATTGCCCAGGGCTGCTATAACCAGGAATAGAGAACATCTTCACCGTATGGGTCGCTGTACCAGGCATAATCTGCATCAGGCCGCTGGCCCCTACCGGTGATTTCACTTTCGGATTCCAGGCGCTCTCCTGACGGGCAATCGCCATCGCATAGCTTTGCGGGATCTCTTTCCCACTGGTGTAACGTTTGAAAAGATCGTTGTAAGCCAGCGGGAATCGCTCTTCCAGATGATCCCAAAGCTTCCCGGCGATCGTTGCCTGAACGCTAAGATCCCACCATTGGTTATTGAAAGCATACCGAGCCAGTTGAGCCTGCTCTGTTTTTGACTTGCTCTTCACCAGATTGGCCCACTCGCTACGCGCGGTGTTATCGAGATTCCAGTACATCAACTCGCGCACGCGCGCCATCTCCGGCCCCTGAGTCAGGGCGCTGTCAACATTCTGCGGCGCTTTATCAATCTTCAGCTCATACTCTTCTCCGATGCGTTGTGCTGCAACCATCGGGTAGAAACCACGCTGTTGCATGAGTTGATGCAAAATCTCTTTCGCTTCAGCTTCACGTCCGCGTTCCAGCAATAAATCCGCCTGCCAGTAACGCCATTCATCTTTCTCTTTTGCTTCCATCGGCAGACGCGCCAGCCAGGTATTCAGGCCGCGACGATCGCCGGTGCCAAGTGCCATTCGCACACGGCGTTCAATCAACGACGTGGATTGCGAGCGCATAATGGCGTCATCGCGCCATTTCGCCTGCTCGTCGGTGACATCGTTGCCCATCAAACGCCAGGCGACGATATCGCGCAGCTCCTGAATCTGATCTTCATTAAGCTGCTGCGCCTGGGCAAGCGACGGGATCATCAGCCGTGCATTTTCAGCATCCTGCCGCGCCACACTGGCAAACGCCACCGCTGCCATTTGACGGGTAAAATCGGTCGCTCCGGTTGTACGCGCGAAGGTCAGTACCGTATTAGGGTTGTTCGCCAGTGAAATGATTGCCGAGGCGATAGTCTGGTAATCGGCAGGCATCTGCCCTGCCAGCACTGTTACCAGGCCAGTGTTACCCGCTTTCATCGCCAGACGGATACGCTCTAAATACGCCAGCGGATCTTGTTTACCTGACGCACGCCAGACGCTAAATAACTTGTCACAGGCGTTAGGCTGGCTCTTGCCGGTTAGCCACAGCTCTTTCGCCCCTTGCCAGGCTTCTTCACTCTGCCCGGTGTTCCATTTCGCATAGTAGTAATTACATTGCGCTTCGGTAGTTCCGGGCTTTTCCGGGCTAAAGGCTAACAAGCCACGCCAGTCTTCACGCCGCGCCAGTTCATTGACGAAACGAGATTGCAGCGTGCGAGCGGGAGGAAGCGTGGGGTTAGCGCGAACAAAGTTAGTGACCGTCACCGCCGGTTGATTCATCAGATCATCGGTGATCTGGCGGTATTCCAGGTAGGGATAAAGCGGATAATCCTTCAGTCCAGGCATCATTTGTTCGACCACATCCATTTGTCGATTATCCCAGGCCTGCTTGATTTGCGCGTAACGGCTACGCTGCTCATCCAGTGAGTCGGCTCGCGCCACGCTGCTGACCGTCAGCAGACAGACACCGGCAGCCAACAGCCGCCAGGTAACTTGTTTGGCTTTTTCCACAAGCGCATCCTCTAAGTGTAAATACATCAATGCAGCGTCATGCCGCGTAATAGATTTATGCTAACCAGTCATTGCCGTTTACGCCACGTTACGGACACTTTTTTACTTTTACTGCGAAGGTGATCGACCAACTGGGATTAGGCGGGGAAAAAGGCTACACTTCGCCTTTGAAAACTCATCATCACGATAAACATAGAGGCGAAGTCCAACGTGGCTCAATTCGTTTATACCATGCATCGTGTCGGCAAAGTTGTTCCGCCGAAACGTCATATTTTGAAAAACATCTCTCTGAGTTTCTTCCCTGGGGCAAAAATTGGTGTCCTGGGTCTGAACGGCGCGGGTAAGTCTACCCTGCTGCGCATCATGGCCGGTATCGACACCGAGATCGAAGGTGAAGCGCGTCCGCAGCCAGACATCAAGATTGGTTACCTGCCGCAGGAACCGCAGCTGAACCCGGAACACACCGTGCGTGAGTCCATTGAAGAAGCGGTTTCTGAAGTGGTTAACGCCCTGAAACGCCTGGATGAAGTGTATGCGCTGTACGCCGATCCGGATGCCGATTTTGACAAGCTGGCCGCTGAACAAGGCCGTCTGGAAGAGATCATTCAGGCTCACGACGGTCATAACCTGAACGTACAGCTGGAGCGTGCGGCGGATGCGCTACGTCTGCCGGACTGGGACGCGAAAATCGCTAACCTCTCCGGTGGTGAGCGTCGTCGCGTAGCGTTGTGCCGCCTGCTGCTGGAAAAACCAGACATGCTGCTGCTCGACGAACCGACCAACCACCTGGATGCCGAATCCGTGGCCTGGCTGGAACGCTTCCTGCACGACTTCGAGGGCACCGTGGTGGCGATTACCCACGACCGTTACTTCCTCGATAACGTTGCAGGCTGGATCCTCGAACTTGACCGCGGTGAAGGTATTCCGTGGGAAGGCAACTACTCCTCCTGGCTGGAGCAGAAAGATCAGCGCCTGGCGCAGGAAGCTTCACAAGAAGCGGCGCGTCGTAAGTCGATCGAGAAAGAGCTGGAGTGGGTACGTCAGGGAACTAAAGGCCGCCAGTCGAAAGGTAAAGCACGTCTGGCACGCTTTGAAGAGCTGAACAGCACCGAATATCAGAAACGTAACGAAACCAACGAACTGTTTATTCCACCTGGACCGCGTCTGGGCGATAAAGTGCTGGAAGTCAGCAACCTGCGTAAATCCTACGGTGATCGCCTGCTGATTGATGACCTGAGCTTCTCGATCCCGAAAGGGGCAATCGTCGGGATCATCGGTCCGAACGGCGCGGGTAAATCGACCCTGTTCCGTATGATCTCTGGTCAGGAACAGCCGGACAGCGGCACCATCACTTTAGGTGAAACGGTGAAACTGGCATCGGTTGATCAGTTCCGTGACTCAATGGATAACAGCAAAACCGTTTGGGAAGAAGTTTCCGGCGGGCTGGATATTATGAAGATCGGCAACACCGAGATGCCAAGCCGCGCCTACGTTGGCCGCTTTAACTTTAAAGGGGTTGATCAGGGTAAACGCGTTGGTGAACTTTCCGGTGGTGAGCGCGGTCGTCTGCATCTGGCGAAGCTGCTGCAGGTTGGCGGCAACATGCTGCTGCTCGACGAACCAACCAACGACCTGGATATCGAAACCCTGCGCGCGCTGGAAAACGCCCTGCTGGAGTTCCCGGGCTGCGCGATGGTTATCTCGCACGACCGCTGGTTCCTCGACCGCATCGCGACCCACATTCTGGACTACCAGGATGAAGGTAAGGTTGAGTTCTTCGAAGGTAACTTTACCGAATACGAAGAGTACAAGAAACGCACGCTGGGCGCCGATGCGCTGGAGCCGAAGCGTATTAAGTACAAGCGTATTTCTAAGTAATTAGCGTTAAGCGCCGGATGGCGGCGTTACGCCTTATCCGGCCTACGAGGTTAGTGCGACTTGTAGATCGAAT
>ERZ1036420.706-NODE-706-length-13535-cov-3.641691_pt1 | contig 13535 bp, 7 predicted proteins | sample MGYA00514220_ERZ1036420 | MGnify/ENA primary metagenome ERZ1036420 (study PRJEB33795, sample SAMN09464938) | human gut metagenome | host: Homo sapiens | place: USA: Stanford, California | collected 2016-10 | study: EMG produced TPA metagenomics assembly of the...
TTATCAAGCGCTGAGTTACGACTACGATCCTGCCCGCGCGGCGATGCTGGCGCTGATCCAGATGATGTGTTGCCTTGGGCTGGTGCTGTTGAGTCAGCGACTAAGTAAGGCCATTGCGCCCGGCACCACGCTGCTGCAAGGCTGGCGCGACCCGGACGATCGTCTGCATAGCCGCATTTGCGACACGGTGTTAATTGTGCTGGCGCTGCTGCTGTTGCTACCACCGTTACTGGCGGTGATCGTCGATGGGGTAAATCGCCAGTTGCCGGAAGTGCTGGCACAACCGGTGCTGTGGCAGGCGCTGTGGACCTCGTTGCGTATTGCGCTGGCGGCAGGCGTATTGTGCGTGGTGCTGACCATGATGCTGCTATGGAGCAGTCGCGAACTGCGGGCGCGGCAAAAAATGCTGGCCGGTCAGGCGCTGGAGATGAGCGGCATGTTGATCCTCGCCATGCCGGGGATTGTGCTGGCAACGGGCTTCTTTTTGCTGCTCAACAACACCATTGGGCTGCCACAATCTGCTGACGGCATTGTGATTTTCACCAATGCGTTAATGGCGATCCCTTATGCGCTGAAAGTGCTGGAAAACCCGATGCGCGATATCACCGCTCGCTACAACATGTTATGTCAGTCGCTGGGCATTGAAGGCTGGTCGCGCTTAAAAGTGGTGGAGCTGCGCGCCCTGAAACGCCCGCTGGCGCAGGCGCTGGCTTTTGCTTGTGTGCTGTCGATTGGTGATTTTGGCGTGGTGGCGTTGTTCGGTAACGATGATTTCCGTACCCTGCCGTTTTATCTCTACCAGCAAATTGGCTCCTATCGCAGCCAGGACGGTGCGGTCACCGCGTTAATTCTGCTACTACTCTGTTTTCTGCTGTTTACCGTGATTGAAAAACTACCGGGGCGAAATGTTAAAACTGACTGATATCACCTGGCTTTATCACCATTTGCCGATGCGTTTTAGCTTAACGGTAGAACGCGGCGAGCAGGTGGCGATCCTCGGGCCAAGCGGCGCGGGTAAAAGTACCCTGCTGAATTTGATCGCCGGTTTTCTGACGCCAGCCAGCGGTTCGCTGACTATCGATGGCGTTGATCACACCACGACGCCGCCGTCACGCCGTCCGGTGTCGATGCTGTTTCAGGAAAACAACCTGTTCAGTCACCTGACGGTCGCGCAGAACATCGGGCTGGGGCTAAATCCGGGATTGAAACTGAACGCGGCACAGCAGGAGAAAATGCACGCTATCGCCCGCCAGATGGGGATTGATAATTTAATGGCGCGGTTACCTGGCGAGCTTTCCGGCGGTCAGCGACAGCGCGTGGCGTTAGCGCGTTGTCTGGTGCGCGAACAGCCGATTTTATTGCTCGATGAACCGTTCTCTGCGCTCGATCCGGCGTTACGTCAGGAGATGCTGACGCTGGTGAGCACGAGCTGCCAGCAGCAAAAAATGACGCTATTGATGGTGTCGCACAGTGTGGAAGATGCGGCGCGGATCGCCACACGCTCGGTGGTGGTCGCCGACGGGCGCATCGCCTGGCAGGGTAAGACCAATGAGTTGTTGAGCGGTAAGGCGAGTGCTTCGGCACTATTGGGGATTACGGGTTAGTATGCACTGTCGGATGCGGCGTGAACGCCTTATCCGACCTACGGGTAGTGGGTTTTGTAGGCCTGATAAGACGCGGCAAGCGTCGCATCAGGCAACCCGCACAAGACTATCTCCTAACCCCCAACCACTTTACGCAAAATATCGATATACACCGGCATCAACGGGTGGCGAATTAACACCACCAGCGCCACCACGCCGATGGCAGAAATTAACGGCGTCAGCCACAACAAACGACCACGGGACAAATAATGACTCAAACGGTCAGTCGCTTTACCACTGCGCCATAACCGCCAGCACAGCCAGCCACCAACCCACAAAAACACCGCTGTTGCCAGCAGCAACCATTTAAACTCGCCACTCTGCATTCCGGCTGGAATTTCGATCGCCGCACCCGCCAGAATCCCCGGCAGGAAGTAAAACGGCGGCCACAGCAGGCAGCCGATAATATTCGGCGTAATAAATTTTGCCACCGGGAGATCCAGCATTCCCGCCACCATTGGCACCAGCGGACGCGTCGGGCCAACAAAACGGCCGACCAGAATGGTGAACATGCTGTGTTGATGCAACGCATGTTCAGTTTTATCAAGTAGTGCTTTGTTTTTCTTCAGAAATGACCAGCGATGCAACGGCTTTTTAAAACGCCAGCCCAGCCAGAAGGAGATCCAGTCGCCCAGCAGGCAACCGACAATCCCCGCCATCCACGCGTGCCAGAAGCTTAACTCGCCGCTGCCAATCAGTGCCCCCAGTCCTGCCATAAGTACCGTACCTGGCAGAATCAGACCGACCAGCGCCAGCGACTCCAGAAAAGCCACCAGCACAACAGCCATCAGAGAATACGCGGTCGATTGAGTAATAAAGTGTTCCAGCAATGCTTGCATAATGTGCCTGTCAAATGGACGAAGCAGGGATTCTGCAAACCCTATGCTACTCCGTCAAGCCGTCAATTGTCTGATTCGTTACCAATTATGACAACTTGACGGCTACATCATTCACTTTTTCTTCACAACCGGCACGGAACTCGCTCGGGCTGGCCCCGGTGCATTTTTTAAATACTCGCGAGAAATAGAGTTGATCGTCAAAACCAACATTGCGACCGACGGTGGCGATAGGCATCCGGGTAGTGCTCAAAAGCAGCTTCGCCTGACTAATGCGTTGGTCTTCGCGCCAGCTTAAGACGCTAATCCCTAACTGCTGGCGGAAAAGATGTGACAGACGCGACGGCGACAAGCAAACATGCTGTGCGACGCTGGCGATATCAAAATTGCTGTCTGCCAGGTGATCGCTGATGTACTGACAAGCCTCGCGTACCCGATTATCCATCGGTGGATGGAGCGACTCGTTAATCGCTTCCATGCGCCGCAGTAACAATTGCTCAAGCAGATTTATCGCCAGCAGCTCCGAATAGCGCCCTTCCCCTTGCCCGGCGTTAATGATTTGCCCAAACAGGTCGCTGAAATGCGGCTGGTGCGCTTCATCCGGGCGAAAGAACCCCGTATTGGCAAATATTGACGGCCAGTTAAGCCATTCATGCCAGTAGGCGCGCGGACGAAAGTAAACCCACTGGTGATACCATTCGCGAGCCTCCGGATGACGACCGTAGTGATGAATCTCTCCTGGCGGGAACAGCAAAATATCACCCGGTCGGCAAACAAATTCTCGTCCCTGATTTTTCACCACCCCCTGACCGCGAATGGTGAGATTGAGAATATAACCTTTCATTCCCAGCGGTCGGTCGATAAAAAAATCGAGATAACCGTTGGCCTCAATCGGCGTTAAACCCGCCACCAGATGGGCATTAAACGAGTATCCCGGCAGCAGGGGATCATTTTGCGCTTCAGCCATACTTTTCATACTCCCGCCATTCAGAGAAGAAACCAATTGTCCATATTGCATCAGACATTGCCGTCACTGCGTCTTTTACTGGCTCTTCTCGCTAACCCAACCGGTAACCCCGCTTATTAAAAGCATTCTGTAACAAAGCGGGACCAAAGCCATGACAAAAACGCGTAACAAAAGTGTCTATAATCACGGCAGAAAAGTCCACATTGATTATTTGCACGGCGTCACACTTTGCTATGCCATAGCATTTTTATCCATAAGATTAGCGGATCCTACCTGACGCTTTTTATCGCAACTCTCTACTGTTTCTCCATACCCGTTTTTTTGGATGGAGTGAAACGATGGCGATTGCAATTGGCCTCGATTTTGGCAGTGATTCTGTGCGAGCTTTGGCGGTGGACTGCGCCAGCGGTGAAGAGATCGCCACCAGCGTAGAGTGGTATCCCCGTTGGCAAAAAGGGCAATTTTGTGATGCCCCGAATAACCAGTTCCGTCATCATCCGCGTGACTACATTGAGTCAATGGAAGCGGCACTGAAAACCGTGCTTGCAGAGCTTAGCGTCGAACAGCGCGCAGCTGTGGTCGGGATTGGCGTTGACACAACCGGCTCGACGCCCGCACCGATTGATGCCGACGGTAACGTGCTGGCGCTGCGCCCGGAGTTTGCCGAAAACCCGAACGCGATGTTCGTATTGTGGAAAGACCACACTGCGGTTGAAGAAGCGGAAGAGATTACCCGTTTGTGCCACGCGCCGGGCAACGTTGACTACTCCCGCTATATTGGCGGTATTTATTCCAGCGAATGGTTCTGGGCAAAAATCCTGCATGTGACTCGCCAGGACAGCGCCGTGGCACAATCTGCCGCATCGTGGATTGAGCTGTGCGACTGGGTGCCAGCTCTGCTTTCCGGTACCACCCGCCCGCAGGATATTCGTCGCGGACGTTGCAGCGCCGGGCATAAATCTCTGTGGCACGAAAGCTGGGGCGGCCTGCCGCCAGCCAGTTTCTTTGATGAGCTGGACCCTATCCTCAATCGCCATTTGCCTTCCCCGCTGTTCACTGACACCTGGACTGCCGATATTCCGGTGGGCACCTTATGCCCGGAATGGGCGCAGCGTCTCGGCCTGCCTGAAAGCGTGGTGATTTCCGGCGGCGCGTTTGACTGCCATATGGGCGCAGTTGGCGCAGGCGCACAGCCTAACGCACTGGTAAAAGTTATCGGTACTTCCACCTGCGACATTCTGATTGCCGACAAACAGAGCGTTGGCGAGCGGGCAGTTAAAGGTATTTGCGGTCAGGTTGATGGCAGCGTGGTGCCTGGATTTATCGGTCTGGAAGCAGGCCAATCGGCGTTTGGTGATATCTACGCCTGGTTCGGTCGCGTACTCAGCTGGCCGCTGGAACAGCTTGCCGCCCAGCATCCGGAACTGAAAGCGCAAATCAACGCCAGCCAGAAACAACTGCTTCCGGCGCTGACCGAAGCATGGGCCAAAAATCCGTCTCTGGATCACCTGCCGGTGGTGCTCGACTGGTTTAACGGCCGCCGCACACCGAACGCTAACCAACGTCTGAAAGGGGTGATTACCGGTCTTAACCTCGCTACCGACGCTCCGCTGCTGTTCGGCGGTTTGATTGCTGCCACCGCCTTTGGCGCACGCGCAATCATGGAGTGCTTTACCGATCAGGGGATCGCCGTCAATAACGTGATGGCGCTGGGCGGCATCGCGCGGAAAAACCAGGTCATTATGCAGGCCTGCTGCGACGTGCTGAATCGCCCGCTGCAAATTGTTGCCTCTGACCAGTGCTGTGCGCTCGGTGCGGCGATTTTTGCTGCCGTCGCCGCGAAAGTGCACGCAGATATCCCATCAGCCCAGCAAAAAATGGCCAGTGCGGTAGAGAAAACCCTGCAACCGTGCAGCGAGCAGTCACAACGCTTTGAACAGCTTTATCGCCGCTATCAGCAATGGGCGATGAGCGCCGAACAACACTATCTTCCAACTTCCGCCCCGGCACAGGCTGCCCAGGCCGTTGCGACTCTATAAGGACACGATAATGACGATTTTTGATAATTATGAAGTGTGGTTTGTCATTGGCAGCCAGCATCTGTATGGCCCGGAAACCCTGCGTCAGGTCACCCAACATGCCGAGCACGTTGTTAATGCGCTGAATACGGAAGCGAAACTGCCCTGCAAACTGGTGTTGAAACCGCTGGGCACAACGCCGGATGAAATCACCGCTATTTGCCGCGACGCGAATTACGACGATCGTTGCGCTGGTCTGGTGGTGTGGCTGCACACCTTCTCCCCGGCCAAAATGTGGATCAACGGCCTGACCATGCTCAACAAACCGTTGCTGCAATTCCACACCCAGTTTAACGCGGCGCTGCCGTGGGACAGTATCGATATGGACTTTATGAACCTGAACCAGACCGCGCATGGCGGTCGCGAGTTCGGCTTCATTGGTGCGCGTATGCGTCAGCAACATGCCGTCGTTACCGGTCACTGGCAGGATAAACAAGCCCATGAGCGTATCGGCTCCTGGATGCGCCAGGCGGTCTCTAAACAGGATACCCGTCATCTGAGAGTCTGCCGTTTTGGCGATAACATGCGTGAAGTAGCGGTCACCGATGGTGATAAAGTTGCCGCACAGATCAAGTTCGGTTTCTCCGTCAATACCTGGGCGGTTGGCGATCTGGTGCAGGTGGTGAACTCCATCAGCGACGGCGATGTTAACGCGCTAGTCGATGAGTACGAAAGCTGCTACACCATGACGCCTGCCACACAAATCCACGGCGAAAAACGACAGAACGTGCTGGAAGCGGCGCGTATTGAGTTGGGGATGAAGCGTTTCCTGGAACAAGGTGGCTTCCACGCGTTCACCACCACCTTTGAAGATTTGCACGGTCTGAAACAGCTTCCAGGTCTGGCCGTACAGCGTCTGATGCAGCAGGGTTACGGCTTTGCGGGCGAAGGCGACTGGAAAACCGCCGCTCTGCTTCGCATCATGAAGGTGATGTCAACCGGTCTGCAGGGCGGCACCTCCTTTATGGAGGACTACACCTATCACTTCGAGAAAGGCAATGACCTGGTGCTCGGCTCCCATATGCTGGAAGTCTGCCCGTCGATCGCCGCAGAAGAGAAACCGATCCTCGACGTTCAGCATCTCGGTATTGGTGGTAAGGACGATCCTGCCCGCCTGATCTTCAATACCCAAACCGGCCCAGCGATTGTCGCCAGCTTGATTGATCTCGGCGATCGTTACCGTCTACTGGTTAACTGCATCGACACGGTGAAAACACCGCACTCCCTGCCGAAACTGCCGGTGGCGAATGCGCTGTGGAAAGCGCAACCGGATCTGCCAACTGCTTCCGAAGCGTGGATCCTCGCTGGTGGCGCGCACCATACCGTCTTCAGCCATGCGCTGAACCTCGACGATACCCGCCTGCCCGCGTTTAAAGACGCGCTGCGCTGGAACGAAGTGTATTACGGGTTTCGCCGCTAAGTAGCCGCATCAGGTATGTAACGCCTGATGCGACGCTGACGCGTCTTATCTGGCCTACACGCTGCGATTTTGTAGGCCGGATAAGCAAAGCGCATCCGGCATTGTTTTCCCCCTCGCCCCTTTGGGGAGAGGGCCGGGGTGAGGGGAAATAACCTCTCAGGAGTCAACATGTTAGAAGATCTCAAACGCCAGGTATTAAAAGCCAACCTGGCGCTGCCAAAACACAACCTGGTCACGCTCACCTGGGGCAACGTCAGCGCCGTTGATCGCGAGCGCGGCGTCTTTGTGATCAAACCTTCCGGCGTCGATTACAGCGTCATGACCGCTGACGATATGGTCGTGGTTAGCATCGAAACCGGTGAAGTGGTTGAAGGTACGAAAAAGCCCTCTTCCGACACGCCAACTCACCGGTTGCTCTATCAGGCATTCCCGTCCATTGGCGGCATTGTGCACACCCACTCGCGCCACGCCACCATCTGGGCGCAGGCGGGTCAGTCAATCCCGGCGACTGGTACCACCCACGCCGACTATTTCTACGGCGCCATTCCCTGCACCCGCAAAATGACCGACGCAGAAATCAACGGCGAATATGAGTGGGAAACCGGTAACGTCATCGTAGAAACCTTCGAAAAACAGGGTATCGATGCAGCGCAAATGCCCGGCGTCCTGGTCCATTCTCACGGCCCATTTGCATGGGGCAAAAATGCCGAAGATGCGGTGCATAACGCCATCGTGCTGGAAGAGGTCGCTTATATGGGGATATTCTGCCGTCAGTTAGCGCCGCAGTTACCGGATATGCAGCAAACGCTGCTGGATAAACACTATCTGCGTAAGCATGGCGCGAAGGCGTATTACGGGCAGTAATGACTGTATAAAACCACAGCCAGTCAAACGAAACCAGGCTATACTCAAGCCTGGTTTTTTATTGGATTTTCAGCGTGGCGCAGGCAGGTTTTATCTTAACCCGACACTGGCGGGACACCCCGCAAGGGACCGAAGTTTCTTTCTGGCTGGCGACGGACAACGGGCCGTTGCAGGTCACGCTTGCACCGCAAGAGTCCGTGGCGTTTATTCCCGCCGATCAGGTTCCCCGCGCTCAGCATATTTTGCGGGGTGAACAAGGCTTTCGCCTGACGCCGCTGGCGTTAAAGGATTTTCACCGCCAGCCGGTGTATGGCCTTTACTGTCGCGCCCATCGCCAGTTGATGAATTACGAAAAGCGCCTGCGTGAAGGTGGCGTTACCGTCTACGAGGCCGATGTGCGCCCGCCAGAACGCTATCTGATGGAGCGGTTTATCACCTCACCGGTGTGGGTCGAGGGTGATATGCACAATGGCGCTATCGTTAATGCCCGTCTGAAACCGCATCCCGACTATCGTCCGCCGCTCAAGTGGGTTTCTATTGATATTGAAACCACCCGCCACGGTGAGCTGTACTGCATCGGCCTGGAAGGTTGCGGGCAGCGCATCGTTTATATGCTGGGGCCAGAGAATGGCGACGCCTCCGCGCTCGATTTTGAACTGGAATACGTCGCCAGTCGCCCGCAGCTACTGGAAAAACTTAACGCCTGGTTTGCCAACTACGATCCTGATGTGATCATCGGTTGGAACGTGGTGCAGTTTGATCTGCGAATGCTGCAAAAACATGCCGAGCGTTATCGTATTCCGCTGCGGCTGGGGCGCGATAACAGCGAGCTGGAGTGGCGCGAGCACGGCTTTAAAAACGGTGTCTTTTTTGCTCAGGCTAAAGGTCGGCTAATTATCGACGGTATCGAGGCGCTGAAATCCGCGTTCTGGAATTTCTCTTCATTCTCGCTGGAAACTGTCGCTCAGGAGCTATTAGGCGAAGGAAAATCTATCGATAACCCGTGGGATCGAATGGACGAAATTGACCGCCGTTTCGCCGAAGATAAACCTGCGCTGGCGACTTATAACCTGAAAGATTGCGAGCTGGTGACGCAGATTTTCCATAAAACTGAAATCATGCCGTTTTTGCTCGAACGAGCAACGGTGAACGGCCTGCCGGTGGATCGGCACGGCGGTTCGGTGGCAGCGTTTGGTCATCTCTATTTTCCCCGTATGCATCGCGCTGGTTATGTCGCGCCTAATCTCGGCGAAGTGCCGCCACACGCCAGCCCTGGCGGCTACGTGATGGATTCACGGCCAGGGCTTTATGATTCAGTGCTGGTGCTGGACTACAAAAGCCTGTACCCGTCGATCATCCGCACCTTTCTGATTGATCCCGTCGGGCTGGTGGAAGGCATAGCGCAGCCTGATCCAGAGCACAGCACCGAAGGTTTTCTCGATGCCTGGTTCTCGCGGGAGAAACATTGCCTGCCGGAGATTGTGACTAATATCTGGCACGGGCGCGATGAAGCCAAACGTCAGGGTAATAAGCCGCTTTCGCAGGCGCTGAAGATCATTATGAATGCCTTTTATGGCGTGCTCGGCACCACCGCCTGCCGCTTCTTCGATCCGCGCCTGGCATCGTCGATCACCATGCGTGGTCATCAGATCATGCGGCAAACCAAAGCGTTGATTGAAGCACAGGGCTACGACGTTATCTACGGCGATACCGACTCAACGTTTGTCTGGCTGAAAGGCGCACATTCGGAAGAAGAAGCGGCGAAAATCGGTCGTGCACTGGTGCAGCACGTTAACGCCTGGTGGGCGGAAACGCTGCAAAAACAACGGCTGACCAGCGCATTAGAACTGGAGTATGAAACCCATTTCTGCCGTTTTCTGATGCCAACCATTCGCGGAGCCGATACCGGCAGTAAAAAGCGTTATGCCGGACTGATTCAGGAGGGCGACAAGCAGCGGATGGTGTTTAAAGGGCTGGAAACCGTGCGCACCGACTGGACGCCGCTGGCCCAGCAGTTTCAGCAGGAGCTATACCTGCGTATCTTCCGTAACGAGCCATATCAGGAATACATCCGCGAAACCATCGACAAACTGATGGCGGGTGAACTGGATGCGCGGCTGGTTTACCGTAAACGCCTTCGCCGTCCGCTGAGCGAATATCAGCGTAATGTTCCGCCTCATGTACGCGCCGCTCGCCTTGCCGATGAAGAAAACCAAAAGCGTGGTCGCCCCTTGCAATATCAGAATCGCGGCACCATTAAGTACGTATGGACCACCAACGGCCCGGAGCCGCTGGACTACCAACGTTCACCACTGGATTACGAACACTATCTGACCCGCCAGCTACAACCCGTGGCGGAGGGAATACTCCCTTTTATTGAGGATAATTTTGCTACACTTATGACCGGGCAACTTGGGCTATTTTGAGCAAAAAAAAGAGTTCGCCAGATACCATTTTGATGCGTGACGAATGCTTTGCCATCCAGTACCATAGCGCCCTTTCCATTCCTGGACCTGAATAACACCACTACCTCATAAGCACGGTAGCGGGTGGTTATTGCCTGCAATTAAAGATATAGAGCCGAACATATATGCCTTTTACACTTGGTCAACGCTGGATCAGCGATACAGAAAGCGAATTGGGACTTGGTACCGTTGTCGCCATGGATGCGCGAACCGTCACTTTACTTTTCTCATCGACGGGCGAAAACCGTCTGTATGCGCGCAGTGATTCCCCCGTGACCCGCGTGATGTTCAACCCTGGTGATACTATTACCAGCCATGACGGCTGGCAGATGCAAGTCGAAGAAGTAAAAGAAGAAAATGGCTTGCTGACCTATATCGGTACTCGCCTGGATACTGAAGAGTCCGGCGTAGCCCTGCGTGAAGTTTTCCTTGATAGCAAACTGGTGTTCAGCAAACCGCAGGACCGTCTGTTTGCCGGGCAGATTGACCGTATGGACCGCTTTGCGCTGCGTTATCGCGCGCGTAAATATTCCAGCGAACAGTTCCGTATGCCGTACAGCGGCCTGCGCGGTCAGCGTACCAGCCTGATCCCGCATCAGCTCAACATCGCTCATGATGTTGGTCGCCGCCACGCGCCGCGCGTCCTGCTGGCTGACGAAGTGGGTTTAGGGAAAACCATTGAAGCCGGGATGATCCTGCATCAGCAACTGCTCTCTGGCGCTGCTGAACGTGTGCTAATTATCGTCCCGGAAACCTTACAGCATCAGTGGCTGGTAGAAATGCTGCGCCGTTTCAACCTGCGCTTTGCGCTATTTGATGATGAGCGTTATGCCGAAGCTCAGCACGATGCTTACAACCCGTTTGACACCGAACAGCTGGTGATTTGCTCGCTGGATTTTGCCCGTCGTAGCAAACAGCGCCTGGAACATCTCTGTGAAGCCGAATGGGACCTGCTGGTGGTCGATGAAGCGCATCACCTGGTGTGGAGCGAAGATGCGCCAAGCCGTGAATATCAGGCCATTGAACAACTGGCAGAGCACGTGCCGGGCGTTCTGCTGCTGACCGCGACCCCGGAACAGCTGGGGATGGAAAGCCACTTCGCCCGTCTGCGTCTGCTGGACCCGAACCGTTTCCACGATTTTGCGCAGTTCGTTGAAGAGCAGAAAAATTATCGTCCGGTTGCGGACGCCGTTGCCATGCTGCTGGCAGGTAACAAACTGAGCAATGACGAACTGAACATGCTCGGCGAGATGATCGGCGAGCAGGATATCGAGCCGCTGTTGCAGGCAGCAAACAGCGACAGCGAAGATGCCCAGAGCGCCCGTCAGGAGCTGGTTTCGATGCTGATGGATCGCCACGGCACCAGCCGCGTGCTGTTCCGTAACACGCGTAACGGTGTGAAAGGATTCCCGAAACGCGAGCTGCACACCATTAAGCTGCCGCTACCGACGCAGTATCAGACGGCTATTAAAGTCTCCGGCATTATGGGCGCACGTAAAAGTGCGGAAGATCGTGCTCGCGATATGCTCTACCCGGAGCGTATTTATCAGGAATTTGAAGGTGATAACGCCACCTGGTGGAACTTCGATCCGCGCGTTGAGTGGCTGATGGGCTACCTGACCAGCCATCGCTCTCAGAAAGTGCTGGTGATCTGCGCCAAAGCTGCCACTGCGCTGCAACTGGAGCAGGTACTGCGCGAACGTGAAGGTATTCGCGCTGCGGTGTTCCACGAAGGTATGTCGATTATCGAACGTGACCGCGCTGCCGCCTGGTTTGCCGAAGAAGACACCGGCGCACAGGTACTGCTGTGCTCAGAAATCGGTTCTGAAGGACGTAACTTCCAGTTCGCCAGCCACATGGTGATGTTTGACCTGCCATTCAACCCGGATCTACTGGAGCAGCGTATTGGTCGTCTGGATCGTATCGGCCAGGCGCACGATATTCAGATCCATGTGCCTTATCTGGAGAAAACCGCTCAGTCGGTGCTGGTGCGCTGGTATCACGAAGGTCTGGATGCATTTGAGCACACCTGCCCGACCGGACGCACTATTTACGATAGCGTATACAACGATCTGATTAACTATCTGGCTTCACCGGATCAAACCGAAGGCTTTGACGATCTGATCAAAAACTGCCGCGAGCAACATGAAGCGCTGAAAGCACAGCTGGAACAGGGTCGTGACCGCCTGCTGGAAATCCACTCCAACGGTGGCGAAAAAGCCCAGGCACTGGCAGAAAGCATTGAAGAGCAGGATGACGATACCAACCTGATCGCCTTCGCCATGAACCTGTTCGATATTATCGGTATCAATCAGGACGATCGCGGCGACAACATGATCGTGCTGACGCCGTCCGATCATATGCTGGTGCCGGACTTCCCTGGCCTGTCGGAAGATGGCATCACCATCACCTTTGATCGTGAAGTGGCGCTGGCGCGTGAAGATGCACAGTTTATTACCTGGGAGCATCCGCTGATCCGCAACGGTCTGGATCTGATCCTTTCTGGCGATACCGGTAGCAGCACGATTTCACTGTTAAAAAACAAAGCGTTGCCGGTAGGTACGCTGTTGGTGGAACTGATTTATGTGGTTGAAGCCCAGGCTCCGAAGCAGTTGCAGCTCAACCGCTTCCTGCCACCGACGCCGGTACGTATGCTGCTGGATAAAAACGGCAACAACCTGGCGGCGCAGGTAGAGTTTGAAACCTTTAACCGCCAGCTTAACGCGGTTAACCGTCACACCGGCAGCAAACTGGTTAACGCCGTGCAGCAGGATGTTCACGCTATCCTTCAACTGGGTGAAGCGCAGATCGAGAAATCTGCCCGTGCATTGATTGATGCAGCGCGTAACGAAGCCGACGAAAAACTGTCTGCCGAGCTGTCTCGTCTGGAAGCTCTGCGTGCAGTGAACCCGAACATTCGTGACGACGAACTGACCGCCATTGAGAGCAACCGTCAGCAGGTAATGGAAAGCCTGGATCAGGCAGGTTGGCGTCTGGATGCCCTGCGTTTGATCGTTGTAACGCATCAGTAACGGAGCCGAAAATGGGGATGGAAAACTACAATCCACCGCAGGAACCCTGGTTGGTTATCCTGTATCAGGATGACCATATTATGGTGGTCAACAAGCCGAGCGGTTTGTTGTCAGTGCCGGGTCGTCTGGAAGAGCACAAAGACAGCGTGATGACGCGCATTCAGCGTGATTATCCGCAGGCAGAATCGGTGCATCGTCTGGATATGGCTACCAGCGGCGTGATTGTAGTG
>ERZ1036420.713-NODE-713-length-13315-cov-2.608145_pt1 | contig 13315 bp, 10 predicted proteins | sample MGYA00514220_ERZ1036420 | MGnify/ENA primary metagenome ERZ1036420 (study PRJEB33795, sample SAMN09464938) | human gut metagenome | host: Homo sapiens | place: USA: Stanford, California | collected 2016-10 | study: EMG produced TPA metagenomics assembly of the...
AGAAATATTTGGTGGTACTGCATCTGGCATTTTAATAGTTACATTTCGTTTTACACAAAAACGATAAACATTACAAACGACAAAGGCAACTAAAAAGGCTGTTAATAACCCTTTTGACCCCATATAGCCATTTGCAAACCCGCCTTCGATCGAATCGACCCCAACAATCAAGAAACCAACAATTGCTGCCATTAACGCAGAAATATTATTGATTTGACGATTAACCGGCATATCACGATTAAAATTATCTGCTAAATTCTTAGCCGTAGTACCTGCAACAACAAGAGCTAAAATCCCCATTGAATAATTATATGGTTTTAAAATCATTGCTTCTATTTCTTTAGACCAGTAAAAACCAAAGATATTTGGTACATATGCAAGTAACATAAAAATACTTGAAAATAATACAATCGGCATGGCCGAAATGAAACCATCACGAATCGCTCGTAAATAGCGGTTACGTGAAACTTTTTCAAAGAAAGGTTTTAATTTCTCTATATTTGAAACTAATTTATTCATATACGATCCCCCGTTAAATTTTTATTTTTTATATACATCCATTAAAGTCCCAACAATATCCTTTAATAATAATGTTGTCATCAGATGATCTTGACCATGAACCATGATAAAACCAACCTCAACATTATCCCCTCGAGCTTCTTGTTGCAATAAATCTGTTTGAGCTTTATGAGCATCTACTAAACATTCATTAGCTTCTGCTACTAATCTATCAGCAGTCACTAAGTCACCTGCTTTAGCTTTCTCTACAGCCATTAATAATTTTGAACGAGCATCCCCTGAGTAAGCTACGATTTCAAAGGCAACCATTGTTGCTTCTTCTTTAGTCATATTTAATCCTTCTTTCTATTTATCTCTTTTTAACGATTGAAATAATCGTTGCAATTTCAGCGTCACTGATTGATATATTTAAAGCCATCTCTAAAGGAACTAAAAGTTCCTTGACCTTACTAACTAACATTCCATGATTTAAAATTATGTTTGATGCAATAAAATTAACAATCGGTGCTTGATGTCTACTGATTCGATCAATCAAACAAACCAAGTGTACTATTAAACCGATTTGCTGATCCTCATCTAAAGTTGCATCTAGTGTAACTTCTAAACTCTTAGTAAAATCCAATAGATAATCTTTTATTCCATCAACATCTACCTCATTGAACTGATCCTTTAAATATTCAAATATTTCATTAATATCATCACGTGCTTCATCTTCCTCAATGAATATCTCTTCTAAAGTTTTAGCATTCTTTTGTTCTAGCCATCTCACTTCAGCAAAAGGATATTGAGCTAAATTTGGTCTATTATTACCAATAATTCCGATAATTTTTCCTTCATTAGCAATAATATTGATTTCATTGTATAGATGATTAGCTTCACTATTTTCAATTACATGAACAGTAACATTACTTAAATCAAAATGTTCATTTAAATAACTCTTTAACCTTGTAACTTCTGACTGCTCTTTTGAAATTATTACTAAGATCTTCTTATCACTTTGTTTTCTAAAATATTTTATATCTTTAAACTTTGTTTGAAGATATTCATAAATTTCATCAACTGAATCATTATTACTGGCTTTATTACTGCTAGTGACACCAATTAAAGTAACTGGCATTTCTAAATATTTAATTTCTATTTTTGTTTCAAAAGCAATTGATTCAGCCATAGTTCGAATTGAACCCATGTCATAAATAAGAATAATCCCTTTACCCTGATCAACCTTTATAATTTGCTCTTTCAAATCTTCATAGGCATCATCCATGCTTTTATCTAAAGGCAAATCATAGGCATAAGTATTGTTATGCATTGCTAAAGCGTTAACAACGTTAACAATCGAACTAGCCGAACTGTCACCATGCATCGCAATCAAAGTAACAACATGTTTATTAGTTACAGGCTTACTCTCATTTAAAATAAACAGCATTGTAAAGATTATTTCATCAATATTCATCTTTACCCTAAATTCTTCTTCAATTTCATGAACGAATTCTTTAGCAAGATGATAATGTTTAGGATAAAGATCAATCATCCGCTTAATTTCTTCATTTGCAAGACGCTGTTTACTGCTTACTTTAATTAGTGAAGCATTAATATGCAGACATAACCCATAAAGAATATTTTCTTGATAATTTATTGCTAGTTCACTGCTTACACGAGTAATGAAACGTTCAACTAAACTAATTAATTTCATTGAAACAATTTTACTTAATTGCTCTTTATCACTTACACGATTACTCAATTCATTTAAATATTCTTGAAAATCTTGATGAAGCTGTAATGAAACTAATGTATTAATTTGTTCCTCACTAACACTTTGTTTTTTTAACTCTTTTTTACGAACATCAATCGTTCGATAAATATTAGCATTATTTTCCTTTGCTCTATTTTTTAATACCTCATTTTTAGTAAATGCAAATTTACAATCTCCAGGAATAATCTCATCAATTTCTTCTTTAAATGTTTTATAGTAAATCATTCCTTTGCGAACATAATTAGGAAAATCTGATAACAATAACTCAATATGGTGATGATGAACATCATGTTCTCTTACATAACAATTTGCTACTCCTGTATGAATATCATTTTTTAAACCACGGATATTGTCCTTCACTTCATATAATAATAAGGAGTGTAATATATTAGTGCTTACTTCTAGAACCCGATCAAGTTTTCTGGCTTCTTGTTTTAAAAACAATTCTAAAAGAGCAAATCGTTCTTTTAAGGGTCTTTGACTTAATGGCAAAAGTTCAATAACAAAATCCATTTTATTACGATAGAGATCATAAAGATCCATACTGGCATCACTGGCTATTGCACAAAGCATGATACATTTATAATTACGCGGTAATTCTACATATTGATTAGAGGGCATCTTATTACTTGTAATGATTGAACCATAAAGCATTTCATTAATAATCGTCGTATTTTCAATGAATGTTTTACAGTCGAAAACTGTAAATGGTGCATTATTTTTTAATACTTTAGATTTAACTGCAAAGTCATAAACGTTTTTAGCAAAATATTTAACCCCACTTCCACTTTCTGCAGTTAAGAGAATATGAGGACTTCCTTGAGGATAAAGAATGGCAGCTTTTGCTAGCATCACTGCTTCATTCAAACTTTGGTTATAACCAATTAAATTCTCAAAGTCTTTTTGATTAGTCAATTGGAAATTTGCTAATTGATACAGTACTGGACGTGTAGTTGTTTTAGTAATTTTTCCTTCTTTAACCAATTGATTCAAAATACTGCTTAGATTAGTTCTTTGCATGTCTAATTTTTCGGATAGATACTGAGTTGTCAATTTAGGATATTCATCTGTACTTTGAGTAATTGAATATTCTTTAATGAACTCAAATACTTTTACTTTGTTTGATTTCATAGCTAACTCCTTTGACACTACTTGCTCTAGCCAATTACAACTATAAAATAATCAATTATTTCTCGCAAACTTGATAAATCATCATTTTTTAATACACTAGAGCATATTTTATAAGTAGTGTATACGCTTTCTTTTAATTTTTACAAGTTCAATTATACACTAAACTATAATAATCATATATTTTTATTTTAGTGTATAAAATATTTATGTCCCTATTTCTTCTTTTATACACAAAATACTTTTTGAATAATTTCCTTTAAAATAATAAAAACTGCTAAAGTTTACCTCCAGCAGTTATCTTTACCTTTATAGTTTATAATCATTTTAGCTTATTGTATCTTTTTTATTAAATATCTATCACTTAGCTAAATTAAATTGGCTATTATGAAGATTATAATAATAACCTTGTTTCTCTAACAATTCTTGATGCGTTCCCTGTTCAAGAATATGTCCTTTATCCATTACTAAGATCATATCGGCATTTTTGATCGTCGATAAACGATGAGCCACAATAAATGTCGTTCGACCTTTCATCATCGTTTCGAAAGCTTCCTGGATTTGTAATTCTGTACGTGTATCAATTGAGCTTGTTGCTTCATCAAGAATCAGCATTGGAGGTTTTGTTAACATAATTCGGGCAATACAAATCAATTGCTTTTGCCCTTGAGAAATATTTCCTCCATCTTCATCAATCATAGTATCATAACCTTCAGGTTGTTTCATAATAAATTTATGAACCCGGGCTTTTTTAGCAGCAGCAATAATCTGTTCATCTGTAGCATCGCTTTTTCCATAAGCTATATTTTCTTTAATAGTTCCTTTAAATATCCATGACTCTTGCAATACCATTCCGTACATACGACGTAAATAATCTCGCTCCATATCTAATTTACTAACATTATCAACCATAATACTTCCACTATTTTGATCATAAAAGCGCATTAATAAATTAATTAGAGTTGTTTTTCCACAACCAGTTTTACCAACAATTGCAATTGTTTGACCTGGTAATGCCTCTAAACTAAGATTTTCTATTAATGATACTTTAGGGTCATAGCTAAAGTATACATTTTTTAAAGAAACATTACCTTCCATTATTTCAACGTTTTGAGGATTACTGACTGGTTTTTCAACAGGTTCGTCTAATAAATTAAATACTCTCTGACTAGCTGCTAAAGCTGTTTGCATTTCTGTCATTACTGACGAAATTTCATTAAAAGGTTTGGTATATTGGTTTGCATAAGTTAAAAAGCTAGATAATAAACCAACCGTAAAGCTACCATTTAACACGCTAATTGCACCAAATACTCCAACCGCACCATACACCAGACTATTAACAATCCTTGTCGTCGGATTGATCAAAGCTCCATAAAATTGTGACTTTACACCACTTACATGCATTCGTTGGTTTACTTCTTTAAAACGTTCTTCATTCATTTGTTCATAATTAAAGGCTTTAATGATTCGTTGATTCCCTATCATTTCTTCAATATAGCCATTCATTTCACCTCGAAGTTCAAGCTGTTCTTTAAAATAGATATGGGTCCTTTTAACGATTAGTGAAGCGACTAGTAATGATAACGGGGTTAAAACAATCACTACGATTGCAATTGATAAATTAATCAAACACATTATAATAATTGTTCCAACAATCGTTGCAACACCAGTAAATAAACTAGTAAAACTTTGCAATAAACCCGCTGCAATCAAATCAATATCATTAATTACTCGACCAATAATATCACCATGTGGCGTACTATCAATATATTTTAATGGTAATAAATGAATCTTTTCAAAGACGCGATCACGAAGATCGTTCGTTATATTATAAGTAATCTTATTAGTTAATTGCCCCAAGATCCATTGGACTAATGCTCCCGCAAGCACAACTCCTACAATCACTAGAAGCTGCCAAAACAAACGACTAAAATCAACCAGTCCTATTCCTATTAATAGATCGATTGCTTGTCCAAATAAGATTGGCGTAATTAATGTCAAACAGACACTAATAAAAGATAAGATAAATATTAAACCTAAAATCACACGATATGGTCGACAATATGTCAATAACCGCTTTATCGTCTTACTATTCATGATCGTCACCATCCTTACTATGTTGTGAAGCATAGATTTCTTGATAGATCTTACAATCTTTCATTAACTGTTCATGACTATCAAAGCCAACCAAGTCACCATGATATAAAACCATTATCTTATCTGCCTGTTCAATTGAAGCTGTTCGTTGTGAGATAATAATTTTTGTCATATTAAGTTGTTTCAATGCTTGTCTCAATTTAAAATCAGTTGCATAATCAAGTGCACTTGAACTATCATCAAGAATTAAGATTTCCGGCTGTTTAACTAATGCTCTGGCAATCGTTAAACGTTGTTTTTGACCCCCAGATAAATTCTTTCCGCCTTGTTCAATTACTGTATCTAATCCAGCCGCTTTATCTTCGAGCATTTCCTTTCCCTGAGCAATTTCCAAGGCCTTGAGCAATTGTTGATCATTGGCTGTTTGATTTCCTAACTGTAAATTTTCTCTAATCGTTCCTGAAATAAGAGCTGCATATTGTGGTACAAATCCAATAAAAGAACGTAAAGCATGAAGATCATAATTTTTAATCGCTTCTCCATTAATTAAAATCTCGCCACTGCTAACATCATAAAAACGCCCAATTAAATTTACTAAAGAAGTTTTTCCAGCTCCTGTTCCACCAATAATTCCAATTGTTTGACCACGTTTTATCGTAAAATTTAAATCATTTAAAACATTTTTTTGTTCATAAGCAAAGCTAACATGTCTAAATTCAATACAATCTTCACTTTCTCGATATATTTGTATTTGTCCATCATTAACTACTGCCGGTTCTGTTTCCAAAACCTCAAAAATCCTTGTATAACTAGCACCTGCTTTATTGTAGATCGATAACACATTAGCAAAAACAATCAAGGCTAATAAAATAGAATTCATATAATTAACTAGAGCAATAACTTCCCCTTGCGATAATCCCCCAACATTTACTTCAGTTCCACCAAAATAAACTATTAAAACAATAGCCACATTAACAATCAGATATGTAAATGGATTTAATAATGCTTGAATTCTCCCTACTTTTACTTGGATATCTTTTTGTTGCCGAGTTTCTGTTTTAAACTTATTAATTTCTTTATCTTGTGAAGCAAATGCTCGAATTACTCTAATTCCATTTAAGTTTTCACGAACGATCAAACTAATTTTATCAAGCTTTTTTTGAACATTATTAAAATACGGCATTGAAATTATTGTAATCATCAACATAACAATTGCTAAAACGATAGCCCCAACTACAAAAATAGAAGCCAGCGGCCCGCTAATCAAAAACGCTAAAAACAAGGAACCAATCATAATAAACGGTGCCCGTGAAGTTAACCGGATCGTCATTGCTACTGCCAATTGAATTTGTACAACATCATTAATCAATCTAGTTACTAAGGTAGGCGCACTTAATTTATCCAAATTATGATGATCATAACGATTAATTTGATGATACATATCTTCACGCAATTTTGTTCCAACACTTTGTGATGTAAGTGATGCATAATATTGACATACTAACGCAAATAAATAACCAGCCACCGCTAATCCTACCAAAAATAACCCCCTTACTAAAATATAATTTTGATCATTGTTTTTAATTCCTACATCAATAATATCAGCCATTACCAATGGAACCATTAATTCTAAGGCTGCTTCGGCAATTTTGAAAACAAATCCAATTATCGCGGGAAATCGATACTCTTTAACATATTTTAATAATTTCATTGTCTAACCCCCAAATCTGGATTTATTATACCCTATCTTTCCACAAAAATAAAAGGAATTAGAATTTAATCTAATTCCCAATCCGCTATTTAGTCACCGGTATTTGTAATTCTGTTAGCCATTCATCCTTACTTTCTTTATTCCAGATTCCATCAATATAGCTCTCACGGGGATTATCAAGTACCTGATATCCATTTTCTTCAATCCATTTAAAAGCATACGCATATGCTTTAGGTAATCCCGCATAATCACCTTTATGCATTATAGATACTGCTTTAACCGCCGGCATCTTTTTAAACTTGATATCATCAAAATCTACCTTCACTTGATCAACCGCCTCACAAAATTCAATATCAATATCTTTTTCTTTATATTCACCATCTCGATAAATAATAAAACAATATTCTGGAACTGTACATTTTAAGTCCGGGTACTTATTCATCACTTTTTGACCTATTGCAGGAATCAATTCAAAATAACTGTCATACCCAGGGACTACCATTCTTTTCGAATATACGGTACATGCTGGTAATTCTTTAATACTTGCTTGATAATTCATAAATGTATCCTCCTCTTTGCCAGATAAAATAAACTCAATGCGTGAAAGTTGATCTTCTGCTTCACTAATGCTTTCTTTTATTGCTTTTTTCCGACTTTCTAGAATTGCAACACCATCAACACCATTAATAATCATCTGTATTTCATCTAATGATAAACCTATTTGTCTTAATGACTGAATTTGATGAATTATTACTAATTGATTACTCGTATAAAAACGATATTTACTATAAGTATCTACATATGCCGGCGCCAGCAATCCAATCTCATCATAATGTCGCAAAGTCTTTACAGTCGTTTTAGCCATTTTTGAAAACTCACCAATCGAAAACATCTTATCACCTTCCATAAACATCGTATAAGCTCCCCTTACCGGAGAGTCAAGCAAATATAAAATTAATTTTCTAATCACCCTATTCTAACATATTTTATCTTTTTTATTTAAACTACCGACAATAAAGAACTAATTATCTTTTTATGATAAAATAAAATAATTAAAACAAGAATCTTATTAATAATTAAAATTTTCATACATTTATCCTTCAATAAATGGTATGGTTAATATAATATGACATTATTATCCATAAGGAGTTTATTTTATGAAAAAGAATTCAATTTTTAAACAGGCTGCTTTTTTAGCTGCTGCTGGAATATTAGTAAGAATTATTGGTCTGTTATATCGAAGTCCATTAACTAAACTGATTGGTTCACAAGGAATGGGTTACTATTCTACTGCTTATAATGTATATGCACTAATTCTTTTAGTTTCTTCTTACAGTATTCCAACTGCTATTTCTAAGTTGTTATCTGAAAAACTGGCCGTTAATCAATATAATAATGTTAAAAAGATTCTTCTTTGCTCATTTATTTATATTGTTGCAGTTGGTGGAGGAGCAGCAATTATCGCATTTGTAATTGCACCCTATATTGTTCCTGATAAAGCTGTTTCAGCTTTGCGAATTCTTTGTCCAACGATCTTTCTTTCTGGACTATTGGGGATTTTTAGGGGTTATTTTCAAGCCTTTAAAACTACTGCCTTTACTGGAATTTCACAAATAATCGAACAAGTATTTAATGCCGGTGTTTCAATTGGAGCTGCTTATCTATTTATTCAACCATACCTTAATAATCAAAGTCTAGTTGCTAGTCACGGGGCAACTGGTAGTGCCTTAGGCACTGGCGCCGGAGTTCTAATCAGCTTATGTTATATGTTGTTCATGTTCAAAAGAACTAAACAAAGTTATTTAAATCCTCCAAATATCGAAGCAGCCGATCCCCATACAGATTCGTTTAAAGATATCTTTAAAATGATTTCAAATATTGTTACTCCAATAATTTTGGCTACTTGCGTTTACAACCTTATCTCAACTATTGATATGTATATGTTTTATCTAGTTTGTGGTGATGGTGCCAAATCCATCAGTGCCTTTGGGGCTTATGGGGGTGAGTATATTATTTTACAAAACGTTCCTGTAGCTCTTGCCTCAGCAATGTCAACAGCTTCAATTCCCAATATTTCATCAGCATGGCTATTTAAAGATACTGCTGAAGTTAAAAAACAAATTGCTCAAGGAACAAAAGTCATCATGTTGATCCTTATTCCCAGTGCCGTTGGAATGAGTATTCTTGCAGTTCCGATTATTCAAGCAATTTTTCCGCAAAAAGAAACGGTTGTTCTAGCCAGCACCCTTTTAACATTTGGGAGTCCAGCAATTATTTTCTATGGTCTTTCTACCTATACCAATGGATTATTGCAAGCTTTAGGATATTCATCTATTCCTTTAAAAAATGCTATATATGCGTTAATTATCCATTGTTTTATTACTCTATTTCTTTTACTTGCAACGAATTTAAATATTTATTCTCTATTGATCGGTAACTGTCTTTATGGTTTACAGCTTTGTTTCGCAAATCAAAGAGCTTTAAAACATATTACTACTTATTATCAAGAGAAATTACACACCTTCATCTACCCATTGATTAGTTCAGCAATTATGGCATTTACAGTCGCGCTATGCTACTATGGTTTAATTAAAGTTATTGATCGTTTGATTATCACTCTATTTATTGCAATCGTTATTGGAGTCATTATATATTTTGGAACATTGCTTTTTCTATATAAAGATAATGTTGAAGAATTATCACAAATACCTTATCTTCAAAAAATCATAAAACATAAATAAAAGCAACTAAATGTTGCTTTTATTAAATACAAATATAAATATAGCGTCCAAATTTAACATATTCTGTCTTTTTACGTAAGCAGCCGTCAATGATCAAAAAGCCAGCTTGATTTATTTCTTTACTCATTTCCTCAAAAGTTACCATAATCATTTTGTCACAAATTCTTCGCGAGGACTGAATCATTCTACACTGTTCTTCGTAAGTTATTGGAGTATATAAATTATATGGGACATCCATGATTGCAACATCGTAATGTTTTTGTAAGTCATGAATACTCACCTTATTAATCAAATACTCATCATAACCATAATACTTTAAATTTTTACGTGCTTGCCAAGATATTTCCCTGGAAATATCGAATCCTTCAATATCTAAATCTAAAGCGAGTCCTTCTAGAACAACTGTCCCCATACCACAACAAGGATCAACGATCGTTACCTGATCATTATCTCCAGCTGCTAAATTAACTAAAGTTCGAGCTAACCGAATATCTAAAGAATTAGAAAAAGTATTAGGTTTATCATCGTGTTTTTGCCAAGACGGAACACCATGATGATAATAACCGCAAAGCCATTGATCTTCTAATTTTGTAATCGCGATAGTATGTTGCGGTCTAGACATATTAACACTTCCTGCAATACCCCAAGAAATATCTTTACACCTAAGTAAACTTTCTTGATAGTCAACATGAGTAACTTCATTTTTTAAATATATTACTTTAAAATTCTGGTAATCTTTATGCAGCGCAGCCACTTTTTCGATTAGTTTATTAAAATCAGCATCTATTCCCCAAAGATCGAGCTTTGCTTTTACAAAAACACTTTTATCAACACTATAATCTTTATTTGATAAATAATATTTACTCTTAAATTCATCTTTAAATAATGTTCTAAATTCTAAAGCACATAATTCTTTATCTTCTGGGGGATAGTTAAAAACATATAAATACTTTTTCATTATATCTCCTTTGTTTGTGTCTATTTTATATTTATGCTATAGTAACAGTACTTGGAGGTCTATTATGAAATTTATCAATTCATTAAAAGAACGTTTTACTAAGGAACAATTAATGATTATTGCTACCGCCCTTAGTTTATCTACCCCATTTTATATTTGTGTACCTTTTTTATTACTTGAAACATTATACCTATTGTACACTAAAAAAATTATAAATGCGTTTAAAAGTACCCCAAAATCTAAATATTTAATAATTTTTATGCTTTTAACATTAGCTATTTCTTTAATTTATCAAAATTGGATTGGTGTAGGATGTGTCGCACTTATCTTTATCTTTGTTTCACTAATGTTATATTATCGACAATATATCAATGAAGATACTTTTGAATTTATTTTAGATATGTTAATTGCATTATCGATTCTATGGGCCATTTATGGACTATTTGAACAAATTCAAATTCTCGATCGTTTAGGTTATGATCATTTTACTTTAAAAGTATTTAGCAGACGTGAAAATCGTCTTAATTCTGTTTTCTTCAATGCTAATTACTATGCCATGATGATTGAATTTACCATCATGATGATTGGATATAAAATATTTGGTACTAAAAATGTCAAAAAACAGCTTTATTATTTTATCATTGCCTGCCTTAATTTCTTTTTATTATATATGACTGGATGTCGTACCGCTTTTGTTGCAACCGCTGGAGCAATGTTAGTATTCTTGATCATCAATAAAAATTACCGGATTTGCAGTTTAATTGGGCTACTTTGTATCATTGGTGGTATTTATTTTATCTTTAATCCTGAACAGTTCCCAAGAATTGAAAAACTAGTTGATAACTTTACTGTAAGAACAAAGATCTGGCATGCTGCAATTGAAGGAATCAAAGCCCATCCGCTCTTTGGTCAAGGCCCAATGACATATATGATGATTTTTAAACAGTATGGTGGTCATGTCACTCAACATGCTCACAGCGTCTATCTTGATCCGATTTTATCATTTGGTGTCGTTGGCGTTGCTACTCTTGTTCCTTATATGTTTGATAATTGTAAAAGATTATTTAAGGTCTATCAAGAAAAGCTAAATCTCCGTTATGTCGCCCTTGTAATTTCATGCATTGCAGTTATTCTATTACATGGTGTTCTTGATTATACAATTTTCTGGGTACACACAGGTATGCTATTTTTATTAATTGCTTCATCATTTGAAATGTTTAAACATAAATAAAAAAAAGGAAATCATAATTTCCTTTTTTTAATACCAGTCTTTGATTTGGACTTTTTCTTTTACACAAATTATTCCCATCCAAATTAGGCTAAAACCAATTAAACCAACTACCCAAAGAGGAATTCCCTGGATTACGCAATCTCCAACTAGAATTTCTACAACTACAAATAAACTTATCGCAACTAAAGCTAATTTGTTCATTAAAACCGCCTCCTTACTAAATATATGTTTATCCTTATCTTTATAATACTTATTTTGTAGACTAATAATATCATCAATTTGTTAACAAAATGTTAAATTTTGGAATTTATGAAATATGAAAAATGAGGCTGTTGCCTCATCTTTCATATACATAGGGAAAGTTATTCAAATAGAGCAGGTATAAGATATGATTAGTCTTTTAATCAAAATTTTATAGTGTGCATAAAGGACTTAGCATTATTTTATAACCAATCCATCTATACCATAGCTAAATTATCTAATATTCTTATTTAAAATTATATCATCCCTGCTTTAATTCTATGTAAAGTTTTAGTTATTTAACCTCACCCTTACTAGCTAAATAGATAATTCCTAACATTACCGGTACAAAAACAATAATTATTGCACTTCCCGGTAAATTACTATTACCACTATAAGCCATAACTCCTGACAAATTAGATAAAATTGTTATTAAAAACATTCCTAAACCTAACCCTAATCTCTTTTTCATTTCTGTCACCTCTTTAACCTCATTTTACTTAATTACAGAAACGAAACTATACAACTGTGCTTAAGATTATGTAAAGATTAACCTAAGGCGACATCTAACATCATCATCACGACAAACCCAATAGCAAAACCAATAGTTGCAATATTACTATGATGCCCTTGTGAAGCCTCCGGAATAAGTTCCTCAACAACTACATAAACCATGGCTCCTGCCGCAAATGCTAATAGATATGGTAAAATCGGTACTACTAATGAAGCCATCAAAATAGTTAATCCTGCACCAATCGGTTCAACAATACCTGATAGCATCCCATATATAAATGATTTGTTCTTTGATAACCCAGAACTTTTTAACGGCATTGAAATAATTGCTCCTTCAGGAAAGTTTTGAATTGCAATTCCCAGCGATAAAGCTAAAGCTCCCGCATAAGTTACTCCCTGACTTCCAGATGCCAATCCCGCAAAA
>ERZ1036420.725-NODE-725-length-12930-cov-19.036658_pt1 | contig 12930 bp, 21 predicted proteins | sample MGYA00514220_ERZ1036420 | MGnify/ENA primary metagenome ERZ1036420 (study PRJEB33795, sample SAMN09464938) | human gut metagenome | host: Homo sapiens | place: USA: Stanford, California | collected 2016-10 | study: EMG produced TPA metagenomics assembly of the...
TGAACTTTCACAAAACAGACGAATTAGATGTAAGTATAAGGAGGAAAGATTGATGCATACAATATATACTTTGATATTACGTTATCATCCTTCGCGAGTTATTGTATGGCACGGCAAAGAAACGGTATATGACGGAACGAGGGGCGACTTGTTTGAATACGTAGGCTGGGATGTAGAATGGTTAGGCTACGAATATTTCGAAGAAACAGGGGAGTTGTTAATTAATGTTTAAAAACAGATTGAAAAAAGAAGATATATCATACTTGAATGAAACCGCAAATATAAAACTTGATGAAGCTTTATGGATGATAGACGGGGTAAATATGCTGTCCGATATTGAGTATGGCTTTATTTGTATGAATGCACAAAATTACAGGCTTGCATACTGGGAAGATGGAATTTTAAAAGATGCTTATAAAAACTGTGAGGGTTAAACATGTATGAAGATTTTGTTTTAGGCCTACGTTCCATAGGGTTAGGTATTATTTTAGGGTTGTTCATTTTAGCCATTCAAGCCATTGTAATTCAATTTACACACAAAAAAGATATAGAGGATAGAACCGAAGAAAAAGTTAAAATTATCAGATGTAGGGACTGTAAACATTTTTATTCGACTATTAAAGGGCATGAATGCCGAAATTGTCACGGGCTTAAAAATCCAAATCTTTATGATTTTTGCAGTAGAGGGGAGAGCTTATACAAATGATAGATATAGGTTTAACAAATGCACTTGCACAAATAAGAGATGCTTTGTATGAAATTACCGACACATTAAAAGAGTTAAAAGAGACAGAAGATACCATAAATAAATGTGAAAACTGCCCATATAAAACATATTATGAGCAGGGTTATGTTTAAAGTTAGAAACGCCAGAAAAGTTTAAAGGAGGGTTGACGATTTAGTAAATGGCGTTTATAATATAATCACAAAAATAAAAAAGGAGATATTTAAAATGAAAGTAAAGATTTTTGAAGGACGAATTTATTCAGTTATTAAGCAAAGCGAAGATGATAACCTCACGGTTTATACAGAAGAAGTTGATGGATTTTACAAAAACGATGGAGAATTCAAAGCGGCTATGAAAGCGCGCGGTGAAAAATATGTAGCTATTATTGACAAAAGACCAATTTACACTACTTATGAGATTACAGCAGAAGTAGTAAAAGAACATGGTAACTTGATTCTCGATGAAGATTATATTTAAAGTTAGATAGGAGTATTGATAATGGCTTATAAAAAGAAAGTAGAATCTAAAGACTGCGCGGAAACAGTTTTCGATGTTAAAGGTGGGCTGACTTTTTGGGTAAAAACTGGTAGTAACGGGAAACTTTACGCTTCCACCTCCGTAAAAAATAGCGACGGTGACAGAATGTTCTGTTCAGTCTTTTTCCGAAAAGATGTTGATTTGACTGACTTTGATTATGGCATGAATAAAATCAATGTAAAGTCCGGTTTTATTACATGCTCGAAAATTGGTGAAATCGTCCGTCCGAAAATTATGGTTTTGGATTTCGAATAAGAGAAAAAGCGCCCCGGGTAACTGGGGCGCACTATTTAGAAAGTAGGTGTTGAAAGATGAAATACACCGCTGGGAATTTAAGGACTAGAGACATTGACAAAGAAATTCGCGCATATAATAGACGATTGTTACAACTACAATCTAAAAATGAAGCGTTTAAAATTCTGGATACCTTGACGCGCACCGAAGTAATGCGGGGGAGAACCGATGCAGAAATAGCGCGTGAATTGAATCGTTTACAGGAATTAGCAAAGCCCGAAAAACAAAAAATGGTAAAGTACAAAGCGGGTAGCAGTTTAGAAGTTCCGCTATTTGTTCGCGAACAAGTTGAGCGTGCGATAACAAAAGCGAATAAGCAGACCATGAAAAGGTTTGAAATTCTGGAAGCACAGCGCAGAGGCGCATTCTACACGATTGAACAAGAAAGTTTAAGGCCCATTACAAAAGGTACGGGCAGAACGCTGATGGAAGTTAAAAAGAGATTGGAGACTGCACAAAATCGTGAACGTAGCGGCTATTTAACTTTCTTAGATGAAAAATACAAACGGAACTATATTAAAGCGATTCAAAATAATTTCGGCGCGTCCGGTGATAAGTTAGTTGATAGGATAAGCAAAATAAATGGTACAGCTTTTTATTTCGCAAGTCAAGACCCGTTCTATGGTTCATATCTGGAGATTGAATATTCTTACGGTGAAGAAGGTATAAATGCTATGATAAATAAAATTGAAAATGCTTTGACGCTTTTAAAATTGTAATGTTTACGGCAGACTTTGAGACCACAACAGATAAAAATGATTGCAGGGTTTGGGCTTGGGCTGTATGCGAAATAGGTGTTATCGATAACATTGTAATAGGAAACAGTATAGAAAGTTTCTTTGAAACATGTGAAGAAAGTGGAAATTTAATTTTATATTTTCATAACCTTAAATTTGATGGCGAATTTTGTATCAGCTATCTATTAAAGCATGGTTATGAATATGTTGAAAGTAAAAAATTGTACAATAAGCAATTCAACGCACTTATATCCGATATGGGCCAGTTTTATAAAATAAAGATACGGTTTGAAAATGGAAATAGTTTGGAATTGCGCGACAGTATGAAACTGTTAAACTATTCGGTTGATGAAATAGCAAAAGCATTCCATTTGGATATTCAGAAACTTGAAATTGATTATAATGTTCCACGTGGAACAAACCACATTTTGACAAAAGAAGAAACTGAATATTTGAAACATGATGTACAGATTATGTCTTTAGCTCTTGACCGTATTTTTAAAATGGGGTTTGAGAAACTGACGCAAGGGAGTTGTGCTCTAGAAGATTTTAAAAGCATAATTGGGGAAAAGAGGTTTAGAACGTTGTTTCCTGAACCGAATTACGACAAGGATATCCGAAAAGCCTATAAAGGCGGCTTTACTTATTTGAACCCGATATACGCGGATAAAGATGTGGGCGAGGGTAATGTATTTGATGTAAATAGCCTGTATCCGTCCCGCATGTACTACTGTGATTTGCCATGGGGCGAGCCGAAATTTTATGATGGCGAATATGTTGAAGATGCAGAACGCCCTCTATATATTCAACTGTTCAAATGTGAGTTTGAAATAAAAGAGGGATATCTACCGACAATTCAATTAAAAGGGAACAGCCGTTTCATACAAACAGAATATGTAACCTCAAGTAACGGGGATATCGTTCCACTTTGCCTGACAAATGTAGATTTTGAACTGTTTTTAAAGCATTACAACGTTTATAATCTAGAATATATTCGCGGCTGGAAATTCAGAGCTTCAAAAGATTTGTTTAAAAAGTATATAGATAAATGGATGCAGGAAAAAATAAAAGCTGGTAAAGAGCATAATCCCACTATGCGGAACTGGTCAAAAATTATGCTAAACTCTTTATATGGTAAATTCGCACTTGACCCTATATGCGCTAAAAAGCATCCGTACCTTGATAAAGGTGTTGTGAAATACAGAACATCTCCACCAGAAACAAGGGAAGCCTTGTATTTACCTGTGGGCGCGTTCATTACAGCTTATGCGCGCAGATACACGATTGAAACCAGTCAGAAAATAAAAGAATACAGTATAGAAAAATATGGCAAAGATATGTATATTTACAGTGATACGGATAGCATTCATACAACTTTGCCGCTGGAAGATATTAAAAAATTCATTGAAATAGATGATTATAAACTTGGCGCGTGGGCGCACGAAAGCCATTTTACAAGGGCGCGATTTTTAAGGCCGAAAACGTACATTGAAGAAATAGACGGTAAATTACATGTTACCTGTGCAGGTTTACCGGATAAAGGAAAAGAACAGGTTACATGGGAGAATTTTCACCCGTGCGCAACGTACACCGGAAAACTTATGCCCGTTCACGTTGATGGGGGAATTGTACTGGTTGATAAAGAGTTTAATATAAGGGGTTAATTTATATGTACAGCAATTTTATTGAAAATTATTCCGATTTGAAAAGAGCTTATGTAAATTTGATGAAAGATAGTAAAAGAATCTATGAAGAAAATGATAACATGGAACGTAAATATAATGAGATGCGTGGTTTATATGATGAAATTAGTTTGAAACTCGCAAAAGCAATTATTAAAATCAATCGACTTGAAAGTGAAAACAAAGAGTTAAAAATAAATCTAGAGAAAATAGTTGAAGTAAAATGTCCACTTTGCGAATTCAACTTAAATAAAATGAACGGATGGAAGCTAGAAGATTTATGATTCAATTATCCATATTTGAACAACAAAAATCTATGGCATAATTTGTAAATTACAGGTATAGTTATAATAGGATTTACAGGAAATGTAAATACTATTTACAGCGGAGCGCAACGGGTGAAACCGACCGTCTGTAACATCGGGCCTTGCAAGCTATAATATTTCTGCCTGTAAATCCTGTTGAGGTGATTCTATGTATTATGATATAAATAACACGTTATCTTATAACGCACTTTTCAACATTGTGCTTGGTGGGCGTGGAATCGGTAAGTCATACCAATGGAAAATCAAAGCGGTACGGGACTTCCTTAAAAAAGGTAAACAGTTCGGGTATATTCGAAGATACAAAGATGAGCTATTAAAAACCGCAGGTGAGTATTTCAACGATATTATTAAATATCAGGTTTTTCCAGATACAAAAATAAAATATGATGGTGGCCAATGGTATATCAATGACCAACTGGCGGGGTATACTTTCGCCCTCACAAAAGCAAGTGACTATAAATCAAGTGCTTTTCCTGATATTTCAAATTTGATTTTTGAAGAATTTATTATAGATAAACCGCATTCATCTTATTTGCGCAATGAGCCTTTCCTTTTATTCGATTTGTACGATACAATAGCCCGAATGCGAGACGATGTTATCTTATTTATGCTTGGTAACGCAATTTCAATGGCTAACCCATATTTTATACAGTGGGATTTATCATTACCGAAAAACAAGAATGCTGTTGTAAGAGATAATATCCTTTTACAGGTTGTGCCAACAAGTGCAGAATTTAAAAGGGCAAAAGAAAATACAAGGTTCGGGCAAATGTCACGCGCCCTTGGATATGCTGAATATTCTGTGGATAATAAATTCTATCTGGATGATGAAGCGCAAATAATGAAAAAAGGAAAAAATACACGGTTTTATTTTACTCTTGTTTGGAGAGACAAAAAATACGGCGTTTGGTTTGATTATGATACAGGCATGACGATTATATCATATGACTATGACCCGTACAATACTATGGTTTTTACACCAGACAAAGAAAGCATTAATAAATCAATTCAATACGTAAAGCAGTATGAAAGGCATCCGTTTTTTAGAAGAATAAAAGAAGCGTTGGAAACTGGTACGCTTGCTTATGAGAATGAAAAAATTCAACATGAAATTAAAAGCATGTTGAAAATAATTATTTAAAAGGAGAAAAAACAATGGCTTATACTACGTGGATTACAGCAAACCCTCTTGTAAATGTCACTCAGGTTTTCGGAGGTTCGCACCGTGGGAAAGACTGGAACACGCGTGACGCGTCCGGCGTAATGGGTGATACGATGGTTCGCGCTATTGGTGATGGCGAAGTTTTGAGAAGTGAATATGGCACGGGTGGAAACTGGTCGTGGGGAAATTTTATCGCGATTTATTATCCCTCTCTTGATAGAACAGTTTTGACCGCGCACCATGCAGAACGTCTTGTGAATGTTGGTGATAGCGTAACCGCTGGTACACCGATTGGAAATTTCGGAATGACTGGTAATACAACCGGCCCGCACTGCCATGAAGAATGGCACGTTGGCCGCGGGATTACAAATAATCTGGTAACGCCCGAAGATGGCTTCCCAAATATCGTTGGGCGTTATGAAGTGGAATATGGAGGAGGTGAACCACCTATGCCGGGTGAATTTACTGCAAATATTCTGATTGTTGTTTTCGCCGAAAACGGGCACACAATTAACAGCCCTGCAAGCAATGACCCTGAAAATTATGTTTACTTTGGTAATAAAAGAAAGTTTCGCGTAAAACCTGACAACCTTGACAAGGTACAGGAGTTTGGAAGCTGGAATTACTGGCAGGATATCACGGATGTAGCCGTCCTTAAAATCTTTAATAAGGATTTGAGTGAGCTTCCCAATGTGTGAAAAGCTGAAAGCGCTTTATATTGAAAGTTACTACAACTATCAAAAAGCCAGTGCTAAAGAAGTTGGAATTATGTATGGGATATTTTTAGGGGTAAGAAAATGCTGTAATATTTTGTACTCACAGAAAACTGTTGCAGATTTTCAAATTCTGGCAAACGAATTTACTAACAAAAGGGTGTGATAAAATGGACTATAATGCGGTTGCTCAAATTGTAAGCACTCTCGGCTTTCCAATCGTTATGTGCGGAGTTTTGGTTTGGCTTAACGTAAAGCAGATGAATGCTCATAAGGAAAGCGAAGAAAATTTCACGCAGGCTTTATCAGACAACACAAAAGCATACATCGAACTCAAAGAAGCGATTACAAATTTAAAGTTAAAGGAGGAATATTAAAATGAAACTTAGCGAAGCACGTGAATTTATTGACAAATTGTATAATAGTGAAGATGGTTTTACAGATGACATGCGTGAAGATTTGAGACGCTTGCATGACAGTGAAGATGAACAAGAGGGAATGGAACGTTACTGGAAAGAAATGTCCGATAAAATGGACGATATTTCCAACGCGTTTAAGGATTTTAAGCGTGATTATGTTACCCGCGTTTTGACTGGCCGTGATGCTGTTAGAAAGCATGTTGAAGATTTGAAAGATGATGATTTCGACGACATCAAAGACGAAACGGAAAAGATTAAATCCATTTTTAATGAGGAGGTAATTGAAAAATGAAAAGTGCAAAAGTTTTGACAAGTGTAACCAATAATCAGCCGCAGATTTTAACCGCGATTCGCGCGCAGATGGTAGCGGAAAATCCCAGCTTTGAAAACAGGCTCCCGCAGGTGACGCAAGATAATATTCGGGAATTTGGCACGGCGGTGCTGGATTATCAGCCCACGCAAAACGCTTTTGTAGATACCCTTGTAAATCTTATTGGGCGCGTGTGGATTACGTATCGTTTGTTCACAAATCCGATGCGTGTTCTGAAAAAAGGTATTCTTGAGTACGGCGATACGGTGGAGCTGGTTTATACCAACCTAGCCAAGGCACACCAGTTTGACCCTGCACAGGCTGAAGAAGAATGGATGAAGCGTGAAATTCCTGACGTAAATACCGCTTTTGCAAAGCTTAACTATCAGGTATTTTACAAGCAAACTATTTCCGATGACATGTTGCGTCAAGCCTTTATGTCGTGGCAGGGACTTAGTGATTTTATCAGTTCTGTGTTTAATGCTATGTACACGGGCGCGGAACTGGATGAATTTACTACCATGAAAAATCTGCTTGCGCAGTATGGCACGGCTGGCAAGTTCGCTGTTGAAGTAATTGATGAAGTAACGGATAACACGTCCGCGCACATGGCCCTTGCGAAAATGAAAGCTGTTTCTAACAAGATGGCTTTTATGCGCTCGGATTACAACAGCTTGGGCGTGCTGACTGCCACTCCGAAAGAAAAGCAGGTTCTTATCATTGATGCAGACACCGATGCATACTTGGCAGTGCTTGGTTATAGTACTCTCTTTAATCTTGAACCAGCAAAAGTGCAGTACCGCGTTATTGTTGTAGATGAAATCCCCATTGCAGATACACATGCAATTTTGATTGATGAAGATTTCTATGCAGTATGGGATGCTTTGCAGAAATTTACCCGCGATATGAACGGGCAGGGTCTTTACTGGCAGTATTGGGCGCACTACTGGAGAATTATGGCAGTGTGCCCGTTCGCAAACGCGGTTGCATTTGTTACCACGGCACCCACAATTACAGGTGTTACCGTTTCGCCTAGTGCCCCTACTGTAAATAAGGGCGCCACCGTTCAGATGACCGCTACCGTTGAGGGCACTGGACTTTATCCGCAGGGTGTTACGTGGGCTATCTCCGGAAATTCTGACAGTGCAACCACAATTACACGGGACGGTGTGCTTACCATCGGGAGTACAGAAGCCGGGCCTGTAACAGTGACCGCGACTTCTACTTATAATACAGAAAAGAACGGTACAGCCACAATTACCGTAAACGCTTAACGTTTATAGCCGGGCGGGTAATACCGCCCGGCAAATATAAAGGAGAAGAAAATGGCAATAAATCCCAACACTACAATTTATCTGTGCGCGGGTATCCCATGGGGGAATGATTATGCGCATGTTAGATTGTTCAATAATATGGAAGAACGTCTTTCTTTTCTTTCCACAAAAATCGTAGCAACACTTGACGGTGCGACTTATCAGCGTGATGATAAATTTGTTTCGTTTCCTGCGAATTATGAAACGATAGCAAATTGCAATTACATGTATTACCGAAATAATAACCGTTGGTATTTTAACTTTATTACAGATATCCGTTTTCAGAACGAAAATAAAAGTGACGTGTATTTTGAACAGGATGTTTTCCAAACATGGTTTGTAGATAACACTTTGAAAATCTCTTTTGTTGAGCGTGAGCATACAAATGACGATACATTTGGAAATAATCTTGTTCCCGAAAATCTGGAAACGGGGGAATACGTTTACAACCAGAACATTACAAGTGGTTATGGTACTGTATATGATTTTACACCCGGCATTATCATTGCCGTTTCGGAACGCTTGGATGGTGTAGCAACTTCGAGTTTACTTGATAACACATTTACTGGCTTGTCTTATTACTACGCGAAAAAAGACCGAGTAGACAAGGCTATATCTATGGTTGATGAGTATGCAAAAAGTGGTAAGGGTGACGCCATTGTGTCAATGTTTATGTATCCGCTTGAACTCCTTAATATTTTCCCTGCTTCCCCGTCTTATGGTTGGGTATCGGGTATGGGCACAGAAAGAATTTACGGAAACAAACTTTTAAACGTTTTCGCGCCGCTTGATGGTTACACACCGAAAAATAATAAGTTGTACACACACCCTTATAGAGCCTTAGAACTGTATGGTTCCGGTGCAAGCGGCAAAGAGTACCGTTATGAATTTTTTGATTTTGAAGCGCAAGGAACGAACGGGCCTTTCGTATTGTTTAGTTCTCTTGGCGGTTCAGCCCCTATTGTATGTACACCGTTAAATTACAAGGGACTTAACATCTCACTTGATGAATCGTTGACAATGCCCGCTTTCCCTGTTTGTTCGTGGATAAACGACACCTTTAAAAACTGGTATGCGCAGAATCAAATGGGAATGAATTTAAATGCTTTAACGACAATTGTTGGCGGTTCGGTTGGTGCAGGTGTCGGAGTTTTCACCGGGGATTTTTCCGGGGCAGTTGAAAGTGTTGTAGGTGCGGCGACTAAAATTGCTAATACGCTTGTAACAATCGAAGAACATAAGATAATCCCCGATAGCGCAAGGGGCAATACAGCTTCTTCGAATTCTTTCTTTGCAAACGGGCAATGGTATTTTTACATGTTCCCTAAATGTGTGCGATATGAATATGCAAAGCGCATTGATGATTATTTTACCATGTACGGCTACAAAACCCTACAAACAAAAGTACCTAACTTATACGGACGCCGTTCATGGAATTTTGTAAAATGCACAGAAGCTAATTTAATAGACAGTATTCCCGTTGTGGCTCACAATCGAATCAAACAGGCATTTGAAACGGGTGTTACATTTTGGCACACAAACGATATCAAGAATTATGCTCTTGATAATTCTATTATTTAGGAGGTGCAATAATGGCAAGAAAAGGAATAGGTGGCAGAGACTTTCAGTTTTTTGATTCGTTAGCTTTGAATAATATAACCTACAACGAATACACAATTCGATTGCTGAATATTGCACTTGCGCGTTTTAAATGGGAAAATGTGCCAAAAGGGATTGACATTCGTTATCTCGAACTAATGCTCATTACACAGGGTTCGGCACTTGTTTTTTATGAAGATAGTTTAGACCAGTTTTTCGGACTTGGTGTTGCATACACCGGCCCGCTCAATTGGTACGGTGTACCGTCTGAACGAAGTGCAATTGCCGCAAATGGCACTCCCTTTAGAATGCTGGATGAGTCTAACAGTGTGCTTATTTTTAATAACATGGCAAGAACAGGTGATGCATACATTATAAATGAGTATGCGCGCAAGCTATATGAAATTCAGCGAAATGCAGAAACAAATGCTAATTTACAAAAGTTTTCGGCTTTTATTGCGTGCAACGAAAAAGAAAGATTGTCGCTTAAAAACTTGATTATGAAGTTGGACGGCGGTCAACCGTTTATTTATGGTGATAAATCCTTGAATCTTGACAGCATAAAGCCCATTAACCTAGATATCCCGTTTATTGCACGCGATTTGCTCTCCGTGAAAACGGAAATTTATAATGAAGCGTTGACAAGTCTAGGAGTTGTTTCAGCTTTCACAGATAAACGGGAAAGGCTTGTTGCGAATGAAGCCGCCGCCCCGTTCGGTTCACTTGAAATGATACGAGAATCTTACCTATATGAGCGAAAACAGGCATGCGAAAAAATAAATGAAATGTTTGGCACTAACATGAGCGTAGAATTTAATTCGGAAATTCCAATTGTGCCGGAAATGGGCGGTGATATTGAAAATGAGTAGTTACACCGTTGAGTTAAGACAACTTATTCAAAATGGTTATGATATAGGGCTAAAGGACTATCCTATTTTTGATGAAAGTTACCGTGAAACACTTAACAATAAAATTATAATGCATTACTGGATGAGGGAAATAGGAGCAGAAACAGCAGGGCTTTTCAAACTTTATCTTAACCGCACAATGGGCGAAATAATGCCGTATTACAATCAGCTTTACAAAAGTGCACAGATTGATTTTGACCCTCTAAACGCTTACAATTACTCCGAAACAAACATGGAATTGGAAAACGTTGAAAGCGACGGTACCCGCACTGACACGGCAGACGGAAAAAGTCTTTACAGCGATACCCCTCAAGGGTTGCTTGATAATGGCGCTATTGCAGATGAAAAATATTTAACGTCTGCAACTTTGAACGATTCTTCTGCATCTTCCACGGCAAACAATTTACAGAAGCGTGACCGAAATTTTGAGAAGAAAGTACGCGGAAACATGTACCATAATTTAAGTGAACTGTTGAAAGACTACCGGGAAACATTCTTGAACATTGACATGGAAATTATAAACAACCCGGAAATACAAAACTGCTTCATGAAACTTTACTAAAGGAGGTGAGAAGATGGATTTTCTAAATGTAGTTCGGTGCTGTACCCCCGCTTTACCGTCTGCTTATGCTGATGCCCTATCCTATTATGACGCGTTGTGCAAATTGCAGGGCGCAATTAACGAAGTGATAGCCACTTTAAACACGTACACACCCGTAACCGAAGAATGGGTTAAAAATTATGTGACTGAACAACTAAATTCAATTATTAAAGATATTGAAGATTTTGAAAGTTCAGTTGATGGAAAAATCGACAATCTGGAAAACCAGTATGCACAATTTACGCAGGAAGTTAATGAAAAAATCGTTGGGATAATTGATACGGTTAATAAAAATAATGAAATTTTCTATAATTATCTGATTACAATTGTCAACCAGAAATTGGAAGAAGTTGTAAACCGACTTGGAGACGAAACGATTATCAACAACCCTGTATACAATAAAATGGACAGTTTAAAGAATACTTTAAATGATATGTATGCAGGGGTGCGGCAGACGGGAATTACTGCATATGAATATGCAAAGTTGGGGCTGACCGCTACAAAATATAAGGCTTATAACGTTACCGCTTTTAACTATGCAACCTCCGCGCGTTTTATCTGGCATAAACTCATTTACGGTGTGTATTCTGCAATTACAGGTGTTTTTACTTCGACGCAACAGGCTATGAATGAGTTAACACAGCAGTTGAGAACAAGCGGGCTAACAGCAAACGAATATAAAGCGCTTGATTTGACAGCAGATGCTTACACGGGTAAAAACTGGACGGCGTACAATTACGCTTGGAACTCTAAAACTTAAATAAAAGGAGAAAAATTATTATGGCTAGCACAAACAAAACAACTACTCTTGACCTTTCCCAATTCGTCGGCACTGACAAGCCCGACTGGCTGACCGATTACAACGAGGACATGGAAAAAATTGACGCATGGGCTACTGCTGCGGAATCTGATATTAATACTGCAAATAATAATGCGGATTCTGCTAAGGTAAGCGCTCAAAGTGCTTCTACCGCCGCCACCACAGCTGTTAACACTGCTACTCAGGCTCTTACTTCGGCTGATAATGCAAACGCAAAGTTTACAAATACGGTTTCTTATCCCGTCACAATTTCTGTTTCTGGATGGACCGGAGGCGTAACTATTACCTTAAATAACGCCCTTAAACTTTTCCATCTTAACGGAATTATGCTTGGTTCATCTACTAATATAGAAGAAGGCACGAAAATCGGGCAAATCTCTGACAGTAAAGCTTATCCGTCTAAAACTATTACACTGTTTGGCGTAGGCGCTTCTTCTGATAAATCTCCTCTTAATATTCAAATAACGCCGCTTGGTGAAGTTAAGGCATATGGAGCTTATAACAACTCCACTTCACTTAACATGACCGCTTGTTTCTTTAACGTTTAAATAATTAAAGCCCCTCTTTTAGAGGGGCTTTTTGTTTTATTCAAATGTTGTATCTTTTGGTTCAAGCAAGTAATCATTTGGATTTGCCCAGTAGTCGAATTCAACTCTTTCTAAAGCTTCATAATAATTATTAGCTTCTATTTCAACAACTGCTTCATGGACTTCTTTGATTGTGATTTTGAATGTCATAATCATCTCTCCTGCTATTTTAATAATTTAAACCAAGATTTCGTT
>ERZ1036420.726-NODE-726-length-12918-cov-3.185649_pt1 | contig 12918 bp, 8 predicted proteins | sample MGYA00514220_ERZ1036420 | MGnify/ENA primary metagenome ERZ1036420 (study PRJEB33795, sample SAMN09464938) | human gut metagenome | host: Homo sapiens | place: USA: Stanford, California | collected 2016-10 | study: EMG produced TPA metagenomics assembly of the...
TTGAGCCTTGCCGCAATATTGTGCGCGGGAATGCTCATACTGCTTTTGCACCTTAAGCGGCGCGCTCCGAACGAAAAAAAGTAGCGATCCTTGTTCACCTGGCCTCTATCGCTATTTTGTTGATTAAGTATAGCTTTCCTGATTTTTCAAACAAGGCCTGATTCAACGGTTCTGACTACTGTTTGACTGCTACTGGAACAAAGCCTGCGAAGGCCGACGGCAAAAGGCTTCGCGGGCTTTTTACCAGTCTTTATAATTTGTGCATTTCATCTACAAGCAGCACGGTTACGCCATTTAAATCTGTCTGTCACAGTTCTCCGACCCGGAAGGCCGCTGGTTCGAGTCCAGTCAGGCGCACCAAAACGGCCCTTGGAATTCCGAGGGCTGTTTTTCTTTTCCTCTATAACCCCATCGCCTCGGCCAGCTTCTGCCGTGCGAGCTTTTTGTTCTTGTCGAACGTGTGGCTGTAGATATCCAGCGTCGTGCTTGGCTGTGCGTGTCCCATCAGGCCAGGGACAGCGCCGAGATCTACACCCTGAGCAATGAGCATGCTGGCGTTTGTATGCCGCAGGCTGTGCACGTTCAAATTGTCCGGCAAATCGCCCTCTTGCAGAATCTTTTTGAACCGGAATGTGAATGTACCCGGCACCCTTGAATCCCCACCGGGCTGCCGAAACAGATAGTCCTTTCCTCCAGCCCCCTTCACCACGCTGCTCTTTCTCCCACGCACTTTCCTTACAGGATCCGAACGGCATACATCTTCGAGCTCTGTATTTAACTTCAGCCTGCCGCATGCGGGAAAAATACCGTTCACTCGGTATTTCGAAAGAGATTTTTCCCGATACTATGGGCTGCTTTTCCGCTTTTTGCTGGAGGCTAAAGCCCATTCCGGCCAGTTCATATTTGACTGTGCCTTTTGGGGCTGGCGGCATCTTGCCTGCCGGTTGTTCCGGGTCGGTACATTGGAGTTTGAATACCGTCCCGGTCGATTCAAGCGAACCGCTTCCGCCCGGCATTGCAGCACACTGCCCTACTCTGTCCGTATACATTCTCCCGGTTGCCCAACTTTCAGATCATGCGCTGCGCGATTCCTACGAACAGGCAGAGCGCTTCTTTGCTCTGCACGCTTCGTCTTTGTATGAGAACGGTAAGCCCTTGGCCGTGTTGTGCAGCACCGGGCTTCTCTGGCCCGCGCTGGACGCATTCCTGCCGGAGGACTCCGAAATTCTCTGATTTGGAAACGACTATGAGATATACGAGGCCGGCCCCGAAAACCAATCCTTCTATTTGTGACCATTCAATGGAAAAGCTCCCGCTGCGCTGCCAAAACAAACCCGCCTGCAGCGCACTGTTGCCGCCCATTTGGAACATGGCGGCTCATAGGCTCCGGGTACGGAAGCAAAAAACAACCGTAAAGGCTTTCCAAAAGCTGTTTTGCTGCATCTTTATCACCTCGCCCGGCTTCCGCCGGGTGAAATTTTTGCTGCGGGCATCTGAAAAACAGCGGCGCTCTCCATTTTGTAAAAAGCATTGTGGATTTTTCTTGTGATTCCAAAGCCATTTTTCAGATGTACTTTTGTTTTCTCTGCCGGATAATGATATAATTAGTTTATCAAGAACGCCCGGGAAACCAACCCCGGACAACTGTATATGGGGGAGAAGCGCATGCGCAGCAAATGGATCATCCGCATCTGGCTCGGCCGTCTGACACGTTATCTGGTCGTACCTCTCGTGTTCTGCGTCATTCTTTTTCCCTTATACGGCCTGATGCACCAGCAGACTGAAAAAGCGCAGCTCACCGACGCCGCCGAACAGCTCGCCACTGCCGTGAGCACCTTTGAAGGATATCTCAGCGACCTGCGGTTTACCACGAACAAGCTGTTCAACGACGATTCCTACAAACTGCTGGCCGTGAGCGATGACGATTCGCTGATGGGCGACTACATGACGTCTTTCAACGCTTCCACACTGCTTCAGGATCTTACTTACAGCATGTCTTACACCGCTTACAGCTACGTCACCTTTGCGCGCAACCATTTTGTGATCGACCCTTATCGCGTTTTTTCCGGATATGAGAGCTTTTATCCGGGCGCGCTGGAGTACCGCGATGTCCCCCAGGACACCTGGGCCGCATGGCAGGACGCGCGTGAGACGCTTTACCTGCCCGCACAGAGCGTTGTGCTGAACCGCACGAATTATCCGGATTCCTATCTGACGATCACGCAGCCGTTCATCAACTCCGGCGGACAATTCCGCGGTGCCTGCAATATACTGATTCGGGAACGCACTCTGTCCAACCTGTTTCTGCCCACGGAAAAATGGCGCAATGACGGCTTGTTTTATCTCGTGCGGGACGACGGCACGTTGCTGAGCCAGTACCGCTGCAACGGGGCCGCCCTCTCCTTCTCCGGAAATGAAACGGGAATCGAATGGTATGATGGGCAGAAGTATCTGTTTGTTTCCCGTAGCATCCCCAGCCTTGGCGCCAGCGCCGTGATTGGCCTGCCCTATTCCGTTTACGCCGAAAACCTGCGCGCCGTCAACCGCGCCATATGGTTTTACATCGGCGCGGGGCTGCTGGGCTGCTTTTTGCTCAGTTCCGCAATGACGCTGTGGGAGCTGCGCCAGCTCAAGCCCATACTGGACACGCTGGATGATGCCGAAACGGCGAACACCCGTCTGTTCAACGATCTGCTCGTCCAGAAGCTGCGCAACCACAGCCAGCTTTCGGCTGAACTGGAACGCGCCCGCGGCGAGCTGGACCATAGCCGCGTAGAAGCATTTTTAAAGACCGGCGCAGCGGGCACGGCCGAAGAACAGAAAAAAATGTGCGAACAGATGCATCTGACGGACTACAACTATCTTCTTTTGATCCCCGCGCAGGAGCGGCAGACAGAGACGCACGTGGGCGAGGAGCTGCGCTTGATGATGATTGCGGAGCAGGTGCGCCAGAGCTACGGGCGCACGCAGTTCGTTTACAACACCACCGAGGGCAGCGTACTCGTTGTTCTGACGCTGGACAAAGGTACCGAAGCCGAGCAAGTACAGATGTGCCGGCAGACCGAGGCTCTGCACGGCCTTTTGGAAATGACGGAACCGCTGATTCTCAGCGGACGTTTTACGCGGCTGGAACAGCTTTCCTCTGTATATTGGCAGGCGCGCAACATGGCCGCTTATTCCGACCGCACACAAAAGGTATGCTATCTGAGCGGCGAAAGCCTTGTCCGTGTAACGACAACCGATATCACCAGTCTGGAACGGCTGAATGAATACCTTTTATCCGGCCGCGCACAGGAAGCGCAGTCTCTCATCGGCGAACTGTTCCATGTGGACGATCTTTCGCCGCAGAACTTTCAGCAGGCATTCTTCAGCGTGCGCGGTGTGCTGATCGCCGCGGCGCAAAAGGTGGAGTGCGAAGACATCGCCTATCTTTGCTCTTATGATAACCGGCAGTCCGCCAGGCGGCAGGTGCAGAACCTGCGCGACTGCTGCTTTGAGATATGCAGCCATGTCGATTCCCTCAAGCGCAGCCACAACGAAGCTCTTCAGCGGCGCGTTCTCGCCTGGCTGAATGAACAGTACACCCGGCCGGACCTCAACATCGCCATGGCTGCCGAACAGTTCCATATCTCAAAAAAATACGTCACACAGTTTTTGAAGGACCAGACAGGCAAGAGCTTTACCGAGTATGTGGAGGAATTGCGGCTCTCCCGTGCAATGGAGCTTCTGCGCGGCTCTGAGCTGGGTATAACCGAAATTTCCGTACAATGCGGTTTTTCCACGCAAAACACGTTTTATAAGGCTTTCCGCCGCAGGTTCGGCATTTCGCCCTCGGCGGTGCGCCGCGGGGACAACGCAGGCTGACCGGTTCCTCTCTTTCTGCCAAAAACGGCAGGGCGTGCACGCCCTGCCGTTTTTTGTGCGCCTCTTTGGCCGGCGCTTTATGTCTGCCACTGATAAAACGCATAGGTGCGCGGGGCTGCAAAACGCAGGCACAGGTCGCCTGCGGGCGTGTATCCCTGCCCAACCGGGCCGTTTGCACACAGCAGGCGCAGCCGGGCCTTCTGCGGCATCTGCGTAAAGGTGAAGGCGCTTTCCGGCGCATTTTCACGGAACAGCAGGAGATATCCCTTCTGCCCACAGGGACTTATAAATGCAAAGCCTGTGAACGAGCGGCCATCCGGTTCCTGCCCGACCGGGCGCACATCGCACGCCCACATCGCCTCCCGGTGCAGACGGTACACACCGATGATCTGCTGCAGGCGCGCCGCGTCCTGCTGCCCCAGCCCGGAGAGCTCCATCCAGAGCAGCGGCTGCGCGGCCATAACGGACGCAAACAGATAGTCTGCCGTATACCGTCCGGGCGCAAGGGGGTCGGCCCGATACCGCTCTGTGTTGCGCGCCGGATTCAGCAGCTCGAACAGCATCCGCTGGGCCGGGACATACCGGGCAAGCATCCACAGATTGCGCAGCGTACGATGGGGATAATAATTGCCGAAATCCGTGTAGCGATTTTCCACAAACAGCGTGCCGTATTCCCGCGCAGCCAGATATCCCATACGCTGCTCGGCGGTGATGTCCTGCTGAAGCATCACGCGCCTCCCACTTTGTGCTGTAACCATTTCCAGCAGGGAAAGGTATTTCGCGCGCGCCGCCGGCGTGCGCAGCTTGACGCCGTCCAGCTTGAATACCGCCACTCCATAGGTCCTCCACAGCCGCAGCAACGTTTCCGCGTCCCGCCGCCAGTTTGCAAATTCTCCGGAGGAATCCGGAGAGAACCACAAGCCCAGCGCTACGCCACGCGCGGCGGCATGCTCCGCCACTGGGTACAGCCCGCGGGGAAACCGTTCCGGATGCGGCGTCCAGAAGTCCGCATCCGCCGCGTAATAGCCCTCCCACACGCCCCCCAACGGACGCGCGGAATTCACCGTCGTGCCCTTCTGCCAGCCGTCGTCGATCTGCACCGTGTCCAGGCCAAGCGCTGCGGCGCGATCGATCTCCTGCAGCACGAACGTCTCGCACACCCGCGCGTCCCTGTTCCGGTCTCCCCAGGTGTTGGAAAGCAGCAGCGCATGCCGCTGCCACGGTGCCTGCCAGCCCAGCCGGTAAAACGCACGGTACTGCTCCCACAACCGCTCTGCAGGCGCGGTGCCCAATACACACGTACATCCCACCGTTCCGGCGGGCGGCGCGCCTGCACAACCGTTTTGCAGTACACACAAGCAGTTCTCCGCCAGAAGAAACTGCGGGCCGGGCGCCGGCGTTATGGGCGCATGGCGGGCCGCAAGCAGTGTTTCTCCCGTCCGCGTGTCTTCCACGGTAAAGAAACTTCCGGACGCCTCTACACGCTCTGCGGGATAGACCGGCGCGCCCTGCTCCCACACAAGAGTGTCATGCACATCCGTCTGGTCCGCAAGGCGTATGCACCGCCACCGCAGATGACCGCGTGGCAGCGGCACGGCAGCCATAACATCCCCGGGCACGCTGTGCGCCGCCGCACGCGCGCTGTCCCGCTCTACGCCTGTCGCGCCGGGAACTGTCTGCCGAACAGCGGCAAACACCCCTTCCGGAGGAGCCTCCCATTCGGCCCACATCGTGAGGAACGGCGTTTGCGGATATAGCAAAAAACACCGGCCCACACTGTGCGCGCCCTGCCTCCAGGTGCAGCGCACGGACCAGTGCTCAGCACACAGGCCTGCCGCCTGCGGCCGGGCCTCCCATTCCGGTTCCCCGTCCGGCGGGGCCATGCAGGCCGGAGCCAGTGCCGCACCGTCCGCGCTCTGCCAACAAAAGCCCGTAAAGCGGTTTTCCACGCAGGCCAGCGCCAAGCCCTCCGGCTCAAGCCTCCAGCATGTGCGCAGCGCGGCATTTTCCAGCACGACCTGCGTGCCCTCCGCCGTAAGGCGGCAGTCCTTCCATTCCAGGCGTATCATTCGGCGCAGCTCCCCTCCGGCAGCAGGTTGAGTATCACCGGGCCCGGCTGCTCCACGTCCAGCGTGATCTCCCACAGGCCTGCGTGGCGCTGTTCCGCCGCCACGCCCAAACGGCAGGAAATGCGCATTTTACCCGGTGCAAGCGCCGCCAGAACTGCAGTACGCCCGGGCCGCGTACAATAAAGCTCTGCCTCCAGCCCCGAGTTTCCGGGCAGCCAACGCGCGCACTGTACAAAGACGTCGAAGCCGGTTGTAAGCGTTCCGGGTACGTAGTAGGCCGCAAACCACTGTGCCACGGGCGCGGAGAGGCCGCCGAACTGGTGCCAGCCCGCGCCCCGGCGGCTCTCGATCATAAAATGCTCAAAACAGTGGTAGGACGCCGCGCATTCATCCTGCCACAGCCGCAGGGCCGTATCCGCGATACGGAACGCGAAGCCGGTTTTGCCCGCATCCAGCGCCGCTTTGAAGAACATCCACTGGTATGGCATCCACACCGCGCCGTTCCAATATCCGTCCCTGCGGTAATAGGGGGCGGACTGGTCCACCGTGGAAAGGCCGCAGGCGCTCCACAGATGTTCTTCGCTCGCCAGCTTTTCCCACAGGCCTTCCGCCTGCTCCGCAGTGCACGCGCCCGCGAACAGCGGCGACGCGCCGCCCAGGCCCATGTTGTGGTTCACACCCGCGGCGTCCCGCAATATGCCGGCGGCCCGGCCCTGTTCATCGTGCAGCACATACCCGAAGTATCCGGCGCCCTCGTCCCACGCGTGCTCCTGAAGCGCCCGGGTGAAACGCTCCGCATCCTTTTCCAGCCGGTCTGCGTCCTCCCCGTGGGCGAGCAGGTGCGCAGTATAGGCCAGGATGCGGGCGCACCGTACCGCGTGCGCTGTTGTGACCACAGGCGTGCAGCGCTTTTCCAGCCGCTGCTCATGGACGGCCTTTTGGGGCGGATAATCGTCCCAGCCGCCGGAATTGTAGAAGTAGTCCCACGGGCGCAGCAGACCGCTTTGCAGGTCCGCCGTGGTGGAGCCTCCCGCCTGCCCGGTAAAAAATGCATAGTATTGCATCAGGCGCGGGTAACAATATTCGGCCAGGGCCCGGCTCTGCGTTCTGTTCAGCAGCTCGGCAAACAGGTAAAACTGCGCAGGCACCAGTGAGCCGTGGTGGATGAACGCGGCCTCGTCGTCGCCCGGCGGCGTGAGGTAGGCGTTCAGACAGTCGAACCCGCGCCGGGCGGAAAACTGTGCAAGCCCCATGCCGATGAAGCCCGAATCCCAGGTGTACAGGCTGTCCCACCAGCGTCCGGGGGTATTGTGGCGGATGTACTGTCCCCGGGTGTAAACGGGATATACCACATTGGTGCACAGCACCGCCCGCATCAGCTGCCCGCCGAGGGCAAAGGGCTCGCCCGCGGGCAGCATGGGCGCCGGCTCCAGCGCCGGTGACGCGGCCTGCCACACAGCCTCAAAGCTCCCGCGCCGCGCCCGCAGCTCCCGGCACAGCGCAGCCGCTTCCTCCGGCGTGCCCGCGCTGCAGACAGCGCCGTAGACCCGTTTCGACTGTCCCGCCGCCAGCGGGATGGGGCGCAGAAACACGTTGGTGAAATGTCCTTTTCCATCTCCGTGCAGCGTGGAGGAAACATGGTCGTGTACCGTTTCGCGCAGAAAAACATCCAGCTCGCTGTTTTCGATCTGCCGAACCTGCACGCTTTCATAGTCCCACAATACGCCATAGCACTCGCGGATGTGGGGATATTTCAGGGTGAGGAAGCCCTCTTTTTCGTACAATTCCATTTCCGGACATGCGCCGCTCCCCCGCGGCGTGACGCAGAACGCTCCGCTGTCCGCCGCTTCGCACAGCGCAAAACAATCCAGCTTGGCGCCGCCTGTGCCTGCGGCCGTCAGCGTCAGCGTGTGCGCGCCTGTCGCCAGCGGCCGGGACAGACAAATGCGCGCTACCTCCGGCTGCGGCACGGGCGGCAGCTCCAGCACATCACCCGAGGAAAGCCTATATCCCGAGGCTGCGCTGTCTGCGTTGATATAGCGCACACACAGACAGGGCCTCTGCAGCGGCTGCTCCAGCGTGAACGTATAGGTTACAGCGTCTCCCGCGCCGCTTGGCAGCGGCTGACCGAACGGCCCGTACCCGGCTGCACAGCCGAATCCAAGCCCCACGCCGTATCCGCCCGCAAAGCCCTCCACCGGCTCCTCGGCGCGGCGCATGCCGTCCCATCCCAGCCCGTCCGTGGGACGCGGCACGGCAAAGCGCAGGTCGTCATAGTCTTTGGCCAGCACAAAAGCCGCGTGCTCCGGCAGGCGCACTTCCGCGCCCGTCAGCGCAAACCTGCGGTAAGAGGGCACGGGGTCATGCGCGCTGGCCATATAATGCAGCACAAGATTCTGCGGCGTGTCTGTCCCGTTGCAGCATTCCACACGGATCAGACGGGCGTTTTCGCCCAGCGGCGCGAACGAAACGTCCGCGTATACGCGATCTTTCCATTCCAGCTCGTGCCGCAGCGTATAGCAGGAAAGGTCCGGCGCGGCCTTCCACACGTGATATCCGCTTTCAAACCGTACGTTGGGCACATCCACACGGCGGCGGTACAGCCCGGGAAATACGGCCAGGTCAAACCGGACGCCGTCGTTTGCGGCCGGGATATGGGAAATACCGCTGTACTGCTTTGTATACGGCCCCCACGCGGGCAGAGAAAGATCGTGGGTCTGATATTCTGTTTTCATTCTGTTCCCTCCCAAATGGCAAAAAAGCGGCGCGCCCATCTGCCGGAGCTCCGGCGGGCGCGCCGCTCAGGCGCCTGCGCGCCCGGCTTTTCGAAAAAACGCCTGCGCGCTTATCCCTTGACAGCGCCGATCATGACGCCCTTTACAAAGTATTTCTGCAGGAACGGATACAGGCACATGATGGGCAGCGTAGCCACCACCATGGTGGCATATTTCAGGCCGTCGCCGATGATCTCCACATCACCCGAGGAACCCGCCATATTGCTGATGTCGCTCTGGATGAGTACTTCACGCAGCACCATCTGCAGGGGATACAGGCCGCGGTCGCTGATGTACAACAGCGCCGGAAACCAGGAGTTCCACTGCGCCACACCGTAGAACAGCACCATGACCGCAAGAATGGGGCCGGAAAGCGGCAGCACGATGCGGAAAAAGATGACAAGGTCGTTGCAGCCGTCCAGCGAGGCGGATTCCACCAGCTCGAAGGGAATGGTGGATTCAAAAAACGTGCGCATGATGATGAGATTGTACGTGCTGACAGCCGTTGGCAGAATCAGCGCCCACATCGTATTGAGCAGGTGCAGCCGCTGTACGATGAGAAACGTGGGGATCATGCCGCCGGTGAAAAACATCGTGAACACGAACACACCCATGAACAGATTGCGGCCGTAAAAATCCTTGCGGGAAAGCGGATACGCCGCAAAGGCGGTGAGCACCACGCTGATACAGGTGCCCAGCACGGTATATACAATGGTATTTCCATAGCCCTGCCAGATGCTGGCGTCCTTGAATACCTTTTCGTACATGGAAAACGTAAAGCCCTTGGGCCAGAACGATACCTCGCCGCGCAGCAGGGCCATGGGGTCGCTGAAAGAACCGCTGACGATATGCAGCAGGGGGAAAACGATAATAGCGCAGAAAAGGATCAGGATCGCATAGATCACTCCGGTAAAAATGCGCTCCCCCGTACTCTCTTTGATTTTTGTCCTTTGTTTTGTCCGTTCCATTACCAGAGGCTCACCTCGCTTACCCGTTTGCTGATCTTATTGAACACGATGATGACGATGAAGTTGATGACGGAGTTGAACAGGCCCACCGCCGCCGAGAAGCTGTATTCGCCGCCCTCGAACGCGCGCCGGTATACATAGGTGGAAATGACGTCCGCCGTCTCATACGTGGCGGGGTTGTACATCAGCATGATCTTCTCGTAGCCCACGGTGAAGATGCTGCCCATACGCAGGATGAGCATCGTCATAATCGTTGGCAGGATGCAGGGCAGGGTGATGTGCAGCAGCTTTTTCCATTTGGACGCGCCGTCCACCGTCGCCGCCTCATACAGCGAGGGGTCGATGCTGGTGAGCGCGGCCAGATAGACGATAGAGCCGTAGCCCGCTGTCTGCCAGATATCCGAAAGCACATACACCGTCTTAAAGTATTTCGGCTCGGCCATGAAATGGACGGGATCCCCGCCGAACATTTGGATGATCTGGTTGAACAGACCGTTGCTGGGCGACAGCATTGCATTGATGAGGCTCACCACAACGACGGCGGAAATGAAATGCGGCATATAGACGATGGTCTGTACGCCTTTTTTGAAATACTTGCTGCGCACCTCGTTCATGAGCAGTGCAAGGATGACCGGAATGGGGAAGCCCACCACGATGGAATACACGCTGATGCACAGCGTGTTCTTCATCAAGCGTACAAAATATTCCGATTTGAAGAACTGGATAAAGTATTTGAAGCCTACCCATTTCCCTCCGGTGATGCCGAGGGCGGGCATGAAATCACGAAACGCGATCTGAGCGCCGTACAGCGGCGCATACATGAAAACGATATACCAGACAAACGTGGGCAGCAGCAGCAGATACAAATACCTGCTGCGCCAGATCTTCTTGCCCGCATGGCTCAGTCTGCCGTTTTTATCGGTGCGGGAGGGTCTCGCCTGTCTGGAGGCCACGGCGGTTTTCATAAATGTGTCCTCCTTCCAAAATAGGGCCGGGGCTCGCAGGCCCGCCGCCCGTCATACGGTGTTCGCCGGAGAACGCCGCGCACCCGGACATCAGGCGCGCGGCGGGCTTCCCGGTTCTGTTTCAGCTGTTCCAGGCGTCCAGGGCTTCCTGGTAGATGCCAATGACGTTCTCAATGCCCATTTCCTTCACTTTTGCCACATAGGTATCCCAATTTTCGATGGGTTCGCGGCCGGTGATGAATTTCATGACCATCTCGTCCACATAGGTCTCGATATCCGCCATGGCGGCACGGCGCTCGGCGTCTTTCTCAGATGAGAACGAAAGCGTGCCGGGAATCACATATTTGTTGGATTCCTCTAGGAACGGGATGATGCAGTTCTCCTTGGCCTCCAGCACGGCAGCATCGTCCAGCTGGCTGGTCTCGCTGAAGCACAGCACAGAGGGCATGGTTCCCTGCGCGATGGTGAACGTCCCCACCGCCTGTTTCGGGGAAAGACCGTCCGGGTTGTTCAGGATATAATCGGTAAAGATGGGTTCGCCGTCCTGCATGGTGTAATGCGTGCCCTCAATGCCCATGTTCAGCAGCATCTGGCCCTCGGCGCTGTACATATAGTCCAGCCATTCCACAACGCGGTCTACATTTTTGCAGGTGGAGGTGATGGTGGCGCCCACAACGGCGCGGGGGACAAGGTCGATGTTGGTGTGGATCTGTACGCCGGCCTCGCCTTTCGGCGGCTCGGTGGCGGCGACGTGGAAGCCGGGCACGGATTCCGCCATCGTGGCGTTCTGGGCGGCCAGCATGCCGCCGAGCGGGCCCGCGAAGGAGCCGACGATGTTCTGCGCCAGCTTCGCGCTGAAGGCCGAGTAATCTGTGGTGATGATCTCCTGGTCAATGTAGCCCTTGTTCCACATGTCGTTCATCCAAACCAGGGCTTCCTTGTATTTGTCCTCGATGGGGCCGTAGTGCACCTTGCCGCCGTCGGTGGGGTCGGTGTAGAAATCGTCCAGTACGCCCCAGGCCGTGCAGAAATTGCGCAGACGCTCAATTTCATAGGCGCTGAAGGGGATCTCATCATTTTTTCCGTTGCCGTTCAGGTCGGTGGTCTTGACGAGCGACCAGTAGTTTTCCCAGTCCTCGATGGTTACGGGGCGTTCCAGTCCAAGCTGGTCCAGCCAGTCGGTGCGGACGATATACGGGATGTTGCCCGAGGGCGTCTCATCCAGCATGGGAAGATAGTAAATGTTGCCGTCAGAGTAGGTGAGGGCTTTCTCCACGCCGTCGCGCTTGTCCATTTCCGCTTTCAGGTTCGGCATGCTGTTTTCAATGTAATCATTCAGCGGCAGGATCACGCCCGTTTCGCCGTATTTCAGCACATCCGTCACCGGGATCTCCATGATGACGTCGGGCAGTTCCGTTTCCATCATCACAAGGTTCAGGCGTTCGGTGTAATTTTCCTGCGGGGGATTGTCAAATTCAAAGTCGATGTTGAACATCTCACCCATCACCTTGAATACGTCCATCTGGTCCATGGCCACCTCATGGGAGGCCTTGCTGCGGAATACGCGGACTGTGATGCGTTCGCGCTCCGCGGAAGACGAGCCGGCGGAGGCGCCGCCGGCGGACGAAGCCGCAGGTGTTCCGGACGAAGAGCCGGCGCAGCCTGCAAGCATCCCGGCAGCCAGCGCCAGGGTGAGGGCTGCACTGATAATGCGTTTCATCTTTTTCATGTTGCTTTCCTCCATATGTAATGAAAACACGGTATAGGGTACTCTTTTCAGGCCGGACGGCTTACCCGTACGCTGTACGCCTCCTGCCTGCAGCCGCATGCCCGCCGGATGGCGGAGCAGCCAACTGCTTACGAGGATACCACGGCAGAAACTCCAAAATCAATAGCTTTTTGTGTGTTTTGCCCAATTTTTATCCCAAAAATCAAGCATGATTCACATACATTTTATACAAAGATTTGATTTTTCTTCCTTCCGTCAGGGTCCGGAAAACAATTTCAGGCTTTTCTCCCTTGACTGCCCGGCGGCGGCGGCGCTATGCTGGATTTGTATACGGGCGGCGTTCGGTTCCGCTCTGCCCTCTTTATTTTTCATCACAGCAATCAGGAAAGGATCTGTCCGTAATGGCAAAACAAATCACAGCGATCATCGTTGGCGCGGGGCATCGTGCGCTTCTGTACAGCTTGTACGCCCTGCAGAACCCGGAGAAATTCAAAATCGTCGGCGTGGCCGACCCGGACCCCATCCGCCGCAGAAAAACGGCGGAGATGC
>ERZ1036420.731-NODE-731-length-12773-cov-216.311448_pt1 | contig 12773 bp, 10 predicted proteins | sample MGYA00514220_ERZ1036420 | MGnify/ENA primary metagenome ERZ1036420 (study PRJEB33795, sample SAMN09464938) | human gut metagenome | host: Homo sapiens | place: USA: Stanford, California | collected 2016-10 | study: EMG produced TPA metagenomics assembly of the...
TTCCTTACAAAGGTAGCAATAATCGGTGAGATATGGAAAAGTAGAGCAAAGTTATTGAGAAATAGGCTTTTTGAGAAAATAGCTTCTGTAACCGGATGACGGGAAAAGTCAAGTCTGAACCAAGTTAGGACTTCGCTACGTTACCGATTCGTTACCCTGCATAATTGGTGGTATCGGAGCTTAGGAAAAACAGCGAAATACACTATTATATAGTGAGTTACTGACAACTCACGCAACAATTCCGGTAACGGATAATAATTGCACCGTTCCTCTGCTATTTGCGTATCGACGAAGGACTCTTCACCAAGTAATTTTGAAACCAAAAAAGTTCAGAAAGATGAAGAGTACATTTTCAGTTATCTTCTACCTCAAACGGCAGGTAGTGAAAAAAGACGGTACAGTGCCCGTCATGGGACGTATCACGGTGGACGGAAGCCAGACACAATTCAGTTGCAAGTTGTCTGTCGATCCGAAGTTGTGGGACACCAAAGGCGGGCGTATCATGGGCAGAAGCACGGCGGCACTCGAAACGAACCGCCTGCTTGACAAGATGCGCGTGCGCATCAACAAACACTATCAGGAAATCATGGAGCGTGACAACTACGTCACGGCGGAAAAGGTCAAGAACGCCTTTCTCGGACTTGAACACCGCTACCATACCTTGATGCAGGTATTCAACCGGCATAATGAGGACTACGAGAAACAGGTGGTGGCGGGCATGAAAGCCAAAGCCACGCTTTCCAAGTACAAGACAGTGTACAAGCACCTGCAAGAGTTCCTCAACATCCGCTACCATGTGAAGGACATCGCCTTGAAGGAGCTTACCCCTGCATTCATCTCCGACTTCGAGATGTTCCTCCGCACGGACAAGCATTGCTGTACCAATACCGTATGGCTGTACGTGTGCCCACTGCGGACGATGGTGTTCATTGCCATCAACAACGAGTGGCTCACGCGCGACCCGTTCAGGGAGTATGAAATCAAAAAGGAGGAAACGACACGCAGCTTCCTGACGAAAGACGAAATACGGCAGTTGATGGAAGGGAAACTGAAGAACGCCAAGCAGGAACTTTACCGCGACCTATACCTGTTTTGCGCATTCACGGGCTTGTCCTTCGCCGATATGCGCAATCTCACAAAGGAAAATATCCGAACCTACTTCGACGACCATGAGTGGATCAACATCAACCGTCAGAAAACGGGCGTGGTTTCCAACATCCGCTTGCTTGACATCGCCAAGCGGATTATCGACAAATACCGGGGATTGTGTGAGGACGGCAGGATATTTCCCGTTCCCCACTACATGACCTGTCTATACGGGATACGTGCCGTTGCCAAACGTTGCGGCATCACGAAGCATATCACGTGGCATCAGAGTCGCCATACGGCAGCCACGACGGTGTTCCTCTCCAACGGCGTGCCCATTGAAACGGTGAGTTCCATGCTGGGGCACAAAAGTATAAAGACTACCCAGATTTATGCGAAGATAACCAAGGAGAAACTCAACCAAGACATGGAAAGTCTTGCCGCCAAGTTGAACACCATTGAGGAATTTACCGGATGTAACATCTAAAGCAGAACAGCCATGAAACGAGGAATCATTATCATAGAGGACAAGAAGGTCAGCGTAACCGGTAACGAGGTATGGATGACCGCCACCGAAATCGCCGGGCTGTTCCATGCAGGCGTTCTGGCAGTGAACGCCGCCATCAAAGCCGTCCGCAAGTCGGACGTGCTGAACGACTATGAGATATGCCGCTACATGCGGCTTGAAAACGGTTTGTATGCCGATGTGTATGCCCTTGAAATCATCATCCCCATCGCCTTCCGGCTGAACACCTACTGCACGCACGTGTTCCGAAGGTGGCTTGTGGAGAAGGCTCTTGCCAAAGAAAAGCAGCAGGCATACGTGATGCTCATCCACAAGGCAAACGGGTATTGCTGAACACACAAAGACATTGATTATGCCGACAACAGAAAGAGGAAACGGACAGCTCCACGACTGGGGTTGTCCGTTTCCTCTTTGTGCATACAGCCGCCTTATCTCACCCTTTCAGCGGTTTTCTATAATTTGCTTCCAACACTTCGCGCAGTCCCGATTCCGGATAAAGCACCTTTCCTGCCAGCAAGATAAAAGGCAATATCCTGTTGTTGCGGTATTCCTGCAAGGTGCGGCGGCTCACGCGGAGCAGTTCCGCCACTTCCTTGTCCGTCAGGTATCGTTCCCCATCCAATGGCGGACGGTAACTTTCCAAAAAATCGGAGAGCCATTTGGATTCCTTCCGCATCTTTTGCAGCAATACGGCTACTGATTCACAATCCATCGTGATAACATTGTTGTCTTCGTTCATAATCATATCCGTTTTAAGTCAGACAAGGCTATCTGTCAGTGGGGCAAATCGTACCGATAAGCGGGATGAGCCTTTTCACATCTTCCGGCTTGTAGTAAAAACGGAAGCCGATTTGCGAATAACCGATAAAGCCCCTGTCACGCAGTTTCTGCAACGTGCGTTGGCTGATTCTCAACTGCCCGCAAACCTCTTCGCCCGTGAGCCACTTGCCGAGCCTTTTGGCATCCCCCTTGCGCTGCAAGGCGGCGACCTTCTCCACGAAGGCATTCGTTTGTGCCACCATTTCCTCGAAGGTCTTTTTCTCGATAGATACTATTTCCATATACAAAACGATTTTTGAATTTGCCGCAAAGGTAACGGCACGGGCTGAAACGCCCATCGGTTTTGTCTGAATGGCAGCTTGTTGCGCCGATTGTCCGGGTTGCGGAGCCTTTTTCATAAAAATCTTACGTGAGTCACGTAGTGAGTTGTTAAAGCCGCCCTTTTCCATTGCCGAACTTTGCCGCAGAAACAATAAAACAAGCGCATATATGAAAGTGATAACGATTGAAAGTTCCGCATACCGGACTATGCTGGAACAGATAGCGGAGATAGCAGGATATGTCCGCGAAGCGAAAGAAGAGCGACGGCGGAAGGAGGCGGAAACGAAAGACCGCCTGCTCAATACGGCACAAGCCGCCGAACTGCTGAACGTGAGTACCCGAACCCTGCAACGGATGAGGGACGACCATCGCATAGAATATGTGATAGTACGCGGCACTTGCCGCTACCGCCTCTCCGAAGTGCAAAGACTGTTGGAAACAAATACCATCAGGAACAAGGAAGAAACAGTGGAAGCCCTGCTGCACAACTATTCGTTGCGGACGGGCGGCAAGAAAACCGACAAAGGAAGGAGGAAATAAGTATGGAACTGCTTACCCGAAACAATTTCGAGGGCTGGATGCAGAAAATCCTCGAACGCCTCGACCGTCAGGACGAGCTGCTGCTGGCTATGAAGGCGCAGGGGCAACAACCGCCGTCCCTGTCCGAAGGCATCCGCCTTTTCGACAATCAGGACCTGTGCATGCTCCTCCAGATCAGCAAGCGCACCCTGCAACGCTACCGCAGCGAGGGCGCACTCTCCTACAAGACCTTGGGCAAGAAAACCTATTACAGCGAAACGGACGTGTTGGACTTCCTTTCCAAACATGTGAAGGACTTCCGGCAGAACGACATCGAGTTCTACAAGGCACGCATCCGCAATATGTTCAATAAATAACCAATTAAAATTTAATCAGATGGCAAAGAAAAAAGACGAAAAGGACGTGCTGATTGTCCGTGACGAGAAGACGGGCGAGATCAGCGTGGTAGCCGGACTGAATGCGGACGGCACGCCCAAGCGCACCCCCGCCAAGGCGGAGAACGCGCAGAGTTTCCTGCAATTCGACCGGCACGGAGACGTGCTGGACAACTTCTTCAGGAACTTCTTCCGCCAGTGCAAGGAACCCAGCCGCTTCGGTTTCTACCGGGTTGCGGCAGAGCAGGCCGACAATCTGCTGGAAGTGATGAAGGAGCTGCTGAAGAACCCCGAAGCCTACAGTGAACTGCTTGCACCCCACAAGGTGGACACTTCCGGCTACGAGCAGGAAGTGCAGAAAGTGCAGGAGGAACAGCAAAAACAAGAAGAACAACAACCCGATCAGGAAAATAAAGAAAATCAGGAAGAACCTAAAAATCAAGAAGAAATGGAACAGAAACAAGAACAGAATCAGGAAGCCCCGCAGCAGACGCAGGGCAGGCAGGGCTACCAGCCCATCGACGAGAACAAAATCAACTGGCAGGAGCTGGAAGAGCGTTGGGGCGTAAAACGCGACGAGCTTGAAAAGTCCGGCGACCTTCAGAAGATGCTCAACTACGGCAAATCAGACTTGGTGAAGGTCACGCCCAATTTCGGCGGCGAGGCATTTGAATTGGACGCGCGACTCTCCTTCAAGAAGGACGGCGAGGGCAATGTCAGCCTTGTGCCGCACTTCATCCGCAAGGAGCAGAAACTGGAAGAATACAAAGAACACAAGTTTTCCGATGAAGACCGCAAGAACCTCCGCGAGACGGGCAACCTCGGCAGGGTCGTGGACCTTGTGGACAGGGAAACGGGTGAAATCACACCCTCATTCGTCAGTATAGACCGTAAGACGAATGAAATCACGGATGTCCCGACAAGCAAAGTACGCATACCGGAACGTATCGGCAAGACTGAAATCACCAAGCAGGAGCAGGACATGCTCCGTGCCGGGCTGCCCGTGCGTGACAAGCTCATCGAGCGCAACGACGGCAGGAAGTTCGTCACCACCCTGCAAGTGAACGTGGAACAGCGCGGTGTGGAGTTCGTGCCGGGCACAGGCAGGTCGCCACGTACCGCACAGACGCAGGAAGCCAAGGAGAATCCCAGCCAAGCACAAGCGCAGTCGCAAGGTACGGAAAATGCCGCCGGCACGAACAAGGAACAACGCCGCAACACATGGACCAACGAGGACGGCAGCATCCGCCCCATCAGCAAATGGAGCAATGTGAACTTTACCGACCAGCAGAAAGCCGACTACGTGGCGGGCAAAGCCGTGAGGCTGGAGAACGTAACCGACAAGCAGGGCTTCCACGCCACGATGTACATCAAGTTCAACCCGGAAAAGGGACGCCCGTACCGCTACGACACCAATCCCGACAACGCGCAGCAGGTCGCCCCAAGCAACGAGAGCCGCACGCAGGTGGCCGTGAACAACGAGGGCAAGACCAACGAGGCGACCAAGAACCTGAATGAGCCGTTGCAGAAGGGACAGACCGCCCCCAAGGACGACAGCCAGCAGCGGCAGCAGGAGAAACCGCAGAAGAGAACGGGCAAGGGCATGAAGATGTAATATCCCCAAGCCCGCCACTAAATCCCAAAAAATCCGAAGTAAGAAAAAAACAATCAAACAACAAGAAAAATGAAGACAATCATTGCAGAAAAGCCCAGTGTGGCACGTGAAATCGCCCGCATCGTGGGCGCGACAAAGAGAGAGGAAGGTTATTTCGAGGGAGGCGGCTATGCCGTGACATGGGCATTCGGGCATCTTGTCCAGCTCGCCATGCCCGACGGCTACGGCATACGTGGCTTTGTCCGTGACAACCTGCCCGTCATCCCCGAAACCTTCACGCTCATCCCCCGTCAGACCAAGACGGAGAAGGGCTACAAGCCCGACAGCGGCGTGACGGCGCAAATCAAGGTCATCGTCCGCCTTTTCAACGAAAGCGAGCAGATAGTCGTGGCGACCGATGCCGGGCGCGAAGGAGAGCTTATCTTCCGATACCTCTACCACTATATCGGATGTTCCACCCCGTTCGTCCGCCTCTGGATAAGTTCGCTTACCGACAAGGCCATCCGTGAAGGACTGCGTAACCTCGAAAACGGAAGCAAGTATGATAACCTTTTCCTTGCCGCCAAAGCGAGAAGTGAATCCGACTGGCTCGTGGGCATCAACGGCACGCAGGCACTCACCATCGCCGCCGGATACGGCACATATTCCGTCGGACGTGTGCAGACCCCCACATTGGGAATGGTGTGTGAACGTTATTGGGAAAACTGCCGTTTCACGCCCGAAGCCTTCTGGCAGCTCCATTTTGCCGTGGACGGCAGTAGTGACGGGACAGTGAAATTCTCCTCGTCCGAGAAATGGAAAGAGAAAGAACCGGCAACGGCACTATATAATAAAGTAAGAGAAGAAGGCACAGCCACCGTCACAAAAGTAGAGCGCAAGGAAAAGACGGAAGAAACTCCACTCCTGTTCGACCTGACCACACTCCAGAAAGAGGCCAACGCCAAGCATGGCTTCACGGCGGAGCAGACGCTTGGAATCGCACAGAAGCTCTACGAGAAGAAACTCATCACCTATCCGAGAACGGGAAGCCGGTACATTCCCGAAGATGTGTTCTCCGAAATACCCAAACTGCTTGCCTTCATCGGTGCGATGCCCGAATGGAAAGGCAAGGTGCAGGCGAAAGCGCAGCCGGCACGCCGCAGTGTGGACAACGGCAAAGTGACCGACCACCACGCCCTGCTCGTCACGGGCGAGAAGCCGCTATTCCTCTCCAAAGAGGACAACACCGTCTATCAGATGATAGCCGGACGCATGATAGAGGCTTTCTCGGAGAAGTGTGTCAAGGACACCACTACCGTTACAGCGGAGTGCGCCGGAGCGGAGTTCATGGTAAAAGGCAGCATTATCAGGCAGGCCGGATGGCGTGCGGTCCATGGCGAGGAGGACAAGGAGGAAATCTCCATCCCCGACTGGCAGGAAGGCGACACGCTGACACTGAAGGGCTGCTCGATCACGGAGGGAAAGACCAAGCCCAAGCCGTTGCATACCGAAGCCACCCTACTTTCGGCTATGGAAACCGCCGGAAAGGAGGTTGAGGACGATGCGCTCCGTCAGGCATTGAAGGATTGCGGCATCGGCACGCCCGCCACCCGTGCGGCGATTATCGAAACACTCTTCAAACGCGGCTATATGGAACGCTGCAAGAAATCGCTCGTGCCTACCGAAAAAGGGCTTGCTCTTTATTCTATAGTGAAGACGATGCGCATCGCCGATGTCGCCCTGACAGGCGAATGGGAAAAGGAACTGGCACGCATCGAGCGCGGGGAGCTGCCCGCCGATACCTTCCGCAAGGAGATAGAGGCGTACACGAGGGAGATTACCTCGGAACTGCTCTCATGCGACAAGCTCTTCGCCCGCAAGGATTCCGGCTGCAAGTGTCCCAAGTGCGGAACGGGAACGATGCAGTTCTACGGCAAGGTCGTCCGTTGCGACAATGCGGAGTGCGGACTGCCCGTTTTCCGACAGAAAGCGAACCGCACCCTTTCCGATGACGAGATCAAAGACCTGCTTACCGAAGGGCACACGAAACTGCTAAAAGGCTTCAAGAGCAAGCATGGCAAAAGCTTTGATGCCACCATAGCCTTTGACGGGGAGTTCAACACGACTTTTGTATTCCCTGAAAAGAAAACAACAAAGAAATTTTCAGGACGGAAGAAATAGTGCTAACTTTTGATAAGTCAGGCTGCATCTCAACAATAGAAATAAACGGGTTTATTTCGTATTGTCTTCGATTTGAATAAAATCCTCACGCTCACAAATGTAAATATGATTTTCATTTGTTTCGCTTAATCGGATTTTTGCGCTAACTTTGCCACTGGTTCAGAGTAATGGATTGTTCTTCGATACCGGATTACACTCATACTTTGGATTTAGTGGTGGCACTCGGAGGGATACCGAGTGCCTTTTTTCTTCCTTCCTCAAATATGATTATCCCATTCATTCATCCACTAAATTCCAAAGTAATGAACAACAAGAAGAAAAACGAAGGTCAGACCGACTTTTCCTATTACGGTCTGTACCTGCTTGACTACCTCCGCAACAACCGGTTTGAACAGGCAACCGATACCGCCTTTATCCGTGAGCGTGCCGACCGTGCCGCTGAAACGTATGAGCGGGCACGGCTTGACGGCTATCCTGCCGAGGGTGCTCAGGAGCTGGCGATGAACGTCCTGCTACGCGGACTTCACTATTCCAAGTATGCCATCCTCCGCGAAGTCGTGGAAAGCGAGTTTGCCGATGATGTGCCGGAGGATAAGCAGGAAGGCTTCATTGCCGGACTGCTTCCGCTCGTCGATGCGGTGTTCTCCATTTACGACCTCTCGGACGACAACTTCGCCCTGTCGCCCGACTACGACCTGCTTCGCACGGAGCTGACGGGAGCCGTCGTACTTTACATCGAAGAGTATGGCGTTTAACCGCAAGCAGAGATTACGGGACAACATCGAGGCGATACGGACGGCATTCATCCTTGACAGGGAACAGCGTACCCCCACCGCACGCGAAAGGCTGCTGCTGGAGCATTACTGCGGCTTCGGAGGGCTGAAGTGCATACTGAACCCCGCCAAGGAACTGACGGATGCCGTCCATTGGGCGAAATCAGACCTCGAACTGTTTGCCCCTACGGTGGAGCTGCACAGACTGGTGCGGGAGAACTGCCGTGACGAAATGGAATACAAGCGGTACATGGACGCGATGAAGCAGTCCGTACTGACCGCCTTTTACACCCCGCCGGAGATAACCGATGCGATTGCCGATGTGCTGCACGGGCACGGCATACGCCCCGACCGTGTGCTTGAACCCTCGGCAGGCGTGGGCGCATTCGTGGATGCGGTGCTGGGCTACAAGCCGGATGCCGATATAATGGCATTTGAAAAAGACCTGATGACGGGCAGGATTCTGAAACACCTGCATCCCGATCAGAAAGTGCGGGTGCAGGGATTCGAGAAGATAGAAAAGCCGTTTACCGACTACTTCGACCTTGTCATCTCCAACATTCCGTTCGGTGATGTGGCGGTGTTCGACCCGGAGTTTACGGGCAGCCACGACCCTGCAAGGCGTTCCGCCGCGAAGACGATACACAACTATTTCTTTCTGAAGAGCCTCGACACGGTGCGCGAGGGCGGCATTGTGGCGTTCATCACCTCGCAAGGGGTGCTGGATGCCCCGTCCAACGCGCCCATACGCGAGTATATGATGAAACATGCCAATCCGGTGGGTGTCGCACGCCTGCCGAACAATCTTTTCACGGACAACGCAGGCACGGAAGTGGGCAGTGACCTGATCATCCTGCAAAAGAACAGCGGAAAGAAACGGGAACTGTATGATTATGAGGAAATGTTCATACAGACAGGGAAGACCACGATCGGCAGTTTCGAGAACGGATATGTCGGCAGCATCGGCATGATTCCCCATTCCGACCTGATAAGAAGTACAGACCCTTACGGGAAACCTGCCTATAAAATCATGCACCGGGGCGACATTGAACAGATGGCGGAGGACTTGCGGGAGCATTTAAGCATTGAAATGCTAAAGTTTGACAAGAAACTGTATGACAGGCACAGTCTTCATCCTGCGCAAAGTAAAAGCACGGAAGGTGAAATTGCCTCCACTCCCGAAATACAGCCGCATATTGAAAATGTAACGAACTCCGAAACGGTGGCAAAACCGGAAGAAGTAACGCCACAGCCCACAGACGAAAAGCCGGAGATAGAGCCACACCGCCCGATGAAGCATTCGGACGGTGTGCAGCTCTCCCTGCTTGACCTTTGGGGAATGACCGAAGAAGTCAGCAAGGAGGAAACTTCCAAGAAGAAAAAGGCAGCGAAAAAGGAAAGTGCCGCAAAGCGTACCGCGTCCAAACCGAAAGTGCAGGTTACACCGAAGGTTACGAATATACCTCCGCATACCACCTCTGTTTCTTTGGCTGAAAAGAAAACGGACGAGAAAGTGGAGGAAGCGGATAAGCAAAGCGACCCCGACGATATTTATGCCGCTATCAACTGGGAGGACAATCCGCCCATCAACGGCTTCTATGAGATGATGATGAATCTGACCCCGGAACGGCGCAAGGAACTTCGGCAGGAAGCGGAACGGCACAGGCAGGAACAACCGAAAGCACCCACCGTACAACAGGCGGAACACGATACGGAGGTGAAAAAGAAGGAGGAAGTCTTGGATATGAAACCGCGTCCCTATCACCGCACGCCTGAAATGCACCTGCGTGAAGGGTCGCTGGTGGCAAACAGGGCACGCGACATCGGATATCTGAAAGACATCACTCCCTACGGTGCGACATTCCAGCCGCTCGGACTGACCGGTTATCAGAAAGAAAAGGCACTGCTGTATGTATCAGTCCGTGACGCATACGAGAGGCTGTACCGCTATGAATCGAACAGACACGAGGCAAATCCCCAGTGGCGTGAACACCTGAACACCTGCTACGATGAATTTGTCATGCGCTACGGCAACCTCAATGCCAAGCAGAATGTGAAACTGGTGATGATGGATGCCGGCGGACGCGATGTCCTTTCGCTGGAACGTGCGGAGGGCGGCAGGTTTGTGAAGGCAGACATCTTTGAACGCCCCGTATCCTTCGGGGTGGAGTCCGCCGTGAATGCCGGGACACCGGAGGAAGCGCTTGCAGCATCGCTCAACCGGTTCGGAACGGTCGATCTCGATTATATGAGGGAGATAACCGACGGAACGGAGGAGGAACTGCTCCAAGCCCTGAAAGGGCGCATCTTCTACAACCCGCTTGTAACCGGTTACGAAATCAAGGACAGGTTCATCGCCGGAAACGTGATAGAGAAGGCGGAACGAATCGAAAATTGGATAAATGCCAATCCCGAAAATGAACATATGCCTGAAGTGAAGGAGGCACTGGAAGCATTGAAAGAAGCCGAACCGCAGCGGATTGAGTTTGAAGACCTCGACTTCAACTTCGGTGAACGATGGATTCCCACGGGCGTGTACGCCTCGTATATGAGCCACCTGTTTGAAACGGACGTGAAAATCGCCTATTCCGCCAGCATGGACGAGTTCTCGGTGGCTTGCAGCTACCGTACCATGAAAATCACGGACGAGTTTCTGGTAAAGGGCTATTACCGCCACTACGACGGTATGCACCTGCTGAAGCACGCCCTGCACAACACCTGCCCCGACATGATGAAGTCCATCGGCAAGGACGAACACGGCAACGACATCAAGGTGCGCGACAGCGAGGGCATACAGCTCGCCAACGCCAAGATTGACGAAATCCGGGGTGGGTTCTCCGAATGGCTGGAAGAGCAGTCGCCACAGTTCAAGGAGAGGCTCGTGACGATGTATAACCGCAAGTTCAACTGTTTCGTGCGCCCGAAGTATGACGGAAGCCACCAGACCTTTCCCGACCTCAATCTCAAAGGGCTGGCAAGCCGGGGAATCAAGAGCATATATCCCTCGCAAAAGGACTGCGTATGGATGCTGAAGCAGAACGGAGGCGGGATCTGTGACCATGAGGTTGGAACCGGTAAAACGCTGATAATGTGCATTGCAGCACATGAAATGAAGCGGTTGAAACTGGCGCACAAGCCGATGATTATCGGCTTGAAGGCGAATGTGGCGGAGATTGCAGCCACCTATCAGACCGCCTATCCGAACGCCCGCATCCTGTATGCTTCGGAAAAGGATTTCTCGACCGCCAACCGCGTGCGTTTCTTCAACAACATCAGGAACAACGACTACGACTGCGTTATCATGAGCCACGACCAGTTCGGGAAGATACCGCAAAGTCCGGAGCTGCAACAGCGCATCCTGCAGGCGGAGCTTGATACGGTGGAGGAAAATCTGGAAGTATTGCGTCAGCAGGGCAAAAATGTGTCGCGGGCGATGCTGAAAGGGCTGGAGAAGCGCAAGCACAACCTTGAAGCGAAACTGGAAAAAGTGGAATACGCCATCAAGTCACGCACGGACGATGTGGCGGATTTCAAGCAGATGGGCATCGACCATATCTTCATAGACGAGTCGCACCAGTTCAAGAATCTTACGTTTAACACGCGGCACGACCGTGTGGCGGGATTGGGCAACAGCGAGGGTAGCCAGAAAGCCCTGAACATGCTCTTTGCCATCCGCACCATACAGGAGCGGACGGGCAAGGACTTGGGGGCTACGTTCCTTTCGGGCACGACCATCAGCAACTCGCTGACGGAGCTGTACCTGCTCTTCAAGTACCTGCGTCCGAAAGAGCTGGAGAGGCAGGACATCCGCTGCTTCGATGCGTGGGCGGCGATTTTCGCCAAGAAAACCACTGACTTCGAGTTCAACGTGACGAACAACATCGTGCAGAAGGAGCGTTTCCGCTACTTCATCAAGGTGCCGGAGCTTGCCGCCTTCTACAACGAAATCACCGACTACCGCACGGCGGAGGATGTGGGCGTGGACCGTCCGCACAAGAACGAGATACTGCACCACATACCGCCCACGCCCGACCAGGAGTATTTCATCAAGCAGTTGATGGAATTTGCCAAAACGGGCGATGCGACACTGCTGAGCAGACTGCCGCTGTCGGAAACGGAGGAGAAGGCGAAGATGCTCATCGCCACCGATTACGCCCGCAAGATGGCACTGGATATGCGCATGATAGACCCGAACTACGAAGACCACCCCGACAACAAGGCGAGCCACTGCGCCAAGATGATAGCGGAGTATTACCACAGATACGACGCACAGAAAGGCACGCAGTTCGTATTCTCGGACTTGGGGACGTATCAGCCGGGTGAAGGGTGGAACGTGTACAGCGAGATAAAGCGGAAGCTGACGGAGGACTACGGCATACCGGCCGGCGAAGTCCGCTTCATTCAGGAGTGCAAGACCGACAAGGCACGCAAGGCGGTGATAGATGCCATGAATGCCGGGACGGTGCGTGTGCTCTTCGGCTCCACGAGTATGCTCGGAACGGGCGTGAACGCACAGAAACGGTGCGTGGCGATCCATCATCTTGATACGCCGTGGGTGCGACATGAAGTCGCATAGATAATTGTTGGAATGATACTTA
>ERZ1036420.734-NODE-734-length-12701-cov-3.522141_pt1 | contig 12701 bp, 12 predicted proteins | sample MGYA00514220_ERZ1036420 | MGnify/ENA primary metagenome ERZ1036420 (study PRJEB33795, sample SAMN09464938) | human gut metagenome | host: Homo sapiens | place: USA: Stanford, California | collected 2016-10 | study: EMG produced TPA metagenomics assembly of the...
TGAACGACATGATGAGAGGAACGAGCCATAGAATCACCCCCTATGTGCATCGGGACAGCAGATTGCACAGCCGTCCGCATCGGAATAGATTTTCTTCGCTTGAGCAACCGCCTCAACCTCGTTTGCATAGTAGCCTACATACTGTTTGCTACGAATGCCAAGCTGTGCAGCGTGCTCTTTCGTGTGAACCTCGTGATGAAGACCGGGATTTGAGGTCTGGTTGTCGTTAATATAGTAATGCTTATACATGATATATTCCTTTCCGCTTGACCAAACAAGCTATACATGGTATTTTAATGACGTACACATCGTAAATGAGCGGTTAGTCTGTGCCAGCAGATTGCCGCTCTTTTTAATTGCGCATATAGCACCACCTCCTTAAAATTCACATATTCGCTTGTTCGCAGATTTCTAACATTTGGGCTGTTTTTAAGGGAATCCAAGATTCCCTTAAATTGAAATTTTAAATTGGAATGGCGTTGCATCAAAGGTGACCATGTTCAGCGCATTCAATCGATAACGCATAGCCTGCTTTGATACGCTGAATACATCAGCCATGTCGCAAATGATGCTTTCTACCATATAATCGCATGGAAGTGGGTATTTAGAGCCCAAATTGTTACTTCGCTTTTTAAACTCCTCCCGAACTACCTCCTGAGGCATCAGAAAAGCGGCTGCACATGTGTTTGCCTGATATTCTATAAAGTCCAATGAGGTTTTCAACGGCTTCTTGCCATTTAATGCCTTTTGGCTCGTGCCATGGATGTAATCAGGCTTTTCTCGTCGAAAGCAGTTTTTGTGAAGGACTTGATGAAATACCTCGTGCATCACAGTGAAGTTCTCACGTCCTCTATTCCCCGATTCTGTAAGGGTGGCATCAATGAGAATGCACCCCTTTGGAAGATACGCCTTTGAAGGTAACATACCTTCACGATAACAAGGTTCCGGCCACACCCATATATATCCGGCATTGAACGCTGTTGCACCCAGAATGGACTGATCCGGGGTGATATATTTCCAGTCATATTCAACGCCCAGACACTTTTCAATGACTGCATATACATCGATAGACTTCGGCTTTTTTAGGCGCTCAGGATCAAACTGGAATAGAAGCTTCTCAGCTTCGGATTCCAGTTGACGTGCAGAATAATTGTAATGGATCACGTTTATTTCTTACTCCTGCTCCTCAAGCATTTCAATGACTTTTTGCCATATTTCGATGGACTTATCGCTGTCACGTGCCATACGAAGCGCAACTCGCACTTGCTCATTGCCCATGATATACTCCGGCAGATCAGGAGACACAGTGTTTTCCTTTTCACCTGCGGCCAAATCGAACATGGTGTTGGTTTCATCTTCAGACAGGCACAAAATACGGGATAATTCATATAGTTTATCTTTATCAGGGGGATAACGATGCCCCTTTTCGATATCACTCATGTACGCTGGTACAATTCCTAATTCGGCCGCCAGCCCACGCAGTGTCAATCCACGGGATTTTCGCTTTTCAGCGATAAATTCTCCGAACTTGCCATTCATAGCACTTCCTCCTTGATAGAAATAAGCGTGTTCGCTGATTTCTAACACCATTATATACGGCAACTCAAAGAAAGTCAAGTGCGTTTTCTGAATTTTTTAATGTCCATTTGGTACTATGATTTTTTGACCAAATGTTATATACTTAGATATGAAATCTAAATTTTAGATATTTGGTTTATTGAAGGAAGGAGTTAGGCATGGCTGTATCCTACAAAAAGCTTTGGAAGCTGTTGATTGACAGAGATATGACGAAAACAATGTTGCGTAAAGAAGCTGGAATTACCACAGCAGCCCTTGCAAAGCTCGGGAAGAATGAAAATGTTAATACCGAGGTGCTTGTGAAAATATGCAGTGTTTTGAAGTGTGACATCTCTGACATTATGGAACTTACAGATGAAAGGACTAAGGAATAATGGATAAATCGAATTTTGGGCAGATCGTATCGTTTTTGTTCGGCATTGCCAACGACTGCCTGGTAGATACTTATGATGTGGGTGATTACAGAAAGATTATTCTGCCAATGATGGTGATTCGCCGTTTTGATGCAGTTTTGGACCCCACAAAAGAAAAAGTTCTAAAAATGAAAGCACAGTTGGATGCTGCCGGTATTACTGAGCAGGACGAAGCTCTGTGCAGTGTGGCAGGAGAAGCTTTTTGCAATAGCTCCCCTTATACATTGTCCGACTTGAAATCCCGCACAAATCAGCAACAATTAAAATCCGACTTTATCTTATATTTGAACGGATTTTCTCAGAACGTGCAGGATATTATCAAACGTTTTGAGTTTAGAAATCAGATTGATAAACTCTCAGAGCATGATATTTTGGGGCTGCTGATAAGCAAGTTTACCGATTCTACAGTTAACCTCTCAAACCGTCCTGTGTACGATGCGCAGGGCAATATTGTACAGCCTGCGCTGGACAACCATACCATGGGAACGGTGTTTGAAGAGGTAATTCGTAAATTCAACGAAGAAACCAATATTACTGATGCCGGACGCCATTTTACTCCTCGTGATATTGTAGAACTGATTACCGATTTGGCATTTGTGCCGGTAAAGGATAAGATTCAAAGTACAACCTACCGCATCTATGATGGGGCCTGCGGAACAGGTGGCATGTTGACCGTTGCTGAAGAGCGTATTCAAGAAATAGCAAAGGAAACGGCCAAGAAAATATCCATCCATCTTTATGGTCAGGAAAACTCTGACGAAACCTATGCAATTGCTCGCAGTGATATGCTGGTTAAAGGTGAGGGTACGCAGGCAAATAATATTTTCTTTGGTTCTACTATCTCCAACGATGGTTTTGCCGGAGAGTCCTTTGACTTTATGCTCTCCAATCCTCCCTTTGGAACCCCTTGGAAAACGGATCTGAAAGCATGGGGTGACATCAAAAAAGACGACATCACAGATACTCGTTTCCGTGTGAATTACAAGGGTGAAGATTTCTCTTTGATTCCAGATATTAGCGATCCACAGATGTTATTCCTTGCCAATAATATCAGCAAAATGAAAAGGGACACCGTGTTGGGCAGCCGCATTGTTGAGGTGCATAACGGTTCTTCTCTCTTCACCGGAAAAGCTGGTCAGGGGCCGTCCAATTTGCGCCAGTACATTCTGGAACAGGATTTGTTGGAGGCAATTGTTGCTGTTCCGGAAAAGATGTTCTACAACACCGGAATTAGTACATACATCTGGGTTCTTGCTAATAAAAAGGAGGAGCGGCGCAAGGGTAAAGTACAGCTGATCGATGCCACCTCCTTCAAAAAACCTCTGCGTAAGAATCTGGGCGAAAAAAACTGTGAGGTTGACAAAGCTATTAGAGATCACATTCTGGAATTATATATGGCATTTGATCAGGCCGATGAACGCTACAGCAAGGTATTTGATACCTACGAATTTGGTTATTGGGAAGTAACTGTGTACACGCCCCAATATGATGAAAACGGAAAGCCGATTCTGGATAAGAAAGGTAAACCTGTAAAACCAAACAGTGACAAGGAGATTATTCCATTCACTTACAAGGGTGGTATCGAAGCCTTTATTGAAAATGAGGTCAGACCGTATGCGCCGGATGTGTTTATCAAACCGGGGTCTGAAAAAATGGGATATGAGCTGTCCTTTACAAAGTATTTCTATCAGCCGGTACAGCTACGCACGCTGGAGGAAATCACTCAGGATATTCGTGCAATCGAGCGTGAAACCGACGGCCTTCTGGAAGAAGTTTTAGGGGGCTGATGCAATGAGAAAATATGAAAAATATAAAAGTTCAAAAGAAGCTGTTTGGTATGATAGCATTCCGGTAAACTGGGTATCTACCAAAATGCGGAAGGTTTTTTCCGAGCGCAGGGAGAAAGTTTCCGATAAAGATTATCCTCCTCTTTCCGTTGGGAAAATGGGAGTGGTCCCTCAGCTAGACACTGCTGTTAAAACTGATAATGGGGATAACAGAAAACTAATTAGGAAAGGTGATTTTGCCATCAATAGTCGTTCTGATCGTAAAGGATCAGGCGGTATGTCAAACTATGATGGTTCTGCATCCCTAATTATCACCGTTTTGAAACCGCATCATGAATTAAACGTAAACTTTTACCACTACCTTTTGAGAAATCATTACTTTTCTGAAGAGTTTTATAGAAATGGAAAGGGACTTGTCTCTGATCTATGGACTACAAAATGGGAAGAAATGCGAAATATCTATATTCCTATACCACCTCGTGAAGAGCAGGATCAAATTGTTCGTTATCTGGATTGGCAAGTATCTAAAATCAACCACTTGATTCATGGATATCAGAAGCAGATAGAATTGTTGGATGAAAGAAAAACAACAGTAATAAATGAGGCGGTAACACATGGTATTCATGCTGATGTTGAAATGCAGGCTGTAGAAGCAAACTGGGTAAAACAAATCCCTACACATTGGGAATTCAACAAAGTTAAGCAGCATTTTGAAATCAAGAAACGAATTGCTGGCAAGGAAGGTTATGATGTAATATCTATTACGCAGCAAGGATTAAAAGTAAAAGATATTTCTTCTAACGAAGGCCAAATGGCTGCTAATTACTCGAAATACCAGTTTGTGTATCCTGGCGATTATGCAATGAACCACATGGACTTATTAACCGGATTTATTGGGCTCTCTGACATTTTTGGTGTTACAAGCCCGGATTATCGAGTTTTTTCTGCCGTTGATGTTGATCGAACTGATTTGAAATACTTCTTATATGTATTTCAGTTGGGGTACAAGCGTAAAATCTTCTACGGACTGGGACGTGGTGCTGCAAATAAGGGTAGATGGCGTATGCCCGCAATAAATTTTAAGAATTATGATATTCCGGTTCCTCCGATTGAAGAACAACGTGAAATAGTTGAATACATTGAGCAAGAGACAGAAAAGATTGACTTGCTCAAAAAAGAAGTTGAAAAACAGATTGGTTATCTTAGAGAATATCGTACCCGTCTGATTTCTGATGTTGTAACTGGTCAGATTGATGTGCGTGATGTGGTAATTCCAGAATACACACCGGAAGATGATACAGAAATCAATGTAGCAGATACACCAGATGATACAGAGGAGGTGGCAGAGGATGCCGAGTAATACAAAGGAAAATGGCTTTGAAACTTTGATTGTAGACTCTCTGATCAATAACAATGGCTATGAGCAAGGCGATACAAGCGAGTATAATAAAGAATATGCCATCGACGAAGATAGATTGTTCCGATTCCTGTTGTCTACGCAGAAAAAGGCAATGGATGAACTTCACATTCTGGATAGTGATCTGGAAAAAGAACGTTTTTTAAAGCAGCTGGATAAGAAACTGAAAAATGATGGCGTTATTGAGTTGCTTCGTAAAGGTATGCGTTATAAGCATCTGCGTTTGGACTTATTCTATGTTCGCCCTTCTATCCATAATCCAGAAGCCGCCGAGTTGTACGAAAAGAATATTTTCAGCGTTACTCGGCAGCTGCAATATTCCAGCTTCAATCCTCGTCTGGCTCTGGATGTGTGCATTTTTATCAATGGTCTGCCAGTAATCACTATGGAGTTGAAAAATCAGCTTACCAAACAGAATGTGTTTGATGCGGTAGAGCAGTATAAAAATGACCGTACTCCAAATGAGTTGCTGTTTAGTTTCAAGCGTTGTATTGTTCACTTTGCTGTCGATGATAACGAGATAAGAATGTGCACGGAGCTGAAAGGAAAAAAGTCTTGGTTCCTGCCATTCAACAAAGGATTTAATGACGGTGCAGGCAACCCGCCAAATCCAAACGGTATCAAAACCGATTATCTTTGGAAAGAGATTTTGACCAAGGATGAGCTATCCAATATTATTGAAAACTATGCTCAAGTCATTGCTGAAAAAGATGAGGATACTGGTGCTATAACATATAAGCAAGTGTTCCCACGTTACCATCAGCTTTCTGTGGTAAAGTCTCTGTTGGCAGATGCACAACGAGATGGTGTCGGCGGGCGATATTTGATACAGCATAGTGCTGGTTCCGGAAAGTCTAATTCTATCGCATGGTTGGCACACCAACTTGTAACATTAAAGAATGACAGTGGAAAAGAAATCTTCGACACCGTTATCGTCGTAACAGATCGTATCAATCTGGATAAACAGATTAAATATACTATTAAGCAATTTATGCAGGTGTCCGCAACAGTTGGTTGGGCCAAAAGTTCCAGTGACCTAAAACAGCTTCTAAAAGAGGGCAAGAAAATCATCATTACTATCGTCCATAAGTTCCAGTTTATTCTGGATGACATTGGTGAAGTACATAAAGATAAAAACTTTGCCATTTTGATTGATGAAGCTCATTCCAGTCAAAATGGTTCCTTGTCTGCAAAGATGAACATGGTCCTTTCCGGAAGTGTCTATGAAGATGAGGATGAGCTGGAAGATAAAATCAATACCATTATTGAAGGCAGGAAAATGGTTAAAAATGCCAGCTATTTTGCCTTTACTGCTACACCAAAGAATAAGACATTAGAGATGTTTGGCAAAAAAGTACCTCTTCCAGACGGAACCACGAAGCCTGAGCCTCATTATGTTTATACCATGAAGCAGGCTATCGAAGAAGGCTTTATCATGGATGTGCTAAAGTATTTCACGCCGGTGCAAAGCTATTATAAATTGGCAAAAACCGTTGAAGATGACCCGCAGTTTGATAAAAAACGTGCGCAACGGTTACTGCGCTACTATGTGGAATCGAACCAATATGCAATTCACGAAAAGTCTAAGATCATCGTGGAGCATTTCCATACAGAAGTGATTGCGAAGGGAAAAGTCGGTGGCAAGGCCAGGGCTATGGTAATCAGTAGTTCTATCAAAAGGGCCGTTGAATATTACAAGGAAATCTCTAAACTTCTGGAGGAAAGAAAGAGCCCGTTTAAGGCGATTGTTGCATTTTCTGGGACTGCGGAGTACGAAGGAAAGCAGGTTACAGAAGCAGATTTGAATGGTTTTCCGAGTGCGAAAATTGAGAAAACATTCAAGGCAGACCCGTACCGAATTCTGATCGTTGCCAACAAATTTCAGACGGGTTTTGATGAGCCTTTGCTGCATACCATGTATGTAGATAAGGGTCTGTCAGATATTAAAGCAGTGCAGACACTTTCCCGACTAAATAGAAGTCATCCAGATAAAAAAGACACGTTCATTCTGGACTTTGTCAACGAACCAGGAATTATCAAACAGGCTTTCGATCGTTATTATAAAACCACTATACTTTCTGGCGAAACAGACGTAAATAAGCTTAATGATTTAATTGACACTATGGAGTCAATTCAAGTGTTCAGTGATCAAGATGTGGACACACTGGTTGAACGATATCTGGCAAATGAACCTCGTGAAGTTCTCGATCCGATACTTGATCGATGCGTTGAGGTCTATAAAGATTTAATTATGGAAGATCAGATTGATTTTAAAAGCAGTGCCAAAACTTTTGTACGCACCTACAATTTTCTTTCTGCAATCCTCCCGTATGGCAGTATTCAGTGGGAAAAATTGTCTATCTTCCTAACTCTTTTGCTTCCTAAACTTCCAAAGCCTGAAGGTGAAGATTATACCGAGGGCTTGTTGGAAGATGTTGACCTGGAAAGCTATCGTGCAGAAGCCCAAGAAACCATGCGTATACAGTTAGAAAACGAAAATGGTGAAATTGCTCCTGTTCCAGTTAGTACCAGTACCGGCATTGACGTCCCAGAACTCGATTCACTGACAAATATCCTAAAGGAATTCCATGATATTTTCGGCAACATCGAATGGACAGACGAAGATAAAGTTAAGAAGCAGATCAACGATATTATTGAAAGCGTCCGCAAAGATGAACGATATAACAATGCTATGCAATACTCCGACAAGCAGAATGCTCGTGATGAAAGTGACCGTGCGGCCCATGAAGCTGTATTGAACAGTATGCAAAGCGGGCTTGAACTTTTCAGAGAAGTTCAGAACAATCCTTCTTTCAGAAAGTGGTTGTTTGATAGCGCATTTAATTCCACATACCAGACAAATAGCCAGCAGCATCCATAAAAATCTACGAATTCTCTATGTGAAAAAGCCGCCAGAAGCATCATTCCTTGGATGTGCCTCTGGCGGCTTTGCTTATGAATCGAAATCTAACTGTGGAGCCTCCGTTACGGTTCGCAGGTATTCTTCCGGATCGCCATTCAAAATCAATTCTGCATAGGACAGCGGATCGTTGTAGATGAGCCAGTCCAGTTCAGACCGCTGGAAACGATTATTCGCCACCTCATCCTCAACGGCGGTGCAGTTGATGGAAACCATGCTGCCGTCGGAATATCTTAGTTCAACGCAACCGGTATCCATGTTAAATTCACAGGAAAGTAATGTTTTCATAATGTTATCCTCCAATATAAACTCTGTTAACAAGAAAAACTCCCGCCTAATTCCTGTTAGGAATCAGACGGGAGTTTCGTATGCACCCGAAAACAGTCAGCTAACAGTTGATAAGTGATTTAGTTCCTTATCACTGTTAAGCCAAGGCTTTCCGGGCTTCGTTTACATTAGCGGCATCGCTATACTGCGCTAAAAGAAATAACAATCATCAGAAGCCGATACGGACATTTTCAAATAAACTCCAGCTTCTCATATTTTGTAAAGGAAAGCACGGTTTCCTGTCCGTCCGCGTTCATCTCCTGCGATTCTTCAAAGCCGATCTCCGCGAATTCGTTATCTGATATGAGCGCCCCGTCAGCTGTACCGAACATCAAGATATCTCCCATTTCATTTTCGTAATACAGGAATTGATTCGTTGCAAAGGCAAGAGCCGCCATATACCCGTCAAACAGGATAAAATACGGGATATTTCTCCCTTCATGTCAAAACAAGCTCCGACAGTATCTCAGACGGTGCGAGTTCACTGGTACGATAAATTTTTTTGCAAAAGCCTTTTAAGGAAAATTCAAAGCTGTTTCCGGAATCCAGCAGAACTCCTGTGACTGACGCGTGATGCTCCGACAATTTGGAGCACAGCCAATCTTGAAACTCAGAAGAAATGCTGCATTGTCCGTCTGTGATAAAGACGATATCCGCTTTCGAAAGCACACCGCTGTCCATTGTCGATACGGCTTTACGCAGCGGCGCCTCGTAATCCGTACCGCCGCAGTAGAAATGGCGGGCGGAATTCATGACGTCTTCCGGCGTGTACTGTCCCGGAACAAAAAGGGCTTCGCTGACTTCTGATGCACTGGAAAAGTGAATGACGGACGCACGGCGTCCTTGGCTCCCGACTTTATCCACTAAAGCATAAGCGATGGCTTTGGCCCAGGCATCTTTATCATCGAACTCCGTTGAGCCAGATTCATCAACGCAGACGATGACATCGCCCGCTCCAAGAGAGATGCGTTCCCGGCGCTGGTACTGGCGTATCTGCCGGCGTGACATTTTATGGAGAAACAGCGGTGCGGTGACTGGATGGGCGAGATAAGCGAGTTCGGAAGAAAGAGCCCGTTGTATCTGCGCTCCCAGCGTGATACCGCACTTTTCACCGCGCCGATAGGTATACCCATTGTTTCGCTGCTCGTGCATCAGTTCGCGGCACGGGCCCAGATAACGCGCAATTCGTACCAAAAGGTCACTGGACTGTGCCTTGTCCAGAATTTCCATATCCATTTCACTGAACTGCTCACTCCCTGGCTCCGTACCCCATGCATCCAAGAGCGTTTTCAGGCCCTGTGTATGCTGTCCGGCGGCTTCAGCAGCCCGCTGCACTGTTTGTGCTCGGGAGTGGGCTACAGCAGAAATACTGTCGTTCAAAATACGGTGCAGATCCTCCAGCTGCTTTGCCTTATGCAGCACACGGTTCATCTGATTGGACAGGGAGCGGAAACGTTCATCCGTAGATTCCTGATCATAAAGCGTCTTTTTGTGGTCCAGTGTCTTCAGCATTTTCTGGAAAATCTGTTCCTGTTGTTCAAGCACCTGTGCCATATCCTTTTGGCCGCCATGCTTTGGGATGAGATCCTGCGGATGCTGTAAGAGCTTTTCAGCGAATTCTGCCGCACCTTCCGCCGCAAGGAAACTGCGTCCACGGCATCGCGCCTGCAGGAGGGTATAATCCGCATCCTTTTCGAACTGCGCAAACAATGGGGCGCTGATGCTGCGTGCAGCAATGCTGAGTTCATGTTCCGGGCGTCGGAGCGGTTTCAGCGAATAAAAGCATTGGAACAGATCCCTCACAATGTCCTGGAAAATAGGCAGACTCCGCGGTTTACATTTGAGTATTTCCTTTAGATGCGGTACTTTTTGGGCGGCAGCATCATAAATCTGATCCTCCAGCTTCAGTGATTGAAACAGGCGGTTTGAGACAGAAGATGATTTTCTTTGCCGCTGAAGCTCTTGATATGCTTTCATGAATGCCGGCATATTGATAAATACAATTGGTCTGTACATCGCAAACTTCTCCTTTTTCTAAAAAGGCGGGGGCCGTTTGGCCCCCGTCGGATCAATCAGGGAATTGCCTCAAAAAGGCAAATCCTCACCATCTTCATAATCAATATACCCCGCGTCATCAACAGGTGCCGGCGGAGAGGTGTAACCAGAGCGGACCGCCTGTCGGCCGCCGACTTGGGCTGCTGCCCCTTTTGATTCGGATTTTTCCTTGTCTCCGACGAAATCGACGCTGGACACGGCAATCTCCGTTGCAGTCCTCCGATTTCCTTCACGATCTTCCCAGTTCCAAGTTTGGAGTGAACCGACAAGTTCTATCCTCTTGCCCTTGGAAAAGTATTTGCAGATAAATTCCGCTGTACGGTTCCATGCTACCGCATTGAAGAAATCACTGTCTGCCCCCTCTTGAGGCTTAAATCGCTTTGGTACGGCGATGCGGAAATTGCACACAGTCTTATCCTCGCTGATGTTGCGCAGCTCAGGATCTGCTACCATACGGCCGCTTACGACAACTATATTTGCCATATTGTAATTCTCCTTTTCATTTATACGATTTGTAATTATCAAGGCATTTGTGATTGGAGCTGCTCCAGTTCGGGCAGCGTGATGTATGTAAGGTTTGTAGCGGAATGAGCCTGGCGGCTCTTGTCCTCCATTTCTTCAATCAATGCGTCTACAGCTGCCTGTGCCGATGCAGTCGGCAACGTGGTTCGGAATTCGAGGCAACTCTTATAAAGCTGTACAAGGCATTCCCGGAATTTCAAGAGAGCCCGCGTCTTATCTGTCTGACTGTCGGCAAGAAATGCGGAATATGCCTCATTCAACTGCACGCGGAAATCTTCAATTTTTTCAGCTACGCCATCCATGCAGGCATCCTTGAGAATTTGCTCAATTTTGGGGATGTCGCTTTGGACGCTCCAGAGATAAGGCGTGAGGGCTCGAATTTCGTCACTGGTCACGCAGTCCTTCCCGCTGAGCCATGCAAGGGCTTGTACAATCGGATAAAAACCAAAAAATTTACGGTCCGAGATGGGCAGTTTTTCCTTGCGCATTTCGCAGAGAATGTCGTCCATCATATCGCGGATCGCTTCTGGCACCTCCACTCCGGCAACTTCCTGCTGCATCTGCTGCAATTCATCCAGTGTGATGGGCTCCAATGCATGGTTGACGTCAGAACAACTGATTTTATCGCGAAGTATCTGCTGACGGGCAGACTTGTCCTTGATGTATTCCGTGACGATTTTCAAATCGAAACGGTCAAGCAAGGGAGCGTATACCTTATCCTCTGGATTGTGCAGGTTGGGCATTTCATTGGAGGCTGCGAAAAAACTGATGGTTGCGATGGGAATTTCTTCGCCCTCATTGGTATAGATGCGCTCGTTGAGTGCGGTGAGCAGAGAGTTCAGTGCATTATCATTCGCTTTAAAAATCTCATCGAGCAAAACAAGGTGCGCCTGCGGGATTTTGCCTGCCGTCAAAATAGACGGCCGGCCGCTGTGCAGCATGGACAGCGCTTCGCGCAGGGTGCTGACCGATCCTGAGGTTGCCTTGATACGGGCAAGCAGCACCGAACGCTTTGCATCATCCTGTTCGGCTTCGTACATATTATATAGCTGCTCGAGTTCTGCAACCGCCGACTGGTAAGAAGGCGTTTCTCTCAATACAGAATTGGATACGCCGCCGGGTACGATGCTTGCCAGATCCAGCCGTCCGAAGAGCTTTTCTTCGTCTGTCTCCCGGGTAAGCTGGTATCCAAAGAAATTCATGTCCTCAAAACAGCTGCGGAAACGACGGATGGCATCTGATTTTGCCTGACCAGGCAACCCCAGAATGAAAAGATTCCGGCGTGTCAACACTGCGACAGCCATGAAGCGCAGCAGCTCCTCACGTTCTGCGAGGCAGGTATTGAGGTATTGGAGGGCGTTGTTCATCTTATCCATTAAAACTGTTTTCATTGATTTTTCCTCATTTCATAAAAATGCCGATTTACGGTACTCTCTGTACATTTTTTCCGGATGTCAACCTCTGCCATTCTTCAAATGCAGGCTGTAAAAAGGCTCGGAGTTCTGCGTTGGTTGCCGTGCGGATACCGGGACCATTTTTGGTTTTTGCCGTCACCAGCTGCCCTTCCCGGATGAGCTGCTCTACCAATTCTTCCACAAAGCGATTTGCGAGATTCTTCCGGCCTTCTTTATCGCAGAGTCGGTGAACAGAAAATTTTTGAGCGATGCTCAAACCGAATGGAC
>ERZ1036420.745-NODE-745-length-12465-cov-2.914988_pt1 | contig 12465 bp, 9 predicted proteins | sample MGYA00514220_ERZ1036420 | MGnify/ENA primary metagenome ERZ1036420 (study PRJEB33795, sample SAMN09464938) | human gut metagenome | host: Homo sapiens | place: USA: Stanford, California | collected 2016-10 | study: EMG produced TPA metagenomics assembly of the...
CATTGCATGGACAGCTGGTGCATCAAGGATGCCATCCTGATATTCATAGGGCAGTTTGCCGTGATGCCACTGCTCCATGAATACGTAAAACAGTGCAGGTAACATGGCGGTGGCATTCGGGCGAACGCCTCGCTGGTAGCACTCTCGCAGTGTGGGGGCAATCATCGCCGGAATTTTCGAGAAACCATCCGCAGCGACGCGTTGGTTGGTGTCCTGAATATGTGGATTGGTAAAACGCTTGAGTACAACATCACGGTAGGTTGGCAAATCGATACCGTTATCGCCCAAGCAAGGAATGACATCTTCCGTCACGTAGCGGTCGGCAATCTGATAGATAAAATCGGTCATTGTGCTTTCGTGGATATATTTTTGACCGATTAACGTACCTGCCCAGGCGATGCAACTGTGTGAAGAGTTAAGAATGCGAATCTTCGCCTCTTCATAGGGGATTACCGACGCCACCAGTTCGACACCGACCTTCTCCAGTGCCGGACGGACATCACGGAAATTATCTTCCACGACCCACTGGATAAAGGTTTCGCCCATTACCGGCGCTTTATCGGCAATACCCGTTTGAGCCTTGATCCGTGCCGGAAGTTCTGCTGCCGGACGAGGCGTAATGCGGTCAACCATGGTATTCGGGCAAGTGGTATTTGTACTCAGCCAGTCGATGACATCCTGTTTGCCAGTTAGCTGGAGAAACTCAACCAGGCCATCATGGAAACGTTCACCATTATGGCGCACGTTATCGCAATTCAGCAGGGTTAGTGGTCCGGCGTTATTTGCCATACGTGCTTCGAGGATACGGGTAATAACACCGTAAATTGTTTTGCATCCCCCTTTAAGATCTGCCGCTAAATCAGGATTGTTAACTTCCAGTTTGTGACTGGTATTCAGGTAGTACCCGCCTTCGGTGACGGTGAAAGCAATCACTTTTGTCTTCGGATCTGCCCCTTCAGCAATCAGCGGTTGTAAATCTGCCTGCCACGGTATCAACTTCTGAATTGAGGTGATCTCTTCATATTCGCTTACCCCTTCCGGGCTGACGGTTTCCAGCACATAGCGACCTTTCTGTGCACTGAGTGCCTGTACGACATGTTCAGCATCATTACGAATATTGCCCGCAGCAATGCTCCAGCGTTTATCGCCCATCACCTGCAAACGGTGTAGATACCACGCCTGATGTGCGCGATGAAAAGAACCTAACCCGATGTGCAGCCATGTAAATTGTTCGTTCATTGTTTCGTTCTCCATTGACGTTATGGCTGAACTGTAATCGAACATTTGAGTTAATTAAGAGCGTTAGATCACAAAAGAACAATTGACCAAAAAAATTACAAATGACCAAATCAAAGCAATAAACTTGCCTCGCGGTAAAGCTATGGCCAAAATGACGCTAATCAGTTGCGGGATTTTCACGATTCCGCACGCCACTTTTGAGGTAGGGAAACGTGAACAAAGAAGATGACATCAGGCTCGATCAAAAAGTACGGGCGGCATGGATGTACTACATTGCCGGACTTAATCAGAGTGAAATCGCAAGTCAGTTAGGTACTTCACGGCCAGTGGTTCAACGCCTGATAGCAGCAGCGAAAGACGAAGGGATTGTGTCGATTGGATTGCATCATCCGGTTGCCAACTGTCTCGATTATGCCCAACTGTTAAAGGAAAAGTACCAATTAACCGACTGCAATATTATGCCGGTTTACAGTATTGAAAGTACGCTCGACAGCGTGACATTTGGCTGTTATCAACTGATGGCGCGTTACTTACAGGGTGACAAACCGACCATCGTTGGTATTGGTTCTGGCTTAACGTTGAAGAAAACCATTAAACGTATCGATTTTGATAGTCAGAATACCCGCTGTGTGGCGCTGATTAGCGCCATGAATGAACACGGGCAATGTAACTATTACGACGACGTACCGCTGCTTTTGGCGAGAAAAATTCAGGGAAAATATTACCAGTGGCCAGCTCCACGCTATGCTCAGTCCCGCGAAGAGTACCAAATGTGGTCAACCAATCGATTGTTCCGCAACGTCTCTACCGTAGCGCGTGACTCTGATGTTATTTTCGTGGGTATTGGTGCTTTAGGTCGTCAAAGCCCTATTTTCAAAGATGGCTTTATTGATGAGCAGCAACTGGAAGAGTTAACAGCACGCGGAGGCGTTGGTGAAATCCTCGGACGCTTTATTGATGCTGAAGGCAATGTTGTGGAAAGCCAGATCAACCAGATGATCACCAGCCATGATATCCGCGAAAGCAACTGCCCACGTATCGCAGCTGCCTGTGGTGAGGATAAACGTCCGGCGATCCTCGCAGCATTAAAAGGTGGGTGGATCAACGGTCTGGTCACCGATGAACACACCGCACGCTGGTTGCTGACACGTTAATCTCAGCTGACAACATTCAGGCTCGGAATGAGTTGTGGCGGTATCTCAATGCGACGCAGGGTGGTATCGCCAGAATCCACAATTTCAAACACTTTTTCGAGCATGGCGGGTACATCCTGACGAACCATATCGATATCGTGCCCGAGCAGAGAAACAAAAGGATCCCAGTCAAAACACCCCATTGGCGGTTGATTGGCTCCCGTCTGCCCGGTTTGCGCCAGCCAGCGAACCACCCCTTCAAGAGAGATTGTCGAGTTGACGAATAACCCGTGAAGCGATACTGCAGAGCTTTGGAAGACCTCTTTCAGTAATCCCTCTACGCGAGCAGAAGAGTAGCCGGTAACCAGTTTATGTTCATCCGGTACGGTTATCCCCAAAGCCTGATGGGCATCGACAAAACCACATAAACGTTCAGCAGTATTGTTATCGCTTATACGTCCACCGACAAAAGTCAAAGGTGCCAGCTTGCCATAGCGTTTCTGGCTGTTGGCTAAAATTCTTTCCGTCAATAATTTCGCCCCCATATAGTTATCAGAAATGATCGACGGCGCCAGTGTTCCCGGCAGATCCAGATTCAGTGTCGGTACGCCCGCTTGCTGGCACATTTGGGCTATTTTATCCGGTTGAGTCGCTCCGGTAGCAATGACCCAATCCACCTGCCAGGAGAGCATGGCGCGAGCAGCCTCAATTTCCAGTTCTGGCTGTCGCCGCGTACAGGTGATGATTGGCAGTAATCCTCTGGCACGCGCCATCTCTTCAAATTTTTCGGCAATCGATCCAAAGTATCGGTTGTCATATTTCGGCACAATCATGCCAATAACGTTGGATTTTTTACTGCGCAGTAAACTTGCCTGCCGATTAATGGCATATCCCTGCTCTTCCGCAATACGGGTGACCTTCTCAGCCAGCTTTGCGCTGATGCGTCGCTTTTTCCAGTTGCCATTCAAAATAGCGCTTACCGCACTGGCAGAAACGCCGGTTAATTCTGCCAGGTCGTAAATGGTCGTTTTCTTCGTTTTCTCAACGCGTGTCACAAATTTGCCTCTTCATTTTGAATGTCTCTTGCTGAGAATTTAAGCAAGTGCTAGATCTGCTTCATCGATTGAGCAGTTTGCTTCACACGGCAGCTAAATTCCCGTTCAGTGCGTGCAAGCAAACAGAGACTATAAATTCGCCCTGGTAAAAGGATTATATGATGAATCACTCTGTGCCCTCAATGAATACTCCCCTTAATGGCAAAGTTGCAGCTATCACTGGCGCTGCGTCAGGTATTGGCCTGCAATGTGCAAAAACGCTGCTCGATGCAGGAGCAAAGGTAGTATTGATTGACCGGGAAGGCGACAAACTGCACAAGATTGTCGCTGAGTTAGGCGAAAACGCGTACGCGCTGCAACTCGATCTCTTCACTAATCAGCAAGTCGATAACATGCTGGCGGACATTATCGAACTGGCGGGTGGGCTGGATATTTTTCATGCCAATGCAGGCGCTTATATTGGCGGCCCAGTGGCTGAAGGTGATCCAGATGTCTGGGATCGTGTGTTAAATCTGAATATAAATGCGGCGTTTCGCTGTGTCCGTGCAGTCCTGCCGCATATGATTGCGCAGAGGTCGGGCGATATAATTTTTACCAGTTCCATCGCGGGCGTCGTTCCGGTTATCTGGGAACCGATCTACACCGCGTCCAAATTTGCCGTTCAGGCATTCGTACACACTACCCGCCGCCAGGTTTCTCAATATGGCGTGCGTGTGGGTGCGGTGCTGCCAGGACCAGTAGTCACTGCCCTGCTTGATGACTGGCCAAAAGCCAAAATGGAAGAAGCCCTGGCAAATGGTAGCCTGATGCAACCGATTGAAGTGGCGGAATCAGTATTGTTTATGGTGACCCGCTCGAAAAATGTCACCGTGCGAGATTTAGTGATCCTGCCTGGCAGTGTCGATCTGTAAGGGCGCAATCATGACAATAACCAAAACCGTTATTGGTGTTGATGTGGGATCAGGCAGTGTCCGCGCCGGGATTTTTGATCTCAACGGATCTCTGCTATCCCATGCCACAGAAAAAATCACGACTACGCGGCGCAGCGGAAGCCGCGTGGAACAGTCCAGCCAGGAGATCTGGCAGGCGGTCTGTTCATGTATTCGTAATGCGCCCACTCTGGCAGACGTTTGTGCACAAAGTGTGGCAGGCATCGGTTTTGATGCCACCTGTTCTCTGGTGGTACTGGATAAAAACGGTGATCCATTGCCTGTCAGCCCGGAAGGAGATGCAAAGCAAAATATCATTGTGTGGATGGATCACCGCGCCACCGAACAAGCAGAGCGAATCAATGCCACTCACCATCCGGTGCTGAACTACGTCGGTGGTAAAATTTCGCCTGAAATGGAAACACCGAAAATTCTCTGGCTGAAAGAAAATATGCCAGAGATCTACGAACGTGCCGGACAATTTTTCGATCTGGCCGATTTTCTGACCTGGCGGGCTACCGGTGATTTAGCGCGTTCAGTATGCACTGTTACCTGTAAATGGACGTGGCTGGCACATGAAAATCGCTGGGATCCAGATTATTTCCGCACCATTGGCCTTGCAGAGTTAGCGGATGAAGATTTTATTCGCATTGGTCATCATATTGTTTCTCCCGGAACACCTTGTGGAAATGGTTTAACAGCACAAGCCGCGGCAGAGATGGGATTACTCCCCGGCACACCTGTCGCTGTAGGGTTAATTGATGCTCACGCTGGTGGCATCGGTACGGTTGGCGTAGAAGGTGGAGCGCTGAACAATCTCGCGTATGTTTTCGGCACTTCTTCATGCACCATGGCATCTACCACTTCTCCCTCGTTTGTACCGGGTGTCTGGGGGCCGTATTACAGTGCGATGGTTCCAGGTCTGTGGTTAGTTGAAGGCGGGCAAAGTGCTGCGGGAGCAGCTATTGACCAGCTACTTGATTTCCATCCGGCTGTTGAAGAAGCTCGCGAAATGGCACAACGTGTGAATCAGCCCCTCCCCGTCTGGCTTGCTGATCGAATCCTCGAAAAAACGGCGCAACCATCAGATGCTGTCGCCCTGGCGAAAGGGCTACACGTGGTGCCGGAATTTCTCGGAAATCGCGCCCCCTTCGCAGATCCTCATGCCAGAGCGGTAATTTGTGGCCTGGGTATGGAGCGAGATCTGGATAATTTACTCGCCTTGTATATCGCTGGATTATGCGGAATTGGTTATGGTCTGCGCCAAATTCTCGACGCTCAAACAGCGCAGGGAGTAGTGAGTAAAAATATCGTTATTAGCGGCGGTGCCGGGCAGCATCCACTGGTACGACAAATTCTGGCAGATACCTGCGGTATTCCGGTCATTACCACGCAATGCTGCGAACCGGTTTTATTAGGCTCGGCCATTCTTGGTGCTGTCGCCGGAAATATTGCACCTTCTGTTGGCGAAGCGATGCAACAATTCACCCATGTGGATAAATATTATTATCCGCAAGAACGCTATCAATCTCTTCATCATCGTCGATATGAGGCCTATAAGCAGTTGCAGCATACTGCAAAATTACTCAGAGACTAATTAACCAGCCGCCTGACGCTGTTTTCAGGCAATCACTAATAACGACTCACTCCGGTAATATCCCGGAGTGCATTCATCTGCACCCTAAAAACGAGGTTTATATGTCCAGAAATAATAAACAGTGGTTGGGTTTGCCACTGCATCTGATATGGGGATATATCGCCATCGCAGTATTTATGACTGGTGATGGTTTCGAACTCGCATTCTTATCGCACTATATTAAATCGTTAGGCTTCACACCTGCGGAAGCCTCTTTTGCCTTTACGCTCTACGGCCTGGCGGCTGCCCTTTCCGCCTGGGTTTCTGGGGTAGTAGCGGAAATCATCACGCCGCAAAAAACCATGCTGATTGGTTTTGTCCTATGGTGCGTATTCCATGTTCTGTTTCTGGTCTTTGGATTAGGACAGGCAAACTATGGGTTAATCCTGCTGTTTTACGGGATTCGTGGTTTAGCGTATCCGCTATTTCTCTACTCATTTATCGTCGTTATTATTCATAACGTGCGTAGCGAAAATTCCAGTTCTGCTCTGGGTTGGTACTGGGCGGTATATTCAGTAGGGATCGGTGTTGCTGGCAGTTATATTCCCAGTTTTACGATACCGATTATGGGTGAAATGGGAACCTTATGGCTGGCACTGGCGTTCTGCTTTGCTGGCGGTGTCATTGCCATGATCTCCTTGCGTCATGTTAAAACGCCTGGACATATGCATAATTTAACTCCCCGTGAGAAGTTTGCAGAATTAAGTCGGGCAGTAACTTTACTTTATACCAACCGCAATATTTTTCTCTACAGTATTGTGCGCATTATAAATACCTTATCGTTATTCGGTTTTGCGGTCATTATGCCAATGATGTTTGTGGATGAACTGGGATTCACCACCTCTGAATGGTTGCAGGTCTGGGCGGCATTTTTCTTTACCACTATTTTCTCTAATATTTTTTGGGGGATTGTGGCAGAAAAAATGGGCTGGATGCGTGTTATTCGCTGGTTTGGTTGCCTCGGGATGGCAGCATCAAGTTTAGCGTTTTACTACATGCCGCAATACTTTGGTCACAACTACTGGATGGCAATGATTCCGGCGATTGCTCTGGGAACTTTTGTTGCTGCATTTGTGCCGATGGCCGCTGTCTTCCCGGCACTGGAACCAAAACACAAAGGTGCTGCAATCTCGGTTTACAACCTCTCTGCGGGTATGTCTAACTTCCTGGCTCCGGCAATTGCCGTGGTGTTATTACCGTGGTTTAGCACTATCGGTGTGGTCATTGCCTATACAGCATTGTATCTATTGGCCTTTGTCCTTTGCGCATTCATTCGCGTTGAGCAGCCAGGATTCAGTTCTGCGCCAGTGACTGAGAAGGCATTGAATATCTCCTGAAAAACGAAACGCATCAGGCACTCATCCTCTCCCTCATGGGAGAGGATGATTTCACATCAGGCAATAGTGACTTTGTTATCGAGATAAACGTCCTGCACGGCGTTAATCAGTTTCACGCCGTCAGCCATCGATTTCTTAAATGCTTTCCGCCCCAGAATCAGCCCCATTCCGCCTGCGCGTTTGTTGATAACCGCAGTACGCACTGCATCGCTGAGGTCAGTTTCACCGCCTGCAGCACCGCCGGAGTTTATCAACCCGGCCCGGCCCATATAGCAGTTAGCTAACTGATAACGCACCAGATCAATCGGGTTTTCGCTGGTCAACTTGCTGTACACGCGATCGTCGGTATAACCGTAATTAATCGCTTTATAGCCGCCGTTATTTTCCGCCATTTTTTGTTTGACGATATCTGCACCTATGGTTGCCGCCAGATGGTTCGCCTGACCAGTCAGGTCGGCGGAGACATGGTAATCAACGCCATCTTTCTTAAAGGCGGAGTTACGCAAATAGGCCCACAGCACTGTCACCATGCCCAGCTCGTGCGCACGTTCAAAAGCCGCAGAAATTTCTTCAATCTGGCGACGTGACTCTTCCGAGCCAAAATAGATAGTCGCACCAACCGCAACCGCGCCCATGTTGAACGCCTGCTCCACGCTGGCATACAGCGTTTGATCGTAGGTATTCGGGTAACTTAGCGTCTCGTTGTGATTAAGTTTGACGAGGAATGGAATGCGATGCGCATAACGCCGCGATACCGACGCCAGCACGCCGTAAGTTGACGCCACACAGTTACAGCCCGCTTCGATCGCCAGTTCAACAATGTTTTTCGGGTCAAAGTAGAGCGGGTTAGCAGCAAATGAAGCTCCGGCAGAGTGCTCAACGCCCTGGTCAACCGGCAGAATAGAAAGATATCCTGTGCCAGCCAGACGCCCGGTGTTGTACAACGTCTGCATATTACGTAACACCGCAGGCGGGCGATTATTGTCAATCATCACGCGGTCTACGTAGTCATGTCCGGGAAGATAAAGCTGGTCAGAAGGAATAGTCATACAACGGTGCTGTAAAAGGTTGTCGGCGTCTTTGCCAAGCAACTGCGCAATATCTGTCATTACTATGCTCCCGTAAATTCCGATTGGATATCGGCTATGGATTTTCCTGGCCCGCCTTTTGCGGGCAATCATAATCCTGGTCGTTACGGGCGAGTTTTTCCATCTTTTGGATGTTTTTTCAGCGTTTTCTGTTGGCTCGATTCATCAGAAAAAATGTTAGCGCGGTCAAGTTTTCACCGCAAAGGTATTTAAAAGGTATTATTAAGTGGTATTGTCATCGCGTACCTTACATTACCTGTCATGAAGGAATTAAAAGATGAAAACAACAGCAAAGCTGTCGTTCATGATGTTTGTTGAATGGTTTATCTGGGGCGCGTGGTTTGTGCCATTGTGGTTGTGGTTAAGTAAAAGCGGTTTTAGTGCCGGAGAAATTGGCTGGTCGTATGCCTGTACCGCCATTGCGGCGATCCTGTCGCCAATTCTGGTTGGCTCCATCACTGACCGCTTTTTCTCGGCGCAGAAAGTGCTGGCGGTATTGATGTTCGCAGGCGCGCTGCTGATGTATTTCGCTGCGCAACAGACCACTTTTGCCGGGTTCTTCCCGTTACTGCTGGCCTACTCGCTAACCTATATGCCGACCATTGCGCTGACTAACAGCATCGCTTTTGCCAACGTGCCGGATGTTGAGCGTGATTTCCCGCGCATTCGTGTGATGGGCACTATCGGCTGGATTGCCTCCGGTCTGGCATGTGGTTTCTTGCCGCAAATACTGGGGTATGCCGATATCTCACCGACTAACATCCCGCTGCTGATTACCGCCGGAAGTTCTGCTCTGCTCGGTGTGTTTGCGTTTTTCCTGCCCGACACGCCACCAAAAAGCACCGGCAAAATGGATATTAAAGTCATGCTCGGCCTGGATGCGCTGATCCTGCTGCGCGATAAAAACTTCCTCGTCTTTTTCTTCTGTTCATTCCTGTTTGCGATGCCACTAGCGTTCTATTACATCTTTGCCAACGGTTATCTGACCGAAGTTGGCATGAAAAACGCCACCGGCTGGATGACGCTCGGCCAGTTCTCTGAAATCTTCTTTATGCTGGCATTGCCGTTTTTCACTAAACGCTTTGGTATCAAAAAGGTATTATTGCTTGGTCTGGTCACCGCTGCGATCCGCTATGGCTTCTTTATTTACGGTAGTGCGGATGAATATTTCACCTACGCGTTACTGTTCCTCGGTATTTTGCTTCACGGCGTAAGTTACGATTTTTACTACGTTACCGCTTACATCTATGTCGATAAAAAAGCCCCCGTGCATATGCGTACCGCTGCGCAGGGGCTGATCACGCTCTGCTGCCAGGGCTTCGGCAGTTTGCTCGGCTATCGTCTTGGCGGTGTGATGATGGAAAAGATGTTCGCTTATCAGGAACCGGTAAACGGACTGACTTTCAACTGGTCCGGGATGTGGACTTTCGGCGCGGTGATGATTGCCATTATCGCCGTGCTGTTCATGATTTTTTTCCGCGAATCCGACAACGAAATTACGGCTATCAAGGTCGATGATCGCGATATTGCGTTGACACAAGGGGAAGTTAAATGAAAACAGAACGTATTCTCGGTGCTCTTTATGGGCAGGCGTTAGGGGATGCGATGGGGATGCCCTCCGAGCTTTGGCCACGCAGCCGCGTTAAAGCACACTTTGGCTGGATTGACCGTTTTCTTCCTGGACCAAAGGAGAATAACGCGGCCTGTTATTTTAACCGCGCCGAATTCACCGACGATACCTCGATGGCGCTGTGTCTGGCGGATGCGTTACTGGAACGTGAAGGCAAGATCGATCCGGATCTGATTGGGCGTAATATTCTCGACTGGGCGCTGCGTTTCGACGCCTTTAACAAAAACGTACTAGGTCCGACCTCGAAGATTGCGCTTAACGCCATTCGCGACGGTAAACCCGTTGCTGAACTGGAAAACAACGGCGTGACCAACGGCGCAGCGATGCGCGTCTCGCCATTAGGTTGTTTGCTTCCGGCGCGTGATGTTGATTCCTTTATTGATGATGTAGCGCTGGCGTCCAGCCCGACCCATAAATCCGATCTGGCGGTTGCAGGCGCGGTAGTCATCGCATGGGCGATTTCTCGTGCCATTGACGGAGAAAGCTGGTCAGCGATTGTTGATTCCCTGCCTTCAATTGCGCGACATGCACAGCAAAAACGCATCACTACGTTCAGCGCCTCACTGGCAGCGCGGTTGGAGATTGCGCTGAAAATTGTGCGCAATGCCGACGGCACCGAATCCGCCAGCGAACAGCTTTACCAGGTCGTTGGCGCAGGTACCAGCACTATTGAGTCCGTTCCGTGCGCCATTGCGCTGGTTGAACTGGCACAAACCGACCCGAACCGTTGCGCCGTCCTGTGCGCTAACCTTGGCGGCGATACAGACACCATCGGTGCTATGGCGACGGCAATCTGCGGCGCGTTGCATGGCATTAACGCTATCGATCCTGCGTTAAAGGCGGAGCTGGATGCGGTAAATCAGCTTGATTTCAACCGCTATGCCACAGCGCTGGCGAAATATCGTCAACAACGGGAGGCGGTATGAGCGGCGCTCGATTACACACGCTGCTGCCTGAATTAACCACGCGTCAGTCGGTGATGGTCGTCGGCGCGGCGGTCATTGACGTGATCGCCGACGCTTATGCCCTCCCCTGGCGTGGGTGCGATATCGAACTGAAACAGCAGAGCGTTAACGTTGGCGGCTGCGCACTGAATATTGCCGTGGCGTTAAAGCGCCTCGGCATCGAAGCGGGTAATGCCTTGCCGCTCGGTCAGGGCGTGTGGGCGGAGATTATTCGCAACCGGATGGCAAAAGAGGGCTTAATCAGCCTGATCGATAACGCCGAAGGTGATAACGGCTGGTGTCTGGCGCTGGTTGAGCCGGATGGCGAACGCACTTTTATGTCATTCAGCGGTGTGGAAAATCAGTGGAATCGCCAGTGTCTGGCGCGATTAACCGTTGCGCCTGGCAGCCTGCTCTATTTTTCCGGTTATCAACTGGCCTCGCCCTGCGGCGAATTATTAGTGGAATGGCTGGAAAAGCTGCAAGACGTGACGCCGTTTATCGATTTTGGCCCACGTATTGGCGATATCCCGGATGCATTACTGGCGCGGATCATGGCCTGTCGACCTTTAGTGTCGCTCAATCGTCAAGAGGCTGAGATTGCCGCCGAACGTTTTGCTTTATCCGCAGAGATAACAACACTTGGCAAACAATGGCAGGAGAAATTTGCCGCGCCGTTGATCGTTCGTCTCGATAAAGAAGGCGCATGGTATTTCAGCAACGACGCTTCTGGCTGCATTCCGGCATTTCCAACGCAAGTTGTCGACACCATTGGGGCGGGCGACAGTCATGCCGGTGGCGTACTTGCCGGGCTGGCCTCTGGTCTGCCACTGGCGGATGCCGTATTACTGGGCAATGCAGTGGCGTCGTGGGTTGTCGGGCATCGGGGCGGTGATTGTGCGCCAACGCGCGAGGAACTACTCCTCGCACACAAAAACGTATAGATCGCTGCGACAGTGGCTAATGCTGTATTCAATAGGCCGTTGCTGTTGGTCAAGCGCCACTTGCTTGATCACCAGCACCGGTATTTTGCTATCTAACTGAATATGTGACTGAAACTCGGCATCTGGCATCCGGGCGCTAACGCGGGAACGCGTACGTTGTGGGTAAATGTGCTGGCTGCGGAAATAGTCATAAAGTGAAATCCCGATGGCATCAACATCATGAATTAAATGCGCCGGAACCCACGATTCCTCAATCGATACCGCTTCTTCATCGACATAGCGAATACGCTTAAGCAAAAAGACATCACTTCCTGCTTCGACCGCCAGCTGCTGCGCGACTTCTTCGGGACATTTCACGACACGCTTGTTAACCCATAGCGTATCGGGCTTTTTCCCGCGCAATACCACCTGCTGAGAAAAACCTCGCGCTTCTTTCAACGAGTATTCGAAGATGTTGTTGATCTGCGTGCCGTAACCGCGCGAACGCGTCACCACACCCTCTTCTTCCAGCGCCTGCATCGCCTTGCGCA
>ERZ1036420.757-NODE-757-length-12149-cov-9.324789_pt1 | contig 12149 bp, 12 predicted proteins | sample MGYA00514220_ERZ1036420 | MGnify/ENA primary metagenome ERZ1036420 (study PRJEB33795, sample SAMN09464938) | human gut metagenome | host: Homo sapiens | place: USA: Stanford, California | collected 2016-10 | study: EMG produced TPA metagenomics assembly of the...
AATACTTGAAAGTATAGTGTTTATGCGGATAATCGAAAATTAGATATAAAATTTCTTATTAATTTTTATATGCTTCAATCCCCATTCTGCCATAGGAGAATGACCTATATTCATCATATTAACCATAAGGCTTCCGCCAAGTCCTTTAGGTTTACAAGTGTTTTGAAAAAAAGACATAATTACACCTCTCCTTACATCAATCAAGTTAGCTTTGACTAATTCATTCTATCATTATTATAAAATTCGTGCAATAAAGTCTTAAAATAATTGCAGAAATGAGATAGTGTATTTACGCAGGTTTTCTCAATTTAGTATCTGTTTTCAAGTCAAAGAGGGTAGACAAAAAATATTATCTGCCTACCCTCTTTTTCATCTTATAAGCGTTACATTACTATGCGTAGATAATTTCTGCATTGACGATTTCTCTTGCTCTTGCCTGTATCTCGTTTATTCTGCCAACCCACAACATCGGGCGTTCTGTTTTGAGCTGTTCAGTAACGCCCTCCTTATCAGCCATTTGCTCAACCAATCGAAACATCATCTCCGTTGCCTGTTCGTCAATATCAGCAAGATAACTGTTCAATCTGCCACTTGTGAGTAGCGTGATGTAAACTGCTTTCTTGCATTCCTGTAAATAGCGTTTGTGTCGCTGTCCCCATAAGCCGATAGGCTTGTTTTCTTTTTCGGTTGGTAAAGTAAGGCAAGGAATATAATAATCCCCCTGCAATTCATACCAAAGTCCGTTGCTTTCATCGTAAATATATTTCTCCATAGTGTTATCCTCCAAAATAATCTATTCGCACATACATCACAGTTTCCCGATTACCACACTTTGTTATATTGTGTTATCAGATTTTTCTGCCCTTGATTTTGCCCTTATGATTGTGCAGAACAAGGGTAACATTGTGTGAAATCATATAAAGGGATAAGGTGGACTGATTGCGATAAATCCTTTATTTTCAAGGTTTTCGGAGGATTTTATTAAAACTCTATGAGGTGCGATAAACACCTGTGAAATTATGAATTTCTAATTAATATTTTTCTTCACGCTTCGACCCTAAAGGGGGCTTTGCGAACTAAGCTCACTGCGTTCGCTAAGTTGCAAATGCCTCCGAGGCCCCCTAAGACCCCCAACGGCAAAAGAGGAACGATTTTTCGTCGCCACGCTTAACAGTAAGAATGACATGCGCGTGGCTCTATCGAAAAATCCGATTTCAAATTTACCCTCACCTTACAGGTGCGAGAGACTTTTGCAGCAAAGCATATTTTTTTGCGCCTGCTGCCTTTACATGTCGGTTGAATACGAACTATATTCTCTCTATTGGAAATAAAATTTCCTTTGCTCACTCTCTGCCGGCGGAAGAGGAAGAACGGGAACGGAGTATCTTTCTGTGGCTCTCTCGCATCCGAAGGATGCGGGTAAATCAAAATCCAGATTTTCCGGGAAGCGCCCGTCATGTCATTCTTACTGTTAAGGGCGCGGCGGAAAATCGTTCCTCTTTTGCCGTTGGGGGTCTTAGGGGGCCTCGGAGAGAGGCGTGAAGAAAAATCATGATTTGATACGGAATTTGAAATCATGATTTTTTAGCCGAACGGAACGCCCCCGGTGTTCTTTGGTTACTTTCTTAACACTAAGAAAGTAACGCCATCGGCAGATTCCGTAATCAGCCCCGCGAAAGCGGGGGCCTTCCTCTTTTCCCACACGCGGCTTCCATTCCCTCCGCCCTTTCCTACGCCATCGCCGGGCCCATCCCCGGGAAGAGCCCCGCGCCGCCCTGCACGGGCATTCCCGTGCCGGGCAAACCGCCCGGCACGCCACCGCCCACAAGCTCCATGCCAGGCAGCGCCCCCTCCGGGGAAAACGCGCCCGCCGCCCCACCGGGGCCGATGTTTTGGCCTGCCCCGCTTTCGCTTTGCTCCGGCGCGGCCCCCCGGCGCCTGTCCAGAATGGCCCGGAACTTGTCCTTCGGCACGCCGGAATTGTCGTCCAGCGCCTCCACGTATTCCTCAAATGTGATATGCTGCTGCGCCAGCGCGTTTTCCAGCGAAAGCTCGCGGGAAAGCACGCTGTACGGGTCGATGGGCGAAATGTCGATTTTTATGTCGACGTCCAGCGCCTCCAGCTCCGCGTGCGGCAGCAGCGTGCCGTCCGCCAGCCGCAGCCCCCGCACCGAATACGCCACCCACAGCTTGTACCAGATCATCGCCAGGTCCTCCACAAACTGCTTGTAGGCCGCGCTCTGCTCGTTCAGGCTGATGGCGCTCTGGTCGCGGGCCGCCTTGATGGCCTCGCCGCTGGCCTTCGTGGGGTCCACCTGTCCGGTCGCGGCCTCGCCCGCGCCCTCCAGCTCCCGGCTGGTGCCCACAAGCTCGGCCTGTAAATTCGCCGCGTCGCCGCTGATGGGCGCGGGGCTCAGGTACTGCACAAAGCTGCCCACCGGGTTCGCGTTCAGGTTTTTCACGCCGATGCTCGCCCCCACGACGCCCAGCTTCTCCGGCGCCAGCAGCTTGTCCTGGTCGTACACCACCGTGGGGAAGCTGTACCGCTTCACGCAGATGGCCCGCCGCGCCAGCGTGCGGTTCACCTCGATCTGGTTCGGAATCAGCCGCTCCACAACGCCCACGCCCCGGGCGCTGCCCATTTTTTCTTCCCAGCGCATGCCGCACACCGGGTAAACGTCCAGGCCGCGGATGGTTTGCATGGGCTGGTACACAACGGCCTGTGTGGAGCGGCAGAACGCAACGCCGCCGTCCGTCTTGCGCATGAACAGAAGGCTCGTGCATTTGCCGCTGTCCGTCTGCACCTCGTCCGCGCCCGTCACGCCAAGCTGCGTTTCGTCCGCCTCGTCGGATACGATCCGGCGTATCTCCGCCTCGGGCAGCCCGTTGTCTTTGGCCTGCCTGCGTACGTTTTCCACCGGTACGCGCTCGGCGATGATGATCCATTCCTGTTCCTCCAGGTTCGGCTCCTGCTCGTCGGCCAAATACAGCGCCGTTTTGTCGATCAGCCGCATTTTCAGCCGCGGGGTCATGTCCGTGACAACGCTCTCGCTGGGCGTGCGCTCGTCGAAGCAGTACAGATAATGGTCGCCGGTAATGCACGCGTTTTTCACAACGGCCCATTTCTTGCTGTCCAGCTTGCCCTTTTCCCACTGCGCCGCCGCAAACGCCGTCAGCGCTTCGCAGATCTCCGCTTTTTTCGGGTCGTTGTCCATCGGAGAAAACAGGATCGCGGTGTCGTTCATCGCCACCATCACGATTTTGTAGCGGCAGATGGGCTTGATAAAGTTCAGCATGGGAAGCTCTTCGTCGCCGGCCTGCAGCCCGTGCCATTGGTCGCCCTCGTAAAAGCGGTGGCACTTTTCCGCCTGTGTGTACATGTTCGTCCGGTTGTGATGGTCCTTGCCCGCCTGATACCTGCGCCAGATATCCGTACATTCCTTTTCCTGCATCATTCGATCACCTTCTGTCCTTTCTCTGTCCCGTCGTATGCGTCGATGTTCGCCAGAATCGCGTCATATTTGTCCGCGCGCCATCCCTCCGCCCGCGCGGGCGCAGCCGCGTGCCCGGCCGCGGTCTGCTGTGCAAAGCCGCCGCGGGCTGCCCCGGCCGCCTCCGCCCGCGGGGCTTCGCCGTCCCGCGGGCCGCCGTGCCTGGGCCGCCCCGCTCCCGTTCGGCCGCGTTCCGCTGTGCAAAACCCACGCTCGGAAACGCTTTCCTTTTCGCCGCCTCCCCCGTTTCGCAGAGGCAGTCGCCGCCGCGCTTCGCCGTTTCGCCGCGCGAAGCCGCCGTCCCGCAGCCCGAGGCGGTAGCAGTATACGCACAGCACCGCCATGCCGCATACCGCAAGCGCCAGAACAAACGTTAAAAGATCAGATAACACGATATTTCCCTCCTTGCCCCAGCGGTCCCGCCGTGGGCTTTTTCATGTTGAAATCATCCCGCAGGATGTCGTGGACTGCAGCCTCGGGCGCATGCGCCGCCGTGCTCCAGTAGGTGCAGAAGCCGCGCAAAGCGTCCGGTGCGTGGGTCAGCTCGTGGGGCGTGACCGCCGCGTCCTCCGGCTTCCGTTCGTCGTGCCGCAGGGCAGGCAGCGTGCGGATCAGGTTTGCGCAGGTGTCGAAGATGCGCAGCCGCGGCAAAGCCGGGCCGGACGCCTGCGGCGCTTCCGCCTCCGTTTCGCTGCACAAAGCCGGGCCGGACGTTCGCAGGCGGAGCGTTTGCGCGGCTTCGCCGCCCCGCGCCTCCTCGTCTTCAACTCGGTTTTGCACGCAAAACCGGCGCACGCGGTCGCGGGCTTGCGCCCGCGCGGCTTCGCCGCCCCGCGCCTCCTCGTCTTCAACTCGGTTTTGCACGCAAAACCGGCGCACGCGGTCGCGGGCTTGCGCCCGCGCGGCTTCGCCGCCCCGCGCCTGTCCGCCCGGCCCCGGCGCCAGAAATTCCCGCACCGCCAGCCATCCGGCCACACGGCTGTTGCCCGTCTTTGTAAGCGGCACGCCGTTCTCCAAAAACAGCTCCGCCGCGCTTTTTCCCGTGTCCTGCCTGCGGTTCCACAGGTCCGGCGGAGCCAGCCAGGCCTGCACCTCGTCGCCGCCGTTCACCTCCAGCAGCCGCCGCGCCGCCGCGCTGATGATATGCCCCTGGCCGTTTTCCCCTTTTCCGTTGTCCCGTCCCTCGTACAGCTCCCGGTACACAACGGCGCGCCCCTGCTCGTCCACAGCCACCCAAAGCGCCGCCAGCATGTCCATGCCGTAATCCAGCGTCACATAGCGCCGCCAGTGCGCCGGGATGCCGTATGGCCTGCACACATGCACATTGCGGTCAAATTCCGCGAAATACTGGCCCTCGAAAATGTCCCATTGGCCCAGCAGCCACGCCCGGCGCTGTTCCTCCGGCAGATTTTCCAGCATGCGCACATAGTCCGGGTCGTGCGCCATCAGGGCATGGTTGTCGTACACATTGGCGGCGATAAACACATAGTCTTCGGGATGCTCCGTCTTTTTGTACCGCCTGTCGATGAACAGCCGCTTCACCCAGGCGTGCCCCACGCCGCCGGGGTTGCAGGTCAGATAAAAGCGCTTTGGGAAGTCGTTGGCTCCGCGCAGGCATGCCGTCAGCGTGGTGAACTGGAACTCCGTGAACTGCGTGGCCTCGTCCATAAAAATAACGTCGTACTCCTGCCCCTGGTATTGCAGCACGTCGCTCTCGCTGCTGCAATAACCGAATACGATGCGGCTGCCGCCGGGGAACGTGAAGGATTTGTCCGCGTCCCGGTACCGGGCAACGCCCGCAAGGTCCGCCGTCATCGGCAGGATATGGTTTTCCCGCAGCTCCGGGAACGTGCGGCGCACGATCAAAATGCCGGCGCCCGGGTAAGACAGCGCCAGCCCGGCGGCTTTTTTGCGCACCGCCCAGCTTTTGCCGCCGCCGCGCGCCCCGCCGTATGCGATAAAGCGTGCGCGCGCCTTAAAAAATTCGATCTGCCTCGGGTTCGGCTTCCCGATGTCCCATTGCATCAGCCCATCAGCTCCCGTACTTCTTTTGACATTACGACCTGTACCGCGGCGCCGCCGTTCCCTTCGATGGGCTGCGAGGCCTTGCCGTATACGCGGTCCAGTATGGTCTTTGCCGCGTCCATCCGCTGGGGCAGCGTGGCGTTTTCGTCGTCTACGGTCCGCACCAGCATCTGTACGGCCGCGCGCGCCGCCGCCTGCAGCAGCTCCTGCGCGCTCTGTGCACAGGCGGCGTCAGCGTCCGGCGCGGGGGAGCGCCGCGCCTGCCCCCCTTCGGCCGCGTCCCACTGCGGCGAAGCCGGAACGGGCGCGTGCGGCCCTTCCGCCTTTTGGGTTTGCCGCGCAAGATCGGGCGCGGCATTTCGCTGCGCGAGATCCCCCTGTGCGGCCGTCTGCTTCGCGGCCCCGGCTTCGCCGCCCCGCACCGCTGTTTTGCTGTCGTCGCTTTTTGCAGTTTTCGCGCTCGTATGCTCGCCTCCTCGTTTTCAACTCGGTTTTTGCTGCGCAAAAACCGGCGCAGCCGGTCGTTGCCCCCACTGGGGGCAACGTGCTCGCTCCCCCATTTTCGCTCCGCTCAAATGTGGCCCCGCATATTCCCGCGGGGTCTGCCGGGGTACGTTCCTTTGTTCCCCGGCTGGCCCCGCGCTCGCACCCCGGCGCTTGCTCCCGTTCGGTCGCATTTCGCTCCGCGAAACCGCGCGGCCGGTCATCGGCCCCACCGGGGCCGATGTTTTGCCGTCCCCGTCACGGCTGCGCCGCGCCGGGTCCCCAACGGCAAAACCCCGGCCCTCCTCGTTTTCAATCCGGTTTTTTCTGCGCAAAAACCGGCGGGCGCGTCCCCCCGCTTTCGGACGGCGGGGCGTTGACAAAGTCCGAAAATATCATTTTGTGCGCGTCGTCTTGTCATCCGCCCCGCTCACCCTATCCCCATTGTACGCTCCCGCGCGTCCGGTTTTCCGGAATCGGCCAAAAGAAAAAGCCGCAGCGGAAACCCGCTGCGGCTGTGGCATATCATTCACTTTTCCTGTCTTTCCGCCTATGCGGAACAAGATCCCCCGCATGCTTTGTCATTCGCATCCATTCAACTTCGCTCTCATCCCGTGGGGAAAACAAAAAAGGAAAGCGCGCCCGCTTTCCTTTTTGCTTTGCTCCGAAAGGCTCATCTCTGCCCGTTCTGCATTCTCTCTTTTCTTTGCCGCTCACGTTCCATGTATTCTAAAAGTGATTCATATTCATACTTTGCCATGCGGTACAACTTTTCCACCGCCTCCTGCTCCGAGCCGGTCTGCTTCCGTACAAAATATTCATTTCGCTCCCCGCAGGAATACACCTCCCACAAACCCGCTTCCTCGTTGAAAAAATAGCCTCTCGTAAAAGAACCTGGGATTCTTCTTCCCAGCACAATATCTACTCCGTTCCGTCCCAACACCGGGGCCATTTTTTCCATTTCTTTAAACATTTCTTCTTTTGTCATAACAGTAAGCCTCCCTTGTAAATTTAGTAAGGGATTCCTGATTTTTTCATTTTCCTAACTTTTCTCCGCTCCCATTTATGCCTTTTCCAAAAAATCTGATACGCTTTTTTCAAATAACGCCTGATGCTGTTTGACATACGCATCAATTAGAACATTACTGTGCAGACAATATTGGAAATCAGTTATCAGATTATAGTGGCTTTCTATATACCGAAGCAATTGAATTACATTTTTTGTTTTTTCGCCATCTCCCTTTATGCCTTCTCTCACCAGTGCAATCCACCCTACGCTGAAAGACTGATTCTCTTTTTTAAAGTGGATCATAATATCGCTTTCTTCCGAGTTTGGCAAAAAAGAAATCAAAAAAACAAGTTCATTTTGAGCATAACTTATCGAATTTGCGTCCTCTGTTTTTCTGTATCCCACTTTTTCCAAAAAAAACGCTTCCCGCTGAATTTCCTGTTTTGCTTTCAAAGGCATACCCATTTTAATTGCCCTCCTTTAATACCATTCTTCCATCTATCAGTTCATATCCTTTCGAGCACAAATAAAAGTATTCTTTACCGTGCCCCGTCAATTCTCCGTTTTTTGTATAGAGGGTGCCGTGGTTGATGGGTGTTGCCATCCAGATAACATCTCCCCTGCTTATTGCAGCATCCAAAAACGGTTTATTGTATTCCCGCCAAAACGGGTTTGGTGTTTTATACAACTCGTCAGGAGTGTTTAAAAGAACGAATCCTCCTTCGTTTCCTGAAAAACCAGTCGTTTTTGGAAGTTGTAATTCCTCTATTATATTTTTTGTATCCATATCATATCTTCCCAATATTGTCGTTGTGGCATTGGGATCGGCAATGATTTCTATACCGGAGGTCGCTTTGTATTCAAGGCGCTTTATTTCCGCTTCGACGCCGTTTACTTTCGGTGACGCGCCGCTCCATTCCGCCGATGCGTTTCCTCCATTATCCCCCGCCGAGCTTTGGCTGTCAACCGCGCCGCTTTCGGGCACACTCTCCGGAATTTTCCGTTTTTTCGCCTGTCCCCCCACCCTTTTTTGCATCGGCTCCGGGGCGCACCGATACACAAAAATCCGCGGCGGGGTATCCCCGCCACGGATTTAACACCTTTTCAGTTTCCTGACTCTATTTCCCCCTCCCCAACACCTGAAGCAGTTCGTCCCCCGCCTCGTCGGCATATCTTTTTTGGATTCCGCATAGCAATAAATAATTTCTTCCAATCTGTTCACAGTGTTGTGCTGTGCCTTTTCCAACGTATTTTTATATTCGCCCGGCAGATAAACCGTTTCGATACGGGCCTTGAATTCTTCAATCCCAAACCGTCCCAATTTAAACGCTTCGCAAATCTCTCTCAACTTTTTTATTTCGCCCATAATAGTAATAAAATTCCCTCCTTATTGATATGTAAGGAGCGTCACAACAGTTCCCAAGGAATATACATAATTTCCGGTTTCAGGTTGAAAAGCACAAGTCCCGGAATTTGTTATCTTACCAACTGCAAATCTTCTGGGAAAAGAGTACATTGCGCTTTTTGCCGTCCTGTTTCATCCAAAAACTCCACTTCATATGCCTCTACAGGATTTTCAAAAGACAGCAAGACGGTCCCCACTTCTCCTTTTCTCACGCCTTCTTCGCAGTCTTTTAAAATCCTGACTAAATCATATTCCTGAAATTTCATTTTCGCTCTCTCCTCGCTATTTGACAAAAATTGTGGTCAATGCCGGCGTGTCTGAAGCCTTTTTTATTATCCACCCGGTTCTCACTTCTACAGTATTTCCATTTGGCCCTGTAATTGAAATATCCACTGTATATCTCTGTCCAAATTCATCCAATTTTCCCAACGTCGCCCTACCGCCCGGCAGTTTTTCATAAATCTGTTGCATGAACTCTTCTGCATTAGACTTATTATAGCCTAACGCACTCTCAAACACTTTCGCCTTATTTCCTCCTACCGGATGTTCCGGATTCAATGCGTAGTCCGTCAATTTTCGAGAGTCAATTGATGCATTTCCCACATTTGGGATAATATTTTCCGCTCTGTCAGCTTCTTCTCTCCGCGCGCTTTCCGCATTCAGTTCCGCCGATGCGTTTCCTCCATTATCCCCCGCCGGGCTTTGGCTGTCAACCGCGCCGCGTTCAGGGCTCTGCCGTCTTTTGGCCGCCGCGCTGCGCTCTCCGTAGGCGCACAGACAAACCCGCGGCGGGGATCCCCGCCGCGGGTTTGTCTGTGCCTGTCAGACGCTTTTCCGAATCGCCTCCAGCCCCTGGAGCAGTGCAGCCTGAAGCAGATCTGCGTTATTCCTGTACTGAGGGAACAGACGTTCTTTCACCATAGCTCGTGGTTCTTCAATCAAATAGGATCTGCACTGTGCCGTTGCTGGTGTTTCGTTTCACTTTCTCAATAATATCAATTATTTGCGCTTCTGTTATTTCTTCGTTCTGATGTGGTGCTTCCCAAAACTTCATTGAATCTCTGTATACTGCAAATTTATTTCCAACCAACATTTCTCCATTTGCTTTCAATACGTATCCATTTTCCAAATCAAATTTGATATAGTTGCTGCCGCCTGTAATTTTCATTTTGTTACCTCTCAAAAATAATCGTTTCGACCCCTGTTTTAGGGTCAATTATTGTTATCTTCGTCACATTTAAATTCTCCATGAGTCTGGGAAGCTCAATATTTTCCCATATGTTCCCGGGCCTTAATTCAGCCCCAATAACAGCCCGAATTTCCCCTGATACTTGTTCCGCATATGCCTCCGATGCCAGGCTCCATGCTTCCATGGATGACGGATCATCAAAATCCCATTCTGGCAGTACAATTTTTTTCTTGGCTATTGTTGATTCTAAGGTTACGCCGTCTTTTTCTCCGGCTATGTGGGCCGCAATATCCGCACCTCCAACACCATCGGTTCTGCCGGACCAAAAAAACGCTTTACTACGCTCCGTTCTTAGCTGCGGTCTGATTTTCTCAATATCAAACCACTCTGCGCCGCCCGCCGTTTCGCCCTGTGCGCTTTCCGCATTCAGTTCCGCCGATGCGTTTCCTCCATTATCCCCCGCCGGGCTTTGGCTGTCAACCACATCGCGTTCGGGCATACTTTCCGGCAGCCTTCCGTCCTTGTCCCATAAGCTCATGGATTCTCTTATCGCGTCGTAATTCTCGCTCACCGCCGCCCTGTCCATCTTCAAAACCTCATCGCGCGTGAAAAGGCCGTCCGCACCGGGCCGGGCGCTTTCCCCGGCTCCGCTCCAGGCCCGGGACAGGTCTCTCAAGCCCAAATCGGCGGCGGAAAACAGCCCTCCCAGCGCCGCGCCGCCGCTGAATGCGTCAAACGCCCGGTTCGGGTTGAACACCGCGTCCTCGTCCGATGCCGAAAAGTATTCCGCGTCGTGGTCGTACAGCAGCTTGGCCAGCAGCTTTGCCAGGATATCCTGCTTTACCTCCTCTCCGCCCTCCTCGTACATCGTTTGCAGCATGCCCAAACCGCCGCTTTTGTCCGCCATTTTCTCAATTCCGCCGCTCACCTCGATTCCCGAGGACGTCAGGCCGCCCGCAAGCGCATACAGCGCCGCCTCCATTTCGCTTGCGCCGCCCGCCTTTGCCTCCTCATAAGAAGGCCCTGCCGTGCGCAGAAAGCTGGTCCAGAACGCCGGTTTTTTCACCATCTCCTGCACAACGGCGGAAACCGCAGAGCCGGATGCGCTTCCAAGCTGCGCCGTACCGCCTGCGCCCGCGCTCAGCGCTGCAAGCACGGCGTTCGGCGCCGCCTGTACGGCGGACTGATACAGCCCGCCCGCCTGTTCCATGCCCAGATCACGGTTTGTCTGTGCGGCGCGGGCCGCTTGCTCCCCGCCCAGCTCCTTGTAGTAGTCCAACAGCTTCTGCACAGGGTCAAGGGTGATAACATCCGGCAAAAGCCAGTCGATCGTCTGCGCGGCGCTGCGGTTGAAGCCCGAAAGTCCGGCCATTGTGTTGTCTTTTATGAAATCGCTGTACAGAAAGTTGTTCACCTTTTCCGGGTCGGCTAAAAAGTCCAAAACATCCGCAGCGCCCTCCGTAAGGCCGTATAGCTTTTCCCCGATAAAATCCCCCGCGCTTTCCAGCAGCCCCACAGACGGAGGCCGCGCGCCGGGTTCACGGATACCGGCGCGCCCCACGCCCGTGCCCGGCGAAAAACCGCCGCCTGCGCCCGTGCCCGGTGCGGGAGCATCGCCCCGTCCCGCTCCCGCACCCGGCGAAAAACCGCCGCCTCCACCGCCGCGCTGCGCCATGATCAGCTCCATCCGGTTGGACGGCCCGCCCTGCTCCGGCGCGCTTGTGTACGGCGCGCCCGAAGGAGTCTTCCAGTCCAGCTTTTCAACCCAGTTGGCCGCGCCGCTGTTTTTTTCGGCCCGCCCCATATACGGCAGTACGGAGCGCTGCATTTGCAGCAGCTGAACCTGCGGGGTCTGTTCCGGGTCCGGCCGATACGGCAGCAGCTGAACCCGTGGGGGCTGTTCCGGGTCCGTCAGCGGCGGCTCCCAGCCCGGCGCTTGTCGCCGTTCGGCTCCATTTCGCTGTGCGAAACCGCGCTGGCCGGTCGTTGCCCCCGCCGGGGGCAACGTGCTCGCTACCCCATTTTCGCTTTGCTCAAATGTGGCCCCGCATATTCCCGCGGGGTCTGCCGGGGTACGTTCCTTTGTTCCACGGCTGGCCCCGCGCTCGCACCCCGGCGCAAGCGGCAGCGGCTGCATCGGCTCCTGCTGTATTTGCAGCGGCTGAAACGGTATCGTCTGCAACGCGGGCAGCTGCTGCGCCCCGCCGTATGGCCCGGATGAAATGCCCGGCCCGCTTCCGCCCGGCCCAGCGGCAGGCCGCGTATATTTCCCCGCCGCGTCTGTTTTCTTTTGTTTTTTCTTCTTCATTTTTCCTCCTTTTTTAACAATGGGAAGCTTGCTGCGGCAGCGCCCGCTGCGAATCTCTTCGCGCAGGCAAAACCGGCAGCCTTTTTTAACAACGGGAAGCCTGCTGCGCCAGCCGCCGTGAATCTCTTCGCGCAGGCAGAACCGGCAGCGCCACCGAGGCGGCACTAAATAATAAAATCAAAATTCCTTTGCTCACTCTCTGCCGGCGGAAGAGGAAGAACGGGAACGGAGTATCTTTC
>ERZ1036420.758-NODE-758-length-12124-cov-3.561853_pt1 | contig 12124 bp, 9 predicted proteins | sample MGYA00514220_ERZ1036420 | MGnify/ENA primary metagenome ERZ1036420 (study PRJEB33795, sample SAMN09464938) | human gut metagenome | host: Homo sapiens | place: USA: Stanford, California | collected 2016-10 | study: EMG produced TPA metagenomics assembly of the...
AACATTTTTCTCGGTAATAATTTTTTCGCCAACTTCGATTGCGTGATGCTTGATGTCTGCCCTATTCGCATCGGTGATAACTGTATGTTGGCACCAGGCGTTCATATCTACACGGCAACACATCCCATCGACCCTGTAGCACGTAATAGCGGTGCTGAACTGGGGAAACCCGTCACCATCGGTAATAACGTCTGGATTGGCGGACGCGCGGTCATTAACCCTGGTGTGACCATTGGTGATAACGTCGTGGTAGCCTCAGGTGCAGTTGTCACAAAAGATGTCCCGAACAACGTTGTCGTGGGCGGTAATCCAGCCAGAATAATTAAAAAATTGTAATCGGTTTTTCGCAACTGTTATGCAAAATTGTGGTAAATCTGTTACTTCCCCTCTACTATTCCCACGTTAAAATAGGGTGTTCCCTGGAAAGTTGCAGATACCACGAAGGCAAACGATGACCGAAATACAACGCCTGCTGACCGAAACGATTGAGTCTCTGAATACCCGCGAAAAACGCGACAACAAACCCCGCTTTAGTATCAGTTTTATCCGTAAACATCCGGGGCTGTTTATCGGTATGTACGTTGCTTTTTTTGCCACCCTGGCGGTGATGTTGCAGTCCGAAACGCTGTCAGGCTCTGTCTGGCTACTGGTTGTATTATTTATCCTGCTTAATGGTTTCTTCTTTTTCGATGTCTACCCACGCTACCGCTATGAAGATATCGACGTGCTGGATTTCCGCGTTTGCTATAACGGCGAATGGTACAACACGCGCTTTGTACCTGCCGCGCTGGTTGAAGCCATCTTGAACTCTCCGCGTGTCGCGGATGTTCATAAGGAACAACTGCAAAAAATGATCGTCCGTAAAGGTGAACTGTCTTTTTACGATATTTTTACCCTCGCTCGCGCCGAATCAACATCTTAAGTTAGGGTTACATACCAGGCGTAAAGCTCTGCGCCTGGTCAAATGACAATGATCGTTTCCACCCATCACTTCATGAAATACCAGCTCTACCTCCTTATCTCCAGCCAGCCTTTTTCCACAATCAGATATACTTTCCCTACACTGTGTTAATAAGGATATGCTGGTGAGAACACGACATCTGGTCGGCCTTATTTCGGGAGTACTGATTCTTTCAGTATTGCTGCCTGTCGGCTTAAGCATCTGGCTGGCCCATCAGCAGGTAGAAACATCGTTTATTGAAGAGCTGGATACCTATTCCTCCCGCGTCGCTATTCGAGCCAATAAGGTGGCGACACAAGGGAAAGATGCGCTGCAGGAGCTGGAAAGATGGCAAGGCGCTGCCTGTAGCGAAGCCCATCTCATGGAAATGCGTCGGGTATCTTACAGTTATCGCTATATTCAGGAAGTGGCTTATATCGATAACAACGTTCCCCAGTGTTCGTCTCTGGAGCATGAAAGTCCGCCCGATACCTTCCCCGAGCCAGGTAAAATTTCGAAAGATGGTTATCGTGTCTGGTTAACATCGCATAACGATTTAGGCATTATCCGTTACATGGTCGCCATGGGAACGGCACATTATGTCGTCATGATCGACCCCGCTTCCTTTATTGATGTCATTCCCTATAGCTCATGGCAAATTGATGCCGCCATTATTGGCAATGCCCATAACGTTGTCATAACCAGCAGCGATGAAATTGCTCAGGGAATTATTACCAGGCTACAAAAAACACCCGGTGAGCATATCGAAAATAATGGAATCATTTACGATATCCTGCCCTTACCGGAGATGAATATTTCGATCATCACATGGGCTTCAACGAAAATGTTGCAGAAAGGCTGGAATCGGCAAGTCTTTATTTGGTTACCGCTCGGGTTGGTGATTGGCCTGCTGGCAGCGATGTTTGTGCTGCGTATTTTGCGCCGTATTCAGTCACCGCATCATCGGCTGCAGGATGCTATCGAAAATCGTGATATTTGCGTGCACTATCAGCCGATTGTCTCCTTAGCCAATGGCAAAATTGTCGGTGCTGAGGCACTGGCGCGCTGGCCGCAGACAGACGGTAGTTGGTTGTCACCAGATAGTTTTATTCCGCTGGCACAGCAAACGGGCCTTTCTGAGCCATTGACGCTACTGATTATAAGAAGCGTCTTTGAAGATATGGGCGACTGGCTGCGTCAGCATCCACAGCAGCATATTTCGATCAATCTTGAATCCACCGTGCTCACCTCGGAAAAAATCCCGCAATTGCTGCGTGACATGATCAATCACTATCAGGTTAATCCCAGACAGATCGCGCTTGAACTCACTGAACGCGAGTTTGCCGATCCGAAAACCAGCGCCCCGATAATTTCTCGCTACCGGGAGGCGGGCCATGAAATTTATCTTGATGATTTTGGTACGGGGTATTCAAGTTTAAGTTATTTACAGGATCTGGATGTCGACATTCTGAAGATCGATAAATCTTTCGTTGATGCGCTGGAATATAAAAATGTCACGCCGCATATCATCGAAATGGCAAAAACACTGAAACTGAAAATGGTAGCGGAGGGAATCGAAACCAGTAAACAAGAAGAGTGGTTACGCCAGCATGGCGTGCACTACGGTCAGGGCTGGCTCTACAGCAAGGCATTACCGAAAGAAGATTTCTTACGCTGGGCCGAGCAACATTTGTGAATTTTTGGGCTGACGGCACGCCGCACAGCCCGTCACGCTACCTATTCGTCGATGATTGACTCGAATCCGCCATAGATCATTCGCTTGCCGTCAAACGGCATGGACTCGCCGAACTCTTTCATCCGTGGGTCCGACATCATCTTTTGATTAGCAGCGTCGCGGACCTCTTTTGAAGGGTATTCAATCCAGCTAAAGACAACCTCTTCATTCTCTTCCGCTTTCACCGCCATACGAAAATCGGTCACTTTGCCATCCGGTACATCGCTGGCCCAGCATTCGACAATACGAAGCGCGCCAAACTCTTTAAACAATGGCGCAGCCTTAGCGGCCATTTCCCGATAGGCATCCTTTTTATCGGCAGGAACGGCAACCACAAAACCATCAACATACTTCATCAGACATACCTCCGAAGCGTACTGCGCAGCCAGACAATTCTTGCGACGTCAGTTGTGGTTAAAGTTTAGCCATGTTGGGATTTTTTGACGAAACGGTGGGAGGCAGAAATGGGTGGGGGCCCTGCCAGCTACATCCCGGCACACGCGTCATCTGCCTTGGCTGCTTCCTTCCGGACCTGACCTGGTAAACAGAGTAGCGTTGCGGGAGAACCAACAGAGCCCCCATTGAGAGCGTTGAGAACCAACGCGCAGGCGCATTATCACTGCTGCCCCGGCTAATTGCAACCCATCGCGTGCCAGATGCTGGTTTCTTGCGCAATGCGACTTCACTCGGGCGTTTTTCCAGATTATGCTGAAAAATTACCTCAGGAAGAAAAGATGGAAAAAGAAGATTCATTTCCCCAACGCGTCTGGCAAATCGTCGCCGCTATTCCCGAAGGCTATGTCACCACTTACGGTGATGTGGCGAAACTGGCGGGATCGCCCCGCGCCGCGCGCCAGGTGGGCGGTGTGTTAAAGCGTCTCCCTGAAGGCAGCACCTTACCCTGGCACCGGGTGGTTAATCGCCACGGCACAATTTCGCTAACCGGACCGGATTTACAGCGTCAGCGACAGGCATTACTGGCAGAAGGTGTGATGGTATCGGGAAGCGGACAAATCGACTTGCAGCGTTATCGCTGGAACTACTAACCCTCTCCGGGCGGAGAGGGTTAACGTCGCTTAATATTGCGTAGGAGCTGGAACTGCCGAAGACGGATTCACCTGAGTTGGTGAAGTCGAAGGTACGGTAGTCGTTGCGCCACCGCTGGCCTGAACCGGCACGGCGGTTTGCTGTACCGGCACCAATGTCAGGTCGGCTTTAGTTCCGCCCTGGTTGATCACCGGCTGAACGGTATCGGTGATAAATACCAGTTTGTCATTCACGGTAATCGCCGCACTCAACAGAATACGCGCGTTCGGCTGAACATCTGCCGGGTTAAATGGCAGAACAAAGCTGAATGGTTACTGTTTACCTTCAGTACGCACCGCTTTCTGCGCCAGCACTTTTGACGGTGCATCGGCTAACGACGCGTCAGAAAGTGTCACGGTCAGCACAGCATCAGGCGGCAGTGCGACTTTCTGACGGATCCAGACGGTACCGGAGACATTCGGTTGCTGGATAGCTGGTTGTTGTGTTGCTGAAATAGACGTATTTGCAGCCGGTGCTGGCGTCTGAATATCCGCGCTTTTATCTGCGCAAGCCGCCAACGCAATCGCAACCGCTAAACCACTGGCCATGTGCACGAGTTTCATTCATTTCTCCTTATTATCAATGCACCAGCGGGCTAACTTTCCTCGCCGGAAGAGTGGTTAACAAAATAGTAACGTCAACAAGTGTGGCACACATCACGCATTTCTGCCTGTAATTAGCCCGTAATTCAGACCATTGCACCCATCGGACCAGTAGCAAATTTGCGTTATACTCAACTCACTTTGGCTTGCTGCGGCAGCTTTGTTACTGGAGAGTTATATGAGTCAGGCGCTAAAAAATTTACTGACATTGTTAAATCTGGAAAAAATTGAGGAAGGACTCTTTCGCGGCCAGAGTGAAGATTTAGGTTTACGCCAGGTGTTTGGCGGCCAGGTCGTGGGTCAGGCCTTGTATGCTGCAAAAGAGACCGTCCCGGAAGAGCGGCTGGTACATTCGTTTCACAGCTACTTTCTTCGCCCAGGCGATAGTAAGAAACCGATTATTTATGATGTCGAAACGCTGCGTGACGGTAACAGCTTCAGCGCCCGCCGGGTTGCTGCTATTCAAAACGGCAAACCGATTTTTTATATGACGGCCTCTTTCCAGGCACCAGAAGCGGGTTTCGAACATCAAAAAACAATGCCGTCCGCGCCAGCGCCTGATGGCCTGCCTTCGGAAACGCAAATCGCCCAATCGCTGGCGCACCTGCTGCCGCCAGTGCTTAAAGATAAATTCATCTGCGATCGTCCGCTGGAAGTCCGTCCGGTGGAGTTTCATAACCCACTGAAAGGTCACGTCGCAGAACCACATCGTCAGGTGTGGATCCGCGCAAATGGTAGCGTGCCGGATGACCTGCGCGTTCATCAGTATCTGCTCGGTTACGCTTCTGATCTTAACTTCCTGCCGGTAGCTCTACAGCCGCACGGCATCGGTTTTCTCGAACCAGGGATTCAGATTGCCACCATTGACCATTCCATGTGGTTCCATCGCCCGTTTAATTTGAATGAATGGCTGCTGTATAGCGTGGAGAGCACCTCGGCGTCCAGCGCACGCGGCTTTGTGCGCGGTGAGTTTTATACCCAGGACGGCGTGCTGGTTGCCTCGACCGTTCAGGAAGGGGTAATGCGTAATCACAATTAAAAAAATAGCCGGAGGTGAAAACCGTCCGGCTATTTTTTGCAGTGCTTGTTACGCGTTATAGGCATTCTCGCCGTGGCTGTTGACGTCCAGCCCTTCTCGCTCTTGTTCTTCCGGCACACGTAGGCCAACCGTCAGATCCGCCAGTTTGTAGCCAATAAATGCCACCACACCGGACCAGACGATCGTAATGGCGATGCTTTCCAGCTGTACCAGCAACTGATGGCCCATCGTCACACCTTCAGCGAAGCCCACGCCGCCCAGAGAACTGGCGGCAAAAATCCCGGTCATGATACAGCCGACAATGCCACAAACGCCGTGCACACCGAAGACATCGCAGGGATCATCCACCCGCAGCAAGCGTTTGAGCATGGTAACGCCCCACAAACCCGCCAGACCAGCTACCACGCCGACAATCAACGCGCCGCCAACCCCAATGTAGCCGCACGCTGGCGTCACGCCGACCAGACCGGCAATCGCGCCAGAACACGCTCCCAGCAGAGAAGGCTTACCACGCAGCGCCCATTCACCGAAGATCCAGCCAAGAATTGCCGCCGCCGTTGCGACCACAGTATTCACAAATGCCAGTGCCGCGATTTCATTCGCCGTGCCCGCTGACCCGGCGTTAAAGCCAAACCAACCAATATAGAGAATGGCAGTACCGGTGAAGACCATTGGCAGGTTGTGCGGTTTAAACGCCTCTTTGCCGAAGCCCACGCGTTTGCCTATCAGATACGCGCCCACCAGACCGGCGATTGCGGCGTTAATATGCACCACCGTGCCACCCGCGAAATCCAGCGCACCGTGAGAAGCCAGCAAACCACCGCCCCACACCATATGCGCAATCGGAATGTAAGAGAGCGTCAGCCATACCACCACGAAAATCAACACAGCTGAGAAGCGGATTCGTTCCGCCAGCGCCCCAACGATCAAGCCGACGGTAATGCAGGCAAACGAGCCCTGAAACGCCACGTGGATATACTGATAAATGCTGCCCATCACCGCCGTCAGTTCGATGTTTTTTAGCATCAACCAGTTAATGTTGCCGAAGAAGTTGTTGCCCTCACCAAACGCCAGCGAGTAACCGTAAACCACCCAGAGAATACAGACCAGTGCAAACGTCACCGTCACCTGCGTCAGCATCGACAGCACGTTTTTGCCGCGAATCAACCCACCGTAAAACAGGGCAATCCCCGGAATAGTCATAAACAGCACCAGCGCAGTACAAATCATCATAAACGCATTGTCGGCTTTATCGGCCACCGCAGGTGCAGCCATTACCAGTCCCGGAAGCATCGCCAGTGAAGCAAGCCCAGTTTTTATCGTCGCTATCTTCATTTTTCGTTCCTGTTGCTGTGTGCCAGAGATTACAGCGCCGCTTCGTCGGCTTCGCCGGTACGAATACGAATGACGCGTTGCAATTCAGCGACGAAGATTTTGCCGTCGCCAATTTTTCCGGTGTAAGCCGCCTTACTGACGATATCGATCACTTCATCGAGTTGGTCATCAGCAATCGCCACATCAATTTTTACTTTTGGCAGGAAATTGACGCTGTATTCCGCCCCCCGGTACAGCTCGGCATGCCCTTTCTGACGCCCGAAACCTTTCACTTCGGTGACGGTCAGGCCCTGAATACCAATGGAAGATAACGCTTCACGAACGTCTTCCAGCTTGAATGGTTTGATTATCACGGTCACCAGCTTCATAGATCCCCTCCGGTCAGAATTCGGTAATGGTTCTGCTACACGAAGAAGGTATTGCAAGCGGTGTGCCAGAAATGAAAAACGAGAAAGAGAGCAGGAAGTTAAGAAGTTTGAAAATGAAAACGCACTATGACAGTGCACAGTGCGTTACATTTTTGCACCAACGATGAAATATTGCGCTATTCAGGCGCTCAATGATTCCTCTTCACGCACGCTGGCTGCCAGCTCTTCGCCCGCAAGTTGCAGTTGATACATCTGCCAGTAGCGTCCCTGGGCCGCCAGCAGTTGCTGGTGAGTGCCCTGCTCCACGGCTTGCCCACGATGAAGCACCAGAATGGTGTCGGCATCAACAATGGTCGATAAGCGGTGAGCAATCACTACCAGCGTGGTATGTTCACGCACCGCCGCCAGAGCATGTTGAATCGCCTGTTCAGTACCGGAGTCAATGCTGGCGGTTGCCTCATCAAGGATCAGGATTTGCGGCGTCTCGACCAGCACGCGCGCCAGTGCCAGCAGTTGCTTTTGCCCAACTGAGAGATTATTCCCCTGCTCGCCCAGCGGCGTGTAAATACCGTCGCTCATGCTACGCGCCAGCTCCGCCAGTTGCACGGTTTCCAGCGCCTGCCAGACGCGTTCTTCGGAGATATCCCGCCCCAGCGTCACGTTGGCGAGGAAGGTATCCGCCAGCACCACCGGATCTTGCTGCACCATTGCCACGCCCTGGCGCAGCGCGCTGTGACTTAGCGAACTTAATGGACGACCATCAAGGCGAATCTCACCTTCCGTTAGCGGGTAATAGCCCATCAATAAACTGGCGAGGGTGCTTTTGCCACTGCCGGTATGCCCGACCAGCGCCACAAAATTGCGCGAAGGCACAGAGAGATTAATGTTCTTTAGCACCAGATTGTTATCGCGATAAGCAAATGACACGTTATCGACTTCGATGGTGCCGCTCTGTAACGGGCGATCATCATTGCCATATTGCTGGCGCGGTCCGTCCATCAGCTCAAACACGCGCTCACCAGCAACAACAGCCTGTTGCAGCATCGCCTGCTGCGTGGTCAGTTCGATTAAGGGTTCGTTAAGTCGCCCAAGATAGCTGATAAACGCATACAACACGCCCACTTCAATGGTGCCGCTGGCGGAGAAGCCAAACAGCATCAACAAGCCACAAAGAATGAGCGATGAAAACAGACTCAGCAGCGGACGCAGCAGAAAACCGTCGAGGCGCAGGGTTTGCATCCTCGCCATATAGTGTGAACGACTGGCCTCCCCCATACGTTCGCCAAATCGCGCCTGCTGACGAAACTGCTGGATAACGCTCATGCCATTGATGATTTCGTTAAAGCCGTCGTTGATATCCGCCAGATAGGCGCGCACACGACGGACAATCGGCGTGCTGTAACGCTGGTATATCACCATTACCACCAGCACCACCGGGAAAATCATTATCGCCACCAGTGCCATTCGCCAGTCGAGGCTGAACATCGCCACCAGCATCGCGCCCACCAGCGCGGCACTGCGCAGGACAGTTGCCACTACGGTAACGTAGAGATCGCGGATCACTTCAGTGTCATTAGTGACGCGGGAAATCACCTGCCCGACGGGTTGGGTATCAAACTCGCTTAATGGCTGGCGTAACGCAGCATCCATCACGTCGGTACGCAACTGTTGCACTACGCCTACTGCCGCCCGATTAAACAGCAGCGACTGCGCGTAATGTAGCCCGGCGGCAAACAGTTGCAGCCCAACATACGCCGCAGCCAGCCCTGCAACCACTTTCAACGGCAGGTTATTTTTCGCTACCATATTGTCGATAAAATAGCTGATAAGCAGCGGCCCACTGACTTCTGCCGCCGCCGCAACCCACATCATCAGGACCGCAATCCCCAGCGGTTTACGCCACGGTGAACCGTACGCTAACAGGCGCTTGAGAGTCGGCCACAGTTGGCTAAAACTACGCATCGACGGCCTCCTCGCGATTTTCCGGAGCGTCGTCGAGCGCCGCCTCCAGTTGTTGATAGCGATACATATCGCGATACCAGCCGCTTTGTTGTGCCAGCACATCATGATTGCCACGCTGGGCGATATGTCCGTGCTGCATCACAATAATTTCACTGGCTTCCGTCAGTGCAGAAAGGCGATGGGCACTGATGATTACCGTTCTTCCCTGCCCCCACTGACGCAGGTTATGCAGGATCTGGTGCTCAGTGCGTCCGTCCACCGCCGAAAGCGCATCATCAAGGATGAGGATTTCCGCGTTGACTAATAACGCACGAGCAATGGAGATACGCTGTTTTTGCCCGCCGGAAAGCATCACACCGCGCTCGCCCACCTCTGTATCGTAACCTTGCGGTAGACGCAAAATATCGTCATGTACGCTGGCTAACCGCGCGACATGCTCAATCTCTTGCTGGGTGGCATTCGGGCAACCCAGCGCGATGTTATTCGCCACAGTGTCAGAAAAAAGGAATGGCGTCTGGCTAACTACCGCCAGGCGGCTACGCCAGCTATCGAGTTGTAACTTCGTCAGAGGAATATCATGAAAGCGAATATCCCCCTCGCTGACGTCGAAATGACGCTGAATGAGCGACAACAGGGTACTTTTGCCGGAACCAGTCGGCCCGCAGATACCCAGCATCTGACCGGGTTTCAGGGCGAAATTAACGTTTTCCAGCGCAGGATGGTCAGTCTGCGGATACGTGAACTGGTGAATATTTACATCCAGTTCGCCACGCCCTTCCGGCACGGGTTCGCTACCATCGTTCACCACCGGCGCTTCCGCCAGCATCGCGCGAATACGGCTGTACGCAGCACTACCACGTTCCACAATGTTAAACATCCATGCCAGCGCCAGCATTGGCCAAATCATCAGACCTAAATACATCATAAAACTGGTGAGCTGGCCCAGCGTTAAACTGCCCTGCACCACCATCCAACTACCGCCGCCAATCGCCAGCAAGTTCGCCATACCAATCGCGATATAGATGGTCGGGTCGAAACGAGCATCAATACGCGCCACCCGCATGTTTTTTTTGCCGGTATCTTCGGCATCCGCGGCAAATAACGCCGACTGGCGATCTTCCAGACCAAAGGCTTTGATCATGCGGATACTGGTGAGGCTTTCCTGGGTGCGGTCATTAAGACTGGAAAACGCCGCCTGTGCCAGCTTAAAGCGTTCATGCAAAGCATCGCCGTTGCGCTTAATCATGATCGCCATCACTGGCATCGGTAACAGGGCAAATAAGGTCAACTGCCAGCTAATTTGCGTAGACATCATAATCAACACAGCGCAGCCCATTACCAGTGAATCCACCAGCGTCAGCACCCCTTCTCCGGCGGCAAACACGACGCGATCGACGTCATTAGTCGCACGAGCCATGAGGTCACCCGTGCGATGACGCAGGTAAAACTCAGGATGCTGCCGGCTTAGCTGACGGTAATAATCTTCACGCAGTTCAACAGCCAGTTGATAAGACGCACCAAACAGCAATACGCGCCAGACGTAACGCAGGAGATAAACCACAACGGCAATCAGCACCATGGTGGCGATCCACATCAGGATCTGCCCGGTAGTAAAGTGTTGTTCTGTCACGCCATCGACAACAATACCAACCACTTTTGGTGGAACCCGTTGCAGCATCGCGATAATGACAAGCAAGGCGACAGCCCCGAGATAGCGACGCCATTCCCGACGGAAATACCAGCTTAATTGAGCAAATAATCGCACGCGTTGTGTCCTGACCTGATTCTGGATATTTATTCGATGGGTAAAGAAGTGGTGTATTTAATCTGTTCCATCGCGAAGCTGGAAGTGACGTCCGACAGCCCCGGCACGCTGTTTACCAGACGCTTATAAAACTCGTCGTAGCGTTTCATGTCGGCAACCTGGACGCGCATCAGATAATCGTATTCACCGGCCATGCGCCAGAACCCCAGCACTTCTGGCATTTCGGTAACCACCGTGACAAAGCGGCAATACCATTCGCTGCTGTGATGTTGCGTTTTTATCAGCACAAAAGCGGTCAGGCCGAGGCCTATTTTTTCCGGATCCAGCAGGGCGACTTTGCCGATAAGGATACCGTCGTCCTCCAGCCGTTTCAGGCGCTTCCAGCAAGGGGTGGTTGTCAGATTAACGGCTTCAGCCAGTGCCTGCAAAGAGAGGGTGCAATCCTGCTGCAGTAAGGCCAGCAGCTTACGGTCAATTTTATCTAACATAGCCCTTCCACAGAGAATTTTTTTCTCTTTTAATTCTATTTTAAAGGTGAAATCACGACAATTTATTCTGTGCGGTTTAAACACCACGGCACAAAATGACAAATTCAACGCAAAAAAAACCGGGCAATTGCCCGGTGCTGGAAGGGATCTCATTATTCGGGGGAATAAGGTAGATGTGGATAGTCCAGCCAGTGCGTCAAATAGTGAGAGACAGCCTGATTTCGGCAATGTCCAATCACCGGTAAATGCGGGAGCTCCGCGCGCAGTTGCGGCATCGCATTGCCCATAATAAACCCGCTACCGACGCTGCCTAACATTTCGCGATCGTTCATCGCATCACCAAAGGCCATGCAATCGCGCAACGATAAACCTAAATGTTGGGTCAGCACCGTCAATGCAGCGCCTTTATTGCAGCCCACCGGCAGCACTTCGAGGCAATCCGTGGCGGAAAAACACAAATGTGCACGCTCGCCTAATGCTTCGTATAGCTGGATCTGCAAGCGTGTAAGATCGTCGTGATCGCCACAGAAGCAGATCTTGGTGACGCTGCCGAGTGGCATTTTTTTGACATCGATTATCTGATAACGAAAACCGCTATAGACAAATGCCTGCAACAACGCAGGGATCTCTTTCCCGGTAAACCAACCGTCGTCATTGAAGATATGCATGCTGGCTCGGGTATCCCATTGCTGATATAGCACCAGCTCCGCGACATCCGCAGGTAAATCATCACGATGTAAAAGTTCACCTTCCAGAGAATGCACGCGCGTTCCGTTGCCGGTAATCAAATATGCATCCAGCGAT
>ERZ1036420.783-NODE-783-length-11533-cov-3.315909_pt1 | contig 11533 bp, 10 predicted proteins | sample MGYA00514220_ERZ1036420 | MGnify/ENA primary metagenome ERZ1036420 (study PRJEB33795, sample SAMN09464938) | human gut metagenome | host: Homo sapiens | place: USA: Stanford, California | collected 2016-10 | study: EMG produced TPA metagenomics assembly of the...
AAAATACCCTGTTCTGACAGAAAGCTCGCCAGAGAAAGCAGGGTTTAACGTCGAACGGCTTAACCAGATGGATCGCTGGATTAGCCAGCAAGTTGATGTCGGTTATCCCAGCGTAAACCTGCTGATCATTAAAGATAATCAGATTGTGTATCGCAAAGCCTGGGGAGCGGCGAAAAAGTACGATGGCAGCGTGTTGATGGAACAGCCTGTCAAAGCCACCACCGGGACGCTGTATGACCTGGCCTCAAACACCAAAATGTACGCCACGAACTTCGCCCTGCAAAAGCTGATGAGCGAAGGCAAACTGCATCCTGACGATCGGATTGCGAAATATATTCCGGGGTTTGCCGATAGTCCAAATGACACCATTAAAGGCAAAAACACCCTGCGGATTTCTGACCTGCTGCATCACAGCGGCGGTTTCCCGGCAGATCCGCAATACCCGAATAAAGCGGTCGCGGGCGCGTTATATTCCCAGGATAAAGGCCAGACGCTGGAGATGATCAAGCGCACGCCGCTGGAATATCAGCCCGGCAGCAAACATATCTACAGCGATGTCGATTATATGCTGCTTGGATTTATCGTCGAGTCGGTTACCGGTCAGCCGCTTGACCGCTATGTTGAAGAGTCGATTTATCGCCCGCTCGGCCTGACACATACGGTATTTAACCCGCTGCTGAAAGGCTTTAAACCGCAACAAATTGCCGCCACGGAATTGAACGGCAATACCCGCGATGGCGTGATCCATTTCCCGAATATCCGCACCTCCACTCTCTGGGGTCAGGTGCACGATGAAAAAGCCTTTTATTCGATGGGCGGCGTTTCCGGGCACGCAGGTTTGTTTTCCAATACCGGCGATATTGCGGTGTTAATGCAAACGATGCTGAACGGCGGGGGCTATGGTGATGTGCAGCTGTTCAATGCGGAAACGGTGAAGATGTTCACCACCAGCTCTAAGGAAGATGCCACTTTTGGCCTCGGCTGGCGCGTGAATGGTAATGCCACCATGACGCCGACGTTTGGCACGCTGGCAAGCCCGCAAACCTACGGTCACACTGGCTGGACCGGAACGGTGACCGTTATCGATCCGGTGAATCATATGACGATTGTGATGTTAAGCAACAAGCCACATTCGCCGGTTGCCGATCCGCAAAAGAATCCCAATATGTTCGAAAGCGGTCAGTTGCCGATTGCAACTTATGGTTGGGTAGTTGATCAGGTGTATGCGGCGTTAAAGCAGAAGTAATAAAAAGGCCAGTCAGTAATGTTACTGGCTGGTCTGAGAGTGCTGACAAACGCAAAACTGCCTGATGCGCTACGCTTATCAGGCCTACGTGGAGCCCACAATATATTGAATTAGCACGATTTCGTAGGCCGGATAAGGCGTTCACGCCGCATCCGGCGTGTACAACGCGCACTTGGTCAACAATCTGAGGCCAGTCAGTAATGTTACTGCCTGGCCTTTAATCAATGAATCAGAAACGCTTACAGCGCCATCAACTTGTCCAGCGACGGTGCGAAATAATAGCCGCCGGTTACCGGTTTGGTGAAACGCAACATCGCATCACGCTTACCATCGGTATCGCCAAACATGCTCAGCAGTTGCTCAATGTTATGCAGACGCGCGCAGTAGGCGCAGAAGTACAGACCGTGAGTGCCACTGGCAGTGCCGTACGGCAGGCTCTGGCGAACAATCTTCAGCCCTTTGCCATCTTCTTTCAGATCAACGCGGGTGAGGTGAGAGGTTTCCGGACGTTCGTCGCCGTCGATCTCTTCGTTGGCCTCTTTGGTGCGCCCGATCATCATCTCCTGATCGTGAACGCTCATCCGGTTGAGCTGCTTCAGGTTGTGTTCCCAACGCTGGACAAACACATAGCTGCCGCCCGCATCCACGCCGTCTTTGATAACCGCCACTTCGCGACGCGTCTCTTCACCCGCCGGGTTTTCCGTACCGTCAACAAAGCCGCTCAGGTCACGCTCTTCAACCCAACGGAAGCCGTGGATCTCTTCTTTCACTTCAATGCAGTCACCAAAGGCTTCCATCGCCGCCTGGGCGACAGAGAAGTTTACGTCGTGACGCAGAGAAAGAATGTGGATCAACACATCGAACTGGGTCGTCGGCGCAAGGCCTTTACCGTAGCCCGGAAAATCTTTCAGCTCTTCTGCCCCAACGCCGCCGCTCAGAGCGCGCCAGGTGTTGTTACCAAAGGCAACCACCGCACCAAGATGCGCGTCCGGGAATTTCGCTTCAAAAGTTGCCAGTTTGTCGGCAAATGTTTTACTGGCCGCACGCAGGGCGTCAACTTCCCCTTTCACGTTGGCTTCGATCCAAATCGCCGCGCGGCAATGTTCTGGCAAAATGCCACTCTGAACCTGAGACATTGTTCCTCCTGAAAAAAAGATGCCACGACATCGTGGCATTGATTGGCGCTATTCTACCTGTTTTTTTAACAAGCCGATTTGTTCAGACGCAAATTAACGCCGCCAGATAATTTTGCTTACTTTCCACGCTTTCAGCGTGTCGTCAGACGGCATTATATCCTCAGGCCCGCTCCATTCACCGGAAAAAATATAGCTAATATGTTGACTTCCTTCAGCTTTACACTCAACGCCCCGATTATCATCACCATCAGCTTTTTGGCAATTGCCAAATGCTTTGCTGTAAAGGTCGCTAAACGGTGTACCGATTTTAACACCGGTGTCAGCAGGAATATCGCTATCCAGCACGTCAATGCGACTGATCGTGCCTTGATCGCCGTTAATCACCATCGCCACGTTGTCGCCCTTCATCACTTCAAAAAAGCGCACCACGTTGCCGTTCGCGGTTTTCATTCCGCTGCGCAGGCGATAATCGCCATCAAGCGCATCGGCAATGGCTTGTTCTTGCAGTGGTGTGGACGCCGTTAATTCACCCACGCCCTGCTCGCTCACTTTGGTGGACGACCCAAACCAGTTCCACGGGTTAGCGGCAGACCAGTTAACTGACGACATCGTGGAACAGCCGGTCAGCATCAATGGCATAGCGCATAACATTAAACGCAGCGATTTCATGTCACTTCCTTTGGTTATTCAATAACGTTGCTTGGAGTGCAAATTCACCAAAAAGTGCCGTTATTCTTTTACTTCATTAAAACAAGCGCGTAAACGTCGATTGGTCAGCAGCCAGATTAACGCCACAATATCCGCCACTACCAGCGCCAGACCGATACCGCTAACGGATTCACCGTTCAGCCACAGCCACGGTTGCCAGCAAAGTAAAACCACCTGCGCCAACAGCAACAGAAAATAGAGTACACGCCAGGTGCGAGGAAACGTAGCCCGCCGACCGCTCAACAAAAACGCCAGCACCGCCGGAATGCCAGGAATCAGCCCCAGCCAGAAATTATCGTGATCGGGATAAAACAGATTTAGCAGCGCAGTACCCTGCTCGCGCGACGCACCGGCAATGACAAACAGCACCCAGGTTCGCGCCTGAAGCAATAGCACAAGCCAGAAGAGCAAGGGTAAACGCAGGCGACCGTGCGCATCATAATGGACAGGATGAAACTCAGTACTCTTCATCTTCAATCAAACGCTTACCCAGACTCAGCACGTCAGCGTGTTCATATCCCAGGCGTTCATACATTCCGAGCACCATGTCGTTATCTTCCGGCACATTGATCTGAATTTTCGGGCAGCCGCGAGCAATCAGCTTTTTCTCCAACCGATTAAGCAACGCATTGGCAATCCCACGCCCACGAAACTCTGGATGCACGCCAAGATAATAAGCAGACCCGCGATGCCCGTCATAACCGCCCATCACCGTTCCGACCACTTCACCGTTTACCTCAGCGACCAGAAACAAACTGACGTCATGGTTCATCTTACGCTCGATGTCCATTTCCGGATCGTTCCACGGACGCAGCAAGTCGCAACGCTCCCAAAGGGTGATGACCTCTTCGAAATCTTCCTGGCGAAATACGCGTATCTCCATGGTATTCGTTACCTTTTTGCGGGTTAAAAGGCTGATTATGGCGTGAACGGTCGAATTAGCCAATATCTGACGAAAATCGGTTGAAAAAGTGGCATAATGGGGAGTTGTCAACTATTGAAATGAAAAGTAAAACAATTCTCAACAGCAAACGGTCGTAACGGATTACGCGATACGATATAACATCTGGAACTTTATTATTACAACTCAGGCCGTATGAGCACTTTTAAACCACTAAAAACACTCACTTCGCGCCGCCAGGTGCTGAAAGCCGGTTTGGCTGCCCTGACGTTGTCAGGAATGTCGCAAGCCATCGCCAAAGACGAACCTTTAAAAACCAGCAACGGACACAGCAAGCCGAAAGCTAAAAAATCTGGCGGCAAACGTGTCGTTGTTCTCGATCCAGGCCACGGCGGGATTGATACCGGAGCGATCGGGCGCAACGGTTCGAAAGAAAAACATGTGGTGCTGGCGATTGCTAAAAACGTCCGTTCCATTTTGCGTAATCATGGGATTGATGCGCGTTTAACGCGTTCTGGCGATACGTTTATCCCACTTTATGATCGCGTTGAAATCGCCCATAAACATGGCGCAGATCTGTTTATGTCAATTCATGCCGATGGCTTTACCAACCCGAAAGCTTCCGGTGCTTCGGTATTTGCCCTCTCTAACCGTGGGGCAAGTAGCGCAATGGCGAAATACCTGTCTGAACGCGAAAACCGCGCCGATGAAGTTGCCGGTAAAAAGGCGACTGACAAGGATCACCTATTGCAGCAAGTGCTGTTTGATCTGGTGCAAACCGATACTATTAAAAACAGCCTGACGCTCGGCTCGCATATTCTGAAAAAGATTAAGCCGGTGCATAAACTGCATAGCCGCAACACCGAACAAGCCGCGTTTGTGGTGTTGAAATCGCCGTCGGTTCCTTCGGTGCTGGTGGAAACCTCGTTTATCACCAACCCGGAAGAAGAGCGGCTGTTAGGCACGGCGGCGTTTCGTCAGAAAATCGCCACAGCGATTGCTGAAGGCGTGATCAGTTATTTCCACTGGTTCGACAACCAGAAAGCACATTCGAAAAAGCGATAAGTTATGAAACCCGACGCACACCAGGTTAAACAGTTTCTGCTCAACCTTCAGGATACGATTTGTCAGCAGCTGACCGCCGTCGATGGCGCAGAATTTGTCGAAGATAGTTGGCAGCGCGAAGCTGGCGGCGGCGGGCGTAGTCGGGTGTTGCGTAATGGTGGTGTTTTCGAACAGGCAGGCGTCAACTTTTCTCACGTCCACGGCGAGGCGATGCCTGCTTCCGCCACCGCTCATCGCCCGGAACTTGCCGGGCGCAGTTTCGAGGCGATGGGCGTTTCACTGGTAGTGCATCCGCATAACCCGTATGTTCCCACCAGCCACGCGAATGTGCGTTTTTTTATTGCCGAAAAACCGGGTGCAGAGCCCGTCTGGTGGTTTGGCGGCGGCTTCGATTTAACCCCTTTCTATGGTTTTGAAGAAGACGCCATTCACTGGCACCGCACCGCCCGTGACCTGTGCCTGCCATTTGGTGAAGACGTTTATCCCCGTTACAAAAAGTGGTGCGACGATTACTTCTACCTCAAACATCGCAACGAACAGCGCGGTATTGGCGGGCTGTTCTTTGATGATCTGAACACGCCAGATTTCGACCACTGTTTTGCCTTTATGCAGGCGGTAGGCAAAGGCTACACCGACGCTTATTTACCAATTGTAGAGCGACGTAAAGCGATGGCCTACGGCGAGCGCGAGCGCAATTTTCAGCTCTACCGTCGCGGTCGTTATGTCGAGTTCAATCTGGTCTGGGATCGCGGCACTCTGTTTGGCCTGCAAACTGGCGGGCGCACCGAGTCGATCCTGATGTCAATGCCGCCACTGGTACGCTGGGAGTATGATTATCAGCCAAAAGATGGCAGCCCAGAAGCGGCGTTAAGTGAGTTTATTAAGGTCAGGGATTGGGTGTAACTCCCTCACCCCCATTCCCGCATCCGCTGATGCAACGTCAACGACGGCTTCTCGGCAAACAGCTGCTGGTAATCCGTGGCAAATTGCCCCAGATGCCAGAATCCCCACTGCATGGCGGCGTCTTTTACCGTTGTGCTTTGCGACCACGGGCTTATCAGTTCGCGGCGTACGGCGTTCAGGCGAATGCGTTTCAGCCACGCGTTTGGGCCAATGCCTAAAATAGCGTGAAACGCGTTTTGTAGCGTGCGGCGACTGACATGCAGTTGATTACACAAGTCCAGCACCGTCACCGGCTCAGACATATTTTCCAGCACATATTCACGGGCGCGGGAAAGTAATCTACGGTAACTCTGATGACTGATGCTTTCCGCCGTCACCATTGGTTGCGCGTCTTCCAGCATCGCCCCCATCGCCATTAGCAAATTATCCCCCAGCACTTTTCGCACTGCAGGCTGATGGAGATTTTCCGGGTTCTCGCAAAACGTCGCCAGCGCCTGTTGGACAAAGCCCCACAGCGCGGCTTTATGCTGCTCTTTCACTTTCAGCGCCGACTGGCTACGCAGCATATGTAATACCCGATCCGGGTTATGCAAAAAGTTAGCCTGCCGGGTGATGACATCTTCAGAAAGCACCACGCCCAGGATCGTGTAATCATCCGGCGTGCTCAGTTCAAATTCAGTGCCACCAGGGCGGGTGGCGATTTCCGCGCTTCCCAGACATTGCGAACCGATAAATCCCTGCTCACCGCGCGTCGCCGGAATGCCAAACCAGAACGAGTTCGGCCAGACTAGGCACGACTGACGCAGCGCCAGACCGGTGTATTCACGAAAAACCTGAATATCATCGAGTAGAATTTCCGTAAATTCACCATGAAACTTGCCCGGATGCAGCTGATCGTAAATCTGCTGCCAGGCGGTAATCGTTAAAGCATGTTCATAGACATCCGTTGTCTGTCGTTGATGAACATTATCCACTTCGACCTTCGGCGTGAGCTTCAGGTTTTCGGGTAAGGGTTCATGATAAAGATGGTGCAAATTGGCTGTACGGGTCTTTTTCATGATGTTAATGCCGGGTGTTGTAGGACACCCGGCACCTCCGACAGGTTAATGGGGCTTGAGACGATAACGACTACTGCGTTTACGTAACGTCCCGGCAGAAAAGAGCTGTTCGAGCGCATTTCTGGCTTTTTCCAGCGGCCAGCCAAAGTGGGCAGCCACTTCTCCTGCCGTCATTCCCTGACGTACTGATGTTAACAGCGCCAACAACTCGTCAGCAGATTCCGCGACGATAACTGGCGCGTCGGGTTCCCTTACGGGTTGCTTCGGCTGGCGGTTAAAGCCAGTAACCAGCCACTGGGTGTCATCGTCTGGCCGACCGATCTCCTTGCGGCTGATGACACGCCCGGTACGCATCGCGGCAGCACAACCTGCGTCCAGCGCCGCACGACACGCCGCCAGATCGCCTTCCACCACCAGCGTTAAGCGACCAGGGTCAAGCACTTCGTGACTGAGCAGACGAACGTTAGCTGCTTTGAGCATGGCATCCGCTGCATCTATCGCGGCGACCATGCCGTCCACTTCCAGCAATCCCAGTGCATTGATCATCGGCAACCTCCGTTACGCACGCTGGATTGGATTACGCGCGATTTCCAGCACTGCATCGGTAAAGGCGTTACAGGCTGCTTTACACGCTGCCTGGCTACCGGTTAAAAATGCTGCCGAGTAGTTGGTTTCAGACGGTGGCGGGACATAGGTCGCCAGCTGTACGTCGGCAGACTTCAGGGCTGCATCAATGCCATAGGTCGCTTCCAGCGGCGGTGCCACCAGATACGCCATCGGATCGCCAAGCGTGATCCCAGCGGTTGATGAGAGATAAGAACCGGTACGCGAAACTACATGTGCCAGGAATGCCGTATCTTGCGCGTCATTAGCCCACTGGAAAGCTGCGCCATTTTCAATATGCGCAATCATCGCATCCAGACCTGCACGCACTTCCGCCGGGTTTGGCCCACCAAGCATAATCAGCACTTCACCGGCAGTCGGTGACGGGCCGTGTGCAGCGCCCGCATATAGCGAGCGGCCATACACCACTTCCACCATCGCCTGCTTGGTCGCTTCATCAGCGGCAATGTAGGTGACGTCATCGGACTCGGCAGAAATCAGACCGAGGCTACGAATATGCGGCGGCAATTTCAGTTCACGCGCAAATTCAGCGTTAACGGAGGCAATCACCCGCATAGCGGTGACAGACGGTCGAATCAAATCTAAAGCTGGCATGATGCCTCCTTATCGGGTCATGTTGATGCCGGATGCTTTCTGCTCCAGCATACGTTTCGCCAAATCCACAATGACGGCTGCGGCTTCAACCGGCGGCGTGCCGCCCTGGTGAATGTTAGAGATACAGGTGCGATCGGCCTCAACGGTGGTCGCCATACGCGGCGAGTAAACGGCGTAGCAGGAGAGGCTTTCTGACTGCCCCAGCCCAGGACGTTCGCCTGTTTCAGGCCCGCCATCAGCGGTGGCAGGATCTCTTCGTAGTTCACGGTGATCGCATCAGTTGACAGGCCATCAGAAATAACGACCTGTACGTCCGGATTAGCAACACACTGTGCTTTCAGCGCTTCAACAGCTTCTGCACACAGGCGGCGGCCCATATCCGGGCGAGTCAGGTAGAGATTTTTGTCGCTGATTTCGGAGCGGACTTCCAGCAAGCCTTGTGCTTTCACCCACTCTTCCGGCACTTCTTTCAGTACGGTATCTTTCGAACGAGAGTGATCGGCCAGGAAACGCAGCAGCGCCTGCGTACGTGGACGCGGACCGGCACGACCGGTACAAACGCGGGCCACGGTGCTGCGGCGCAGTTCTGTTAATACGTCTGCGCGATGCGGGTTTTCAACACCAATCCACGCTTTTGCTTCAGCGGAACCTAAATCCAGCGCACAGCTTTCCGAGGTCACCGGTGCCGCACAGGTGGTGGTGGCGCACTTTGCTTCTGACGGCGCGGGGGCCGCTTGTCCCATTGACGCCATCACGCTGCGTACAATTTCTTCAATCTGTTTTTGATCCATGATGTGTTATCTCCGCGTCATCAGAAGAACAGTGACGGATCGCCCGCCCGTTTGGTCAGGCGACCGTTTGCCATAATGCCCATGCTTTCCAGCCAGCGTTCAAACTCCGGTGACGGGCGCAGGTTGAGTAACTGACGCACAGTGGCGGTATCGTGGAATGCGGTGGTCTGGTAGTTGAGCATGATGTCATCACCCAGCGGCATCCCCATGATGTAGTTGCAGCCTGCGGTGGCGAGCAGGATCATCAGGTTTTCGTTGAGGTTCTGGTCAGCGTCAGCGTGGTTGGTGTAACAGCAGTCACAGCCCATAGAGATGCCGCTCAGCTTGCCCATAAAGTGATCTTCTAAGCCAGCACGGATAATCTGGCGGTCGTTGTAGAGATACTCCGGCCCAATAAAACCGACCACGGTGTTGACGATAAACGGATCGTAATGACGCGCCAGCCCATAGTTACGTGCTTCCATCGTCACCTGGTCTGCGCCGAAGTTAGCGCCAGCGGATAGCGCTGAACCTTGTCCGGTTTCGAAGTAGAGGCAGTTTTCCCCGGCGATACGGTTGAACTCTGCACCCACTGCGCGCGCTTCGTCGAGCATCGCCAGTTCCACGCCAAACTCTTTCAGCCCTTTTTCACTGCCACAGATACTCTGGAAAATCAGCCCGCCTGGTGCGCCACGACGAATCGCTTCGATCTGGGTGGTGACGTGCGCCAGTACGCAGCCCTGAGTTGGGATGTTGAATTTGTCGATCACGCCATAAATGGTATCCAGCACGCGGCTTAAGTTTTCCACGTCGTCAGTCACCGGGTTAACGCCGATCACCGCATCGCCCACCCCGAAGGAAAGCCCTTCGTAGATTTGCGCGGCGATACTTTGCACGTCGTCACGAGTGTCATTTGGCTGCAAACGGGCGCTGAAGGTGCCCGGAATACCGATGGTGGTATTGGCCTTTTTGATTACCGGCATTTTCTTCGCGCCGTAGATCAGGTCCGCGTTGGAGCAAATCTTCGCTACCGCCGCGACCACTTCCGAGGTCAGCCCTTTGCGGGTAAAGGCAATGTCGTCCACGCTAGTTTCATCGCTCAGCACATACTCACGCAGTTCGCTGATGCTCCAGTTTTTAATCTGGTTGTAGGCCGTTTCGTTAACATCGTCCTGAATCAGCCGCGTCACGCAGTCATCTTCATAGGCAATCACCGGATTATTGCGGATGTCCGCTACGGTCATTTCCGACAACACCTGCTTTGCCGCCACGCGCTCCTGTGAGCTTGCCGCTGCGACGCCCGCCAGCACATCCCCCGAACGCAGTTCGTTGGCTTTAGCCAGCACCTCTTTTACATCCTTAAACTGATAAACATTGCCGAACAATGTGGTCTTTAGTTTCATAAGTCGTTCCCTCAGGAAGGAAATGCGAGTGATTTCACCGTCACCGGCACAACCGATCCGCCAAAAAGAGGCGTACCAATGTCGATATAGTCCCCCGCGCGGACAATCACTTCGTCAATGACTGCCAACGGGAGTTGTTGTAGCTGTGGGCGCAACAACATGCCCAGAGCTTTACCAAAGTCCTGCCCGGCCACCACCAGCAGGGGATGCGGATTCGGAAAACGCGCGACGAAATCGACCAACGCGTTGATGACCGTCAGTACCGCGGCGTAACGCACAGGCAGCGAGGCGGGAAGCGCCAGCACGTACGCGTCAGTTTTGGGATCAAGATCCAGCTGAATCAGCGCCTGTTGCCAGGCACTCACCAGATCCGTTTCATCAATCGGGATCGCCACCGGCAAATTGCGCAGCGGCAGTTGTACGCCCTCAAGCCAGATTGTGCTGCCAGAGAGCGAAAGGGTATGCGCGCCCGCGCCAATCACCGTGGCGCGCACGGTTTGCGCCGGAAACTGTACGTTCATCTCACGCAGGCGCGGATGGTCATGCAGCGCCGTTGCCAGCAGCGGGCCAATATCGGCAAAACAGAACGGGTCGGCGGGCTGGTGGCGATAACATTCGCCCACGCCGCCAGAAAGCGTAATGATTTCGGGCGTAACACCTGCGGGCAGCAAACCGGTTTGCATTAATGCCTGCGCGAGCGGCGAAAGCGTTCCGTCAATCACTTCGACAATCAGCTCTGCCATCCGCCGGGTAACCTGCACCAGCTGCGCGCCGGTCAGCGAACGGGCGTCGGTGCCTGCGCCGAAGCACTCATCCACAATCATCTGCCCCGGTTTATGAGCGTAAACCACGCGCCCCTGGCTGTCGGTTTCCAGCAGGCGACCACCGACGTTGAGGCAGGCAGTGCCGCTGATTTTTCCGGCATCGAACAGGGCGTAGTTCGCGGTGCCACCGCCGATGTCGATATTCAGTACCCGACACAGCCGTTGTTCAGAAAGGGTTTGCGCCCCGGCTCCGTGACCGGCGATCACGGATTCGAGGTGCGGCCCGGCGCTGGCGACGACAAAATCGCCCAGCGACTGAGAGAGCGCCATCACCGCCGGGCGAGCATTGCGGGTTTTCGCG
>ERZ1036420.785-NODE-785-length-11497-cov-5.440133_pt1 | contig 11497 bp, 10 predicted proteins | sample MGYA00514220_ERZ1036420 | MGnify/ENA primary metagenome ERZ1036420 (study PRJEB33795, sample SAMN09464938) | human gut metagenome | host: Homo sapiens | place: USA: Stanford, California | collected 2016-10 | study: EMG produced TPA metagenomics assembly of the...
AAAACACCGAAAGAGATAATTGAAAGGGGTGTTGCATTGACAGATTGAATCTACAACCGCGCTCTTGATGTCAGACTCCCTGAACAGTTCTCGATAATCGGGAAACTCAGGGCGCGTTATCCTGTGGCCACTCTCTGCCATGTGTTCGGGGTCCATCGCAGCAGCTACAAATACTGGAAAAACCGTCCTGAAAAGCCAGACGGCAGACGGGCTGTATTACGCAGCCAGGTACTTGAACTGCATGGCATCAGCCACGGCTCTGCCGGAGCAAGAAGCATCGCCACAATGGCAACCCAGAGAGGCTACCAGATGGGGCGCTGGCTTGCTGGCAGACTCATGAAAGAGCTGGGGCTGGTCAGTTGCCAGCAGCCGACTCACCGGTATAAGCGTGGCGGTCATGAGCACGTTGCTATCCCGAATCATCTTGAGCGACAGTTCGCCGTAACGGAACCAAATCAGGTGTGGTGCGGTGATGTGACCTATAGTGTGCCCGGAGTTCAGGGCGGGCATGGATGCTTAAATGAACCGCGAGTCTGTCTGGAATATTGAACCGGTAACTCACGATGAGAACCCCAACAATCCCACCGGGTGTGACGGTGGAGAACCTGAGCGGCAGTGACCTGCGGCATGCCCGCAGGGTGATGTAACCCGCTGACAACGGGGATTGAGGCGAGATCACTAAGCCGAGATGATCCTCAAGGTTAAGTACTGAAAGGCTGAAGAACATGAACCCGTTAATCCGCCTCTGTGGGTTGAAAACGTCACCACGGCCTACGTGATCTGACAGGCCGTGCAGGAGGAACTGGCAGTGATACGTAAGCACTGCCGGTCGAAGGTGTTTTGACATGTATGCGAAACACCGGGGCAGCAGCGTCTATCACGCTTGCGTTGCTGACTTCTGCCAACTTGCGGCAAGCAAGGATAAAGAGTGCGACGGGCAGCCTCCTCAGTATGCCTGAGTCCAGGCAGGTAAACCGGGGAAGGTCAGCGACGGATGTTAAGGGGGCATGGCTCCGATGACGCGCTGGCTGGCGGAGCTTCCGTAGTAGTCCGCGATGGGGAAAGCCCATTACATGGCGAAGGGAAGCAGTTTGAATGTGTTTGCGACGTGAATTAACTGACCTAACGAGGTGAAGACCTTTGATAATCAGCGAAATGCAACGCAAGCTTGCCACATGGGCAGCCACCGATCCGTCCCTACGGATTCAACGGCTGCTGCGTCTGATAACACAACCAGAATGGCTGGCTGAAGCGGCGCGGATCACGCTTTCATCAAAGGGGGCGCATACCCCCGGCGTTGATGGCGTGAACAAAACAATGCTACAGGCCAGACTGGCTGTTGAGCTGCAAATCCTCAGGGATGAATTACTCTCAGGCCACTACCAGCCCTTGCCCGCCAGACGGGTTTACATCCCTAAAAGCAACGGCAAACTGCGACCACTGGGTATCCCCGCGTTGCGGGATCGTATTGTTCAGCGGGCCATGCTGATGGCGATGGAGCCGATATGGGAGAGTGATTTTCATACGCTCTCATATGGCTTCCGGCCTGAGCGCAGTGTCCACCACGCGATCCGCACGGTGAAATTACAGCTCACAGACTGCGGTGAAACCCGGGGACGCTGGGTGATTGAAGGCGACCTGTCCAGTTACTTCGACACCGTACATCATCGACTGCTGATGAAGGCTGTACGCCGCAGGATCAGTGACGCACGTTTCATGACTCTGCTGTGGAAAACCATCAAGGCGGGACATATCGATGTCGGTCTCTTTCGGGCGGCCAGTGAAGGTGTGCCACAGGGCGGTGTTATATCGCCGCTATTATCGAACATCATGCTGAATGAGTTCGATCAATACCTGCATGAGCGCTACCTGAGCGGGAAAGCCAGAAAAGATCGGTGGTACTGGAATAACAGTATCCAACGGGGCCGAAGTACGGCGGTCAGAGAAAACTGGCAGTGGAAACCCGCGGTGGCGTACTGCCGCTATGCCGATGATTTTGTCCTCATCGTCAAAGGCACCAAAGCACAGGCGGAAGCCATCAGGGAGGAGTGTCGGGGTGTGCTCGAAGGCAGTCTGAAACTCAGGCTGAACATGGATAAGACTAAAATCACCCATGTTAATGACGGCTTTATCTTTCTGGGGCACAGGATCATTCGCAAACGCAGTCGTTATGGCGAGATGCGAGTGGTCTCAACGATCCCGCAGGAGAAAGCCAGAAACTTCGCCGCATCGCTGACAGCACTGTTATCAGGCAACTACAGTGAAAGCAAAGTCGATATGGCTGAACAACTCAACCGAAAACTGAAAGGCTGGGCCATGTTCTATAAGTTCGTTGATTTTAAGGCCAAAGTCTTCAGTTATATCGACCGTGTCGTGTTCTGGAAGCTGGCTCACTGGCTGGCCCGCAAATACCGTACAGGTATCGCTTCCCTGATGAGGTGGTGGTGTAAATCACCGAAACCGGGTCAGAGCAAAACGTGGGTTTTATTTGGTAAAACCAATCACGGCAAGCTCAGCGGCGAAATACTGTACCGGTTGGTGGGGCAAGGCAAGAAGCTGTTCCGCTGGCGGCTACCCGAAGGTAATCCCTATCTGAGGACGGAGACCAGAAACACGTATACATCGCGCTTTACAGAAGTGGCAATGGCGTTCGCCAGCATTTAAATGGAGAGCCGGATGCGCTGAAAGGTGCACGTCCGGTTCGGGGAGGAGAGGCAGGGAAATAGTCCGACTACGCCCTGCCTCTTACTCTACTCTGGACGGGTAAGCGCTGGGCGTACCTCGCCGTTGTTCTCGACCTGTTCGCAAGAAAACCAGTGGGCTGGGCCATGTCGTTCTCGCCGGACAGCAGGCTTACCATGAAAGCACTGGAAATGGCATGGGAAACCCGTGGTAAGCCCGTCGGGGTGATGTTCCACAGCGATCAAGGCAGTCATTATACGAGCAGGCAGTTCCGGCAGTTACTGTGGCGATACCGGATCAGGCAGAGTATGAGTCGGCGTGGAAACTGCTGGGATAACAGCCCAATGGAGCGCTTCTTCAGGAGTCTGAAGAACGAATGGGTGCCAGCGACGGGCTATGTAAGCTTCAGCGATGCAGCTCACGCAATAACGGACTATATCGTTGGATATTACAGCGCACTAAGACCGCACGAATATAATGGTGGGTTACCACCAAACGAATCAGAAAACCGATACTGGAAAAACTCTAACGCGGTGGCCAGTTTTAGTTGACCACAACAGTCACCGAACTCGATAATAAAGCGACTCATGGCTATCCGCCAGTCCTGAAGTGGCATCGTCCATTTCTGTGAGGCTGACTGGATAGCCAGCCTCATCACTTTTTTCACCGATTCATCTATCGGGAACACTTTCCGTTTCTTTATCGCATGTCTGATGACGCTATTCAGCGATTCGATTGCGTTAGTGGTGTAGATAACCTTGCGGATCGCCTCCGAATACACGAAGAAGGTGGCAACATTCGGCCAGTTTGCCCGCCAGCTGCGACTTATCTGCGGGTACCGTGCATCCCATTCCTTCCCGAACGCATCCAGCGCCTGCAACGCGCCTTCTTCCGTGGCTGCGCGGTAAACCTGTTTCAGGTCACGGGTTACCGCTTCATAGTCTTTCCACGCCAAGAACCGCAGGCTGTTGCGTGCCATGTGTACTATGCACAACTGGATCTGCGTCTCCGGGTAGACGGCATTAATCGCTTCCGGGAAGCCTTTCAGGCCGTCCACACAGGCGATAAGGATATCGTTCAGCCCGCGATTTTTCAGTTCCGTCAGTACATTCAGCCAGAACTTTGCACCTTCATTTTCGGCCAGCCACATACCTGGCAGCTCTTTCTGACCATCAAGGTTAATACCCAGAGCCAGGAACACCGCTCTGTTGATAACCCGGCTGTCCTGCCGTACTTTCAGGACAATACATTCAAGATAAACAATGGGATAAATCGCATCCAGAGGACGGTTTTGCCATTCTACAACCTGGTCGATTGCGGCATCGGTGACTTTCGATATCAGCGCCGGAGAGACGTCTGCATCGTACATTTCTTTGAAGACTGAGGTAATTTCGCGGGTAGTCATCCCTCTGGCATACAGCGCCAGGATCTGGTTGTCCATGCCGGTAATGCGGGTCTGATTTTTCTTCACCAGTTGTGGTTCGAAGGAACCATCACGATCACGTGGAGTACGTAATTCCATCGGCCCGTCGGTAGTGGTGACGGTTTTCGTGGAATAGCCATTACGGGAGTTGGTTCCCGATTTGGGCTGATTTTTTTCATGTCCCAGATGGTGAGTCAGTTCAGCGTTGAGAGCAGCCTCAACACTGATTTTCTTGAGCAGGCGATCGAACTGACTGAGATCTTCAGGGGTTTTGAGATTTTTGGCCAGTTCGTTAGCCAGAGCCTGCAATTGTTTGTCGTCCATAATTTAACCTTCATTTGATGTTGAATTGAACATATCAAAATCAGGCAATTACACAAATATATGTACAGGCTCGCACCTGGGCTTGCCTGACTGACCGCAGGCCGGCGACGACAAGGTGGAAAAGTTCGGCGTGTGGCTCTGGCGGCAACGATCCCGCGAAGGGCGGACGGTGCTTGAGCTGTTGAACGTAAGCATGCGGGCAAACCATCTTGCGCGACTATGCCGGATGCCACCTATGCGGCAGCAGCTCTGCAATCTCACTAGCTCGCTGCGTCGGCAACCGTCCCAGCACATCCTTGAGATAGGCATACGGATCGTGCCCATTATTACGGGCCGACTGGATCAAACTCATGATCGCAGCAGCGCGCTTGAGCATGCGAACCCGCGCCGAGCATTTGAGAAGGCAACGGGATTAACGCTGGCTGGATAGCCGTGGTTTTCTGGGTAAGCAGGCGAATCCATTTGTGGACGAGGTTGGCATTGAGGCTGTAGCCCAAGGCGATGTTTGCGATGGAGGCACCGGGTTCAGAACACTCCTGAATGACCTGGGCCTTGAAAGATTTGCTGTAGGTACGGCGCTGAGGGCGCATGGAAAATCCGCTTGATGGGCCATGGCCTTCGGCGGCGGTGTCGGGAAGGTGTGTTGGCCGGACGGATACTGTTGAACTACGTTGTCTGGGGCAACGGAAGTGTTTCGGCCCGACTCTGGAACGCGATCCGCAGCGACGACTGGGCAATTCCGCACGTTGGCCTGAGCAGCCTCGGGGAAATCGTCGTCTGGGCGCGCCCAGACGAGTTTCCGCCAAGGAACATGCAGACAAGCAAGGGGCTGCGGGCACTCGGCTACAACGTGAGGATCGGTGTTTGATCGAGGCGCCTGTGGCACACGCAGGCTGAGGAGCCAGGCGCTGTCCATTGCCTGATCAGGCCGCCCCCCTGTGCCTTGCCTGAGCAGTTGACCTGCATCAATGGGGCGGGAGAACGCTGCACATTGCACTCTTGACTCCTGAAGTTTTTCATGGTAAGCCTAATATTACAAAGTATTGCAAGGATTTCCTTGGCCGGAACCGCAAAGCGACGCGATTGGAGAGGGTGAGATGAAAGCGCACCTACAGGTGATTTTCACGCTCGATGAATTGGCTGCGTACTTGAAAGTCGGCAAGCGGACGCTTTATCGGCTCGCCGCACACGGGGAAATTCCGGCTTTCAAGGTGGGCGGGACGTGGCGGCTTCGTCAAAGTGAAATCGATCAGTGCATCAATGATCAGACCCGAGCCGGAGCAAAGAAGGAGGTGATGCGCAAGCGTGAACAGCAGAAGTCATCCGAGCAGCCCGTGTCGCCTGGGCGCACTGCCCGTCGCAGCAGGCAAAGGGCTTGAGTAACTCGTTTTCCAATTTTTCTGGAGGTATGACATGGACATCGATTTCAAGAAGTTGGCTCCCTGGAACTGGTTCAAGAACGAGCAGCAAGAGCAGCAGACCGCCTCTTCCCTGCCGGTGCAGCGCAATGACCTGCCAGCGGCGAGCGGGCCAGTCAGCCCGATCCTGCAACTGCGTCGGGAAATCGACCGGCTGTTCGATGACGCATTCCGGGGCTTCGGTTTTCCGGCGTTGAACATGCCGCAGTGGCCATCCGATTGGTCGGGCATGCTGAAGCCGGCCCTGGACATCCAGGAAACCGACAAGCAGTACAAGATTGCCCTGGAAGTGCCCGGTGTCGAGGAGAAGGACATCCAGATCACCCTCGACAACGACGTGCTGATGGTGCGTGGCGAGAAGCGCCAGGAACAGGAGAAGAAGGAAGGTGGCTTCCACCGTGTGGAGCGCTCCTACGGCAGCTTTCAGCGTGCCTTGAACCTGCCTGACGACGCCAACCAGGATTCGATCAAGGCATCGTTCAAGAACGGGGTGCTCACGGTCACGATCGACAAGCGCGAGGTCAGCGCGCCGAAGCAGGGACGCTCGATCCCGATCAACGGCTGACGTCGCCGGCTCGTTCGTCACAAGAAAAACCCGTCCCGAGACGAGGTGTCGCGGCTCGCGATGCCTCGTCGCCTCAACCTTGTCAACCTTCTCAGGAGCATCAGCATGGCCAGAAAACAATGCCAGGTCTGCGGCCAACCCGCCACCGTGCGGGTGGAAGCCAATCTCAACGGTCGTCACAGCACCATGCTGTTGTGCGACGACCATTACCGGCAATTAGTGCGCCAGCAAAAGCGCACCGTTTCGCCGCTGGAAGCCTTGTTCGGTTCGCGCAGCGGCCTGTTCGAGGACTTCCTCGGCAGTGACTTCTTCCGCATCGGCGACGACGCGACGCCAGTTGCCGCCGATACCGATGACGTGGTCGATGCCTCGTTTGGCGAGCCCGCCGCCGCAGGTTCGGGTGCGCCGCGCCGTCGCGGCAGTGGGCTGGCCAGCCGCATCAGCGAACAGTCGGAAGCCTTGTTGCAGGAGGCCGCCAAACACGCTGCCGAATTTGGCCGCTCCGAGGTGGATACCGAACATCTGCTGCTGGCGCTGGCCGACAGCGACGTGGTCAAGACCATCCTGGGTCAGTTCAAGATCAAGGTCGATGACCTCAAGCGGCAGATCGAGTCTGAGGCCAAGCGCGGGGACAAGCCCTTCGAGGGCGAGATCGGCGTGTCGCCGCGCGTGAAGGATGCGCTCAGCCGCGCCTTCGTGGCCTCCAATGAACTCGGCCATTCTTATGTCGGTCCAGAGCATTTCCTGATCGGTCTGGCCGAGGAAGGCGAAGGGCTGGCCGCCAACCTGCTGCGCCGCTACGGCCTGACGCCGCAGGCGCTGCGCCAACAGGTCAGCAAGGTGGTCGGCAAGGGCGCCGAGGATGGACGCGCTGAGACGCCGACCAACACGCCAGAACTCGACAAGTACTCGCGCGACCTGACCAAGATGGCGCGCGACGGCAAGCTCGACCCGGTGATCGGCCGCGCGCAGGAGATCGAAACCACCATCGAGGTGCTGGCCCGGCGCAAGAAGAACAACCCGGTGCTGATCGGCGAGCCGGGTGTGGGCAAGACCGCCATCGTCGAAGGGCTGGCGCAGCGCATGGTGGCGGGTGAAGTGCCCGAGACCTTGCGCGACAAGCGCCTGGTGGAACTCAACATCAACGCCATGGTGGCCGGCGCCAAATATCGCGGCGAGTTCGAGGAGCGCGTGCAGAAGGTGCTGAAGGAGGTGACCGAGCACCAGGGCGAGCTGATTTTGTTCATCGACGAGGTGCACACCATCGTCGGTGCCGGCCAGGGCGGTGGCGAAGGCGGGCTGGACGTGGCCAACGTGTTCAAACCGATGATGGCGCGCGGTGAACTCAACCTGATCGGCGCCACGACGCTGAACGAGTACCAGAAATACATCGAGAAGGATGCCGCACTGGAGCGGCGCTTCCAGCCGGTGACGGTGCCCGAGCCGACGGTGGCCCAGACCATCATGATTCTGCGCGGCCTGCGCGACACCTTCGAGGCGCACCACAAGGTCAGCATCTCCGAGGACGCGATCATCGCGGCGGCCGAGTTGTCCGACCGCTACATCACGGCGCGCTTCCTGCCGGACAAGGCGATCGACCTGCTCGACCAGGCGGCCGCGCGCGTGAAGCTGTCGGCCACGGCCCGGCCGGTGGCCGTGCAGGAGCTGGAGTCCGAACTGCACCAGCTGCGGCGTGAACAGGATTACGTGGCCGCGCGCAAGCAGTACGACCAGGCCGCCGAGCTCGGCAAGCGCATCGAAGCCAAGGAGGCCGAGCTCAAGAAGCTCGTCGAGAACTGGGAGCGGGAGCGGGCCTCCGGCAGTGCAGAGGTCAAGGCGGAACACGTGGCGCAGATCGTCTCGCGCCTGACCGGCATCCCGGTCAACGAGTTGACGGTGGAAGAGCGCGAAAAGCTGCTGCACTTGGAACAACGGCTGCACGAGCGCCTGGTGGGACAAGACGAGGCTGTCCGTGCCGTGGCCGATGCCGTGCGGCTGTCCCGCGCCGGCCTGCGCGAAGGCAGCAAACCGGTGGCTACCTTCCTGTTTCTGGGCCCGACCGGGGTGGGCAAGACCGAGCTCGCCAAGGCATTGGCCGAATCGATCTACGGCGATGAGCACGCCCTGTTGCGCATCGACATGTCGGAATATGGCGAACGCCATACCGTGGCGCGGCTGGTGGGCGCGCCTCCGGGCTATGTCGGTTACGACGAAGGCGGTCAGCTCACCGAGAAGGTGCGGCGCAAGCCCTACAGCGTGCTGCTGCTCGACGAGATCGAGAAGGCACACCCTGACGTCTACAACATCCTGCTGCAAGTGTTCGACGACGGTCGCCTCACCGACGGCAAGGGCCGGGTGGTGGATTTCACCAACACCATCATCATCGCCACGTCCAACCTGGGTTCGGACATCATCCAGCGACGGCTGAAGGCGCGTGGGGCGGCCGACGAGGAGTACGAAAAGACCAAGGCCGAGGTCATGGACGTGCTGCGCGGCCACTTCCGGCCCGAGTTCCTCAACCGCATCGACGAGATCATCGTCTTCCATGCGCTGGGCAAGGAGGAGATCCGCCACATCGTCGGCCTGCAGCTCGATCGCGTGGCGCGCAGCGCCGCCAGCCAGGGCGTGACGCTCACTTTCGATCAGACGCTGATCGACCATTTCGCGGAAGAAGGCTACAAACCCGAGTTCGGTGCGCGTGAACTCAAGCGCCTGATCCGCAGCGAGCTGGAAACTGCGCTGGCGCGCGAGATGCTCGGTGGCGGCATCGGCAAGGGCGATCACGCCAGCGCACGCTGGGACGACAAGGCCGAACGCGTGGTGTTCGAACGCAAAGAGCCACTGCAGACCCCGGCCGAGCCGGAGCAGCCGGATGCCGCGAAGGCGACCGAGCCGGAGCAGCCGGATGCCGCGAAGGCGACCGAGACGCCGCACGGCGACGCTGGCAAAGGCTCGCGCAAGAAGAAGTCGGCGAGCGACGCATCTTGATGGCGGGCGAGGCTGCCGTGTCCGACCCCAAGGGCCTGGCATGGGCAGCCTCCCTGGCCTCGATCGCGGTGGCGTTCGTGGCCGCGGGTCACGCGGTCGTCTACAAGCGTGATCCGCGGTCGACCACGCCGTGGGGGCTGCTCATCAGCGGCGGCACTGCCCTCCCGCTCGCTGGCCATCCGTTTGCGTGACGGTGCGGCCCGTCTGTTCACCTGATCCTCTGGCAACTCGACTTTCGAGGAACACAGCCCATGGAAAAAAAGAATCAATGGAATACCGGCTACTGGATCGTTGCCCTCCTGCTGTTGTTGAGTTTGCAGAGCTACTGGCAGACGGCGAAAACCGTCGAGCCGGTGCCCTACAGCGAGTTCGAGAAGGCGCTGGCCGAGGGGCGCGTGGCCGAAGTGCTGGTGTCGGATCGTACGGTGACCGGGCGCCTGAAATCGCCGGACAGCCGGGGCAAGACGACGATCGTGGCAACGAGGGTCGAACCCGATCTTGCCGATCGCCTGTCGAAGTACGACGTGCCCTATGCCCGCGTGTTGGAGAGCACCTGGCTGCGCGATGTGCTGTCGTGGATCCTGCCAGCGGTAGCCTTCTTTGGCGTCTGGTTCTTCCTGTTCCGCCGCTTCGCCGAGAAGCAGGGCATGGGCGGGTTTCTCAACATCGGTAAGAGCCGCGCCAAGGTGTTCGTGGAAAAGAACACCGGTGTGACGTTCGCCGATGTCGCGGGGGGGGATGAGGCCAAGGCGGAGCTGGTCGAGATCGTCGATTTCCTGAAGAATCCGCAGGACTATGGCCGTCTCGGGGCGCGCATTCCCAAGGGCGTGTTGCTGGTCGGCCCACCGGGCACCGGCAAGACATTGCTGGCCAAGGCTGTTGTCGGCGAGGCGGCGGTGCCCTTCTTCTCCATCTCCGGATCAGAGTTTGTCGAGATGTTCGTCGGCGTGGGTGCGGGCCGCACGCGCGGCGTCGGCGGCCACGACGAGAGCGAGCAGACCCTCAACCAACTGCTCACGGAGATGGACGGCTTCGACAGCTCGGTCGGGCTGATCATCCTCGCCGCCACCAACCGCCCCGAAATCCTCGACCAGGCTCTGCTGCGTGCCGGCCGCTTCGACCGCCAGGTGCTGGTGGACCGGCCCGACAAGAAGGGGCGGCTGGACATCCTGAAGGTTCATGTCAAGAAGGTGACGCTGGCCCAGGATGTAGACCTCGAACAGGTAGCAGCACTGACCACGGGCTTTTCCGGCGCGGACCTCGCCAATAGGGTCAACGAGGCGGCGCTGGCGGCGAGGAGACGCCGTGCGTCCGCCGTGGAATTGCAGGACTTCACCGCGACCATCGAGCGCATCGTGGCGGGCCTGGAAAAGAAGAGCCGCGTGCTCAATCCCAAGGAGCGGGAAACCGTGGCCCATCACGAGATGGGCCATGCGCTGGTGGCGCTGGCGCTGCCCGAAACCGACCCCGTACACAAGATCTCGATCATCCCGCGCGGCATCGGCGCGCTGGGCTACACCTTGCAGCGCCCCACCGAAGACCGCTTCCTGATGACGCGTACCGATCTCGAGCACAAGATCGCCGTACTGCTGGGCGGGCGTGCCGCCGAAAAGCTGGTGTTCGGCGAGTTGTCTACCGGGGCGGCGGACGATCTGGCGCGAGCCACCGACATCGCCCGCGACATGATCACCCGCTTTGGCATGGACGAGGGCCTGGGCTACATCGCCTTCGAGGCGCAGCGGCCCCGCTTTCTCGATACACCGGAACTGGCCCACGGCGGTTGCCGGGTGGCCGAATCGACCCAGGCGCGCATCGATCAGGCTATCCGCGACATCGTGATGGGCGTGTTCGAGCGCGCCTACCGGATTCTCGACATCAACCGCGCGGTGCTGGAGCGCTGCGCGCGCGAGCTGCTGGCGCGGGAAACGCTCGACGAAAGCGATATCCGTCAATTGACTCAAGGACTTGTTCGGAACTGAAAACAGTAGTAGGTGCCATTCAGAGTAAACCGACGGCTCTGTTCAGTGCGTCATCCAATTCGTCGGCATTGTTCAAGGAGAACCGATATGTCTGCATTGACTCCGTGGGACCCCTTCC
>ERZ1036420.786-NODE-786-length-11493-cov-3.139972_pt1 | contig 11493 bp, 10 predicted proteins | sample MGYA00514220_ERZ1036420 | MGnify/ENA primary metagenome ERZ1036420 (study PRJEB33795, sample SAMN09464938) | human gut metagenome | host: Homo sapiens | place: USA: Stanford, California | collected 2016-10 | study: EMG produced TPA metagenomics assembly of the...
CTCAATACAATCCTCCCATATACATGCTTATTAACATAGTCGTAATGGGTAATACGCACCAACACTGCATCACCGGGCGAACAGTCATATTCTGTAAAGATGTTCGAGTACAGGCACATGCAGGTAACGTCGTCCGGAAGCCTGCAAAACACGCCGCCCCGATATCTCCCGCCGATGATGGCACGGCACTCACTGCCAACCGGATGGCGGATATCCGCATCATCAACGGGGTTGGGATTGACCTCTTTCACAGAAATCCTCAAATCATCGCTTTCCGGATTATACTCCTTAATAACCGCCTCCAGCTGCTGCCCGGAATGGTATTCTTCACGCAGATCCGCGACAGAAGCATAGGTAAGGCTACGGGGTGTCAGCAGTATGTCGTGTCCCCAACACTCGACGCGCATCAGTTTTGGCCCGACAATGAGTACATTCACCATGACATGATCACCCGGCTGGTTCCCACGGCGCGCGTATTTGAAACGGTTTCGCCGCAGTTCCAATGCCCGACGCCGCGAGGCAACGGCGCAGTTTCCCGCCCTGTCAACATTAGTGATCACATAGTCGATCTGTGCGCCGACCATGTGCGACACGATATGACGTGGGTGCGCCTGTCCGTCTGCCCAAAGTTCAGTTTCGGGAATCAGAACCTTGACCCGGTATTGTACCACTGTCAGGCACAGGATTTCTTTGATCTCATTGGCGCCCGTTTCCGCGTTGAACACTTTCAGTGAGATTGTTTCCTTTCCGGAGATGATCCCGTGCAGCGCGGAGTGTGCGCGGAATGATGCATAGATATTTTCCCACTCTTCCTGCTGTTTCGCTGAGAGCCTGCGATCCAATTTTTTAACATTCAATGCGAAAAATTCTTCCCGCGCATTTGGCCTGCGAGAATCGGGATCCGTTTTTTCAGCATCGACAGGAGTATTTTTAAGGTGTCCAAATTCGGACACCTGTTCTACCCCAGCATCCGCTGCACCAGCCTGTTCCGAGGAAAGACCATCCTGCAGGTCTGCTGCAAGCGCCTCATCCAGCAGCATGAAATCTATCGGCAGGTGATCCAGGCTTTCCTCCAAATCACCTGACACAGATGCCGTTCCAAGCTCCTCCTCTGTAAAATTGCCGCTTGGAGCCTCTGCATCACCGGCAAACAGGCCATCGGGAATCTCTGTATCTTCGTCAGTGCTTTCCTCTAAACTGTTCTGGTCCGAAACACCGAAACTTTCTGACCGTTCCTGCGGCGCAGTTTCCGAAGCGTCAGCCAGAGCAGTTGCATCCGCTTCAGCATTTTCCGGGATTGAAAACTGTTCTGCAAAAGCATTTTCAAAGGCCTCATTGATCGGCACACCGCTGCTTGTTTGCTCTGCTTCTGTAGCCATTTCAACTTCAGCATTAGAAATCTTTTCGGTATTCTTATCCTTTTCCGCTCCCAAAACGGATTGCAACTCCGGCAATTCATCGTGTTTGGGTTCCGGCGTAGATTTTTTTCTGGGCATTGTTTATCAGTCCTTTCCATCGAGTTTGTGTTCGGTTTCTTCCAGGCTTTTGCCCGCTATGAATTCAAAACGGCCATCACCTCCTTTACAGACGGCAAAAAAGAGCTTATTGCAAAACAGCTTGGAAAGCTGCATGGCATTCTCCAACAGGTACAGAACCGTATGGCCGGGCGGCATTGCCTGCGCACTTGCCAGCGTGCTGACGTAGGATTCCTGCCCTGTAGAAACGACGTACAAAAGGAAGACATTCTCGCCGCTGCCATCGCTGGCAGGTAAAAAGAAGGTCAATGTCTGCGTATCGCGTTTGTATATGAATTTCGGTAGCATGTCATCTGCAAGAGCCATCATGACATCCAGACAGCGCAGCAGGATATGATCGGGTTCACGCCACGGTTTACACCAATAGCGTCCTTTCTTTTCCAGTTTTCCGAGATAATGCAGCTGTTTGAGCACAGCGCTGATTTCCAGTGCGTATTTGATGTGCGCCGCCTTGACATACCGCCTGTAAAACCACACCAGCCGTTCTTCATTTAAGCCGCCGGCCTCTTCCACGATATTTAGGAGATATTGGTGCGTGAGGGGCATACTGGCTTTCATACCGATTCCTCCCTTGCCGGAGCTCGAATCGTGCAAAGAGAGGTGTTGAGCTCCGGATCGAGCTCAATGTCTGCCCGGCTTTCCCAAATAGTGTTGATGATCACGACCATGGTATACGCCAGTCCTTTGCGTACCCGGCGTTCTGTGTTGCTGTGCAGCCGCTGTTCTACTGCCTGCAGGATGCTGCCGTCCAACGCATGCAATGTTCGCCGGATTACCCTTTGTGGAAGCAGGGCTTCATTCACGCGCAGGTTGTCCGAGTAGTATAAACGGGTTATGGCGTGTTCGAATAGTCCTGCAAGTTCTGGAGAGAACAGAGAAAGTTCACTTTTTTGCAAAATCTCACACAGCTCTGTGTCGTTGTCCTGTGACAAAGACAGACGATTCTTCTCAAGATAGCTTTTCTCAATATAATTTGCCTGCAGATCCGGCAGGTCTGGAGGTGTGGTTTCTGCATTTCTTGATATGCGAGTTTTGCACTTCTCGCTTTCCGCAGCACGGTCCTTTTCCTCATTGAAATCTTCTGATTCTGTCCGTGACTGATATGCTGAATCGGCACTTCTTACAGTGAACGGTGCGCAGTTGTACGAGGAGGCACCATTGTCGGAGAGTTGGACGGCTGCAAGATAAATCTGATTCGGACATCCCCGTCCAAGGCGGCGTTCCCAAATCAGCGCTGCCTGTGCCAGCTCCTGAAAGCTTTCGATGGCTTTCCGATAGCTGACGCCCATTTCCCGGGCGAGGTCTTCACGCGTAAAAACAATGTACACTTCACCGGCATCGTTGACCCAGCCATTCATACGCGATAACTGGAATCGGTTAAGAAGAAAAGTATAAGCAACTTTGGCTTCCAGAGACAATTCCTTATATTTGGAGTCACAGAAAAGCCAACGCGGCATCTGCAGATGGTAAAAGGAGATTACATCGGTCAGCTTCATAAGTGCGAAAGTTGGTCGCTGTGGTAATGTCGCAGGTTTCATATTATTTCATCCTTTTTTCGGGGCGGTACTTCCCCGGTATTCGGTGTGGCCTTGCATCGGGTCTGCGCCAGAACCTCCTGCGCCGTGTACCGGCGCATATTTCCGACTCGGTCCTCTGCGGCAGGTGATGGCTTCTTTTGCTGTCGGGGCAACTCATAATGGTAGGTTTCTCTGGACTCCATGGGTATCTGCAGTTGGCTGGTACCATCAGTTCTGAAAGCAGGATGAGACAGTGGGTTGCAGGGAACAGAATGGGAGCCGGCGGAAGGAATATGAACTTGGGGCGCGGCCGCTGTTTTCTGGTATTGAGCATCTTTTTCTTTCCAATGAGGCTTATAGTCTGAAATTTTCACAAGTCCCATTTTATCGAACCCGGGAAGTTCTTCCGGAATCAGCTTATAAAGCATCACCGGACGGCGGCCGCTGATGAGCGCAAGACACCGGGCTTTATCCATATGTTCCACTTCATCCGGCAGCATCAATGGACGCTGCGCTTCAGAGCAGCTCTGGCTATAACGGTTTGCACTGGCTCCGCTGGAAAGGAAAGACAGAGGCGGTAGCTGCGGTGACACGGTACTGTTGGTCCGTATCGTGACCATACCGCACTTCTTCGATATGTAAGTGGCCGTCGTAACGTCATTGACTCCGAGTACCAGCTGAGTGGAGCAGTTTGATACGATTTCTTCCCATTCCCCTTGCGGATACCGATCCTGCAGTTGGGCGACTGATTGTACCAGAAGCTGACAGGCAATGTTACGGCTTCGGACTACGCTGAGTAGCCTTGATGCGCTGGGAAGATAAACATTGCAGAATTCTTCCAAAAGCATATTTACACGGATAGGCAACCGACCATCCGGGGTATCGCGCCGGGCGACCGCCATCAGCCGTGTAAACATGATGGAAAAGAACAAAGAGCTGATGAACTCCATAGAAGAATCGTGGTCAGAGATAATGCAGTAATAGATGCAGGGCTGCTTGCCAGGCAGTGTAATGTCCAGATCGTTATAGCTTGTGATCTTATTGACAAGTGTATCTTGAAAGACGGTTGCCGAGTCCGATGGCGATGTTTCCAAGGATCTGGCGGTTGGCCAGCTTGAAAATACCATAAGGCGGCAGGGCCGGATGCTTTGCCGGAAGCTGCGCAAAACGGGCGTCCAGGTCATTGAAAGACTCCTCGGAGAGAAGCTTATAAATCATTCCAAGGCTGCGCTCCTGTATGGGGAGCCGTTTGTGTGTTTCCGGGTCTTCCAGCAGAACAACATACCAAATCAATGCCATCAAAAGGTTTTTCTCTGCTTTGGCCCAGAAGTCGGATTTTTCAAATTTGCTGGAGGTCGTGGCGATAATGGTATCGGCGATGATATTGACAAGTCCGGCGTCTTCCTCAACGTCGGCCAGGCAGTTGAAGCTGTCGCTATACGCAGGATCCAACAAATTAAGCGCACGCACAAAAAAACCGCGCTCTTGGGCGCGGGTTGATGTTTTTTGGAAAAGGTCACCTTTGGGATCGACCACAACCATGCTTTCTTTAGGAGCATTCCCGAATAACTCGATTTTCTGAAGGATCAGCGGCAGCGTGAAGCCTCGTGTTTTGCCGGAACCGGATGCTCCATAGACAATAACGTGACCAGACATATAAAGCTGGTCGCTGACAGCAGCGATGCGGCCACTGCCCTCTGCATCCATCTTTCCAATCAACGTTCCGGACAGACTTTCGGCTTTCCCAACTTGGAGTGTGTGTATCTGTTCCTCTTTTGTCATCCAGCCGCTGGTGCCATGCAGACCATCATGCAGAATCTCAAAGCCTCTCTGGTCCTTATCTGTTTTTTCGCCTGCGAGCAGCTCTCTGGCCCGGCCTGAGAAGAGGAAAACCATCCCACATACAAAGGCAATTAAAAATATACCGAATGGAGAGAATACACTGGAAATCGCCACAAAAGGGTTCCAGTTCCAAATTGGTTCTTCAGAAGTATTAGCAGAAAACATGATACGCACGCCATTATAGGCCGCGTGAATGAGGAGGCCCGCTAAATACAAGGCAATCAAGAGTGCAGGCAATAGCGAAAGCAGAAATCGCCTGTCGGCCAGCTTGTGTTTTAATTTTTTCCACAGTTCAAGCAACTGGGACATAACATCCGCCTCCTTGCTGAAGTACGGGTTCTCGTTCTGTTTCCTGCAGCGTCAGTTCCGGGTAGATAGAAAGCAACGCAGATTCCTCAATCGCATAAAACTCACAGGGGAACATATCTTCCATCCAACGAGCAAGGGCTCCGATTTGAGCGGGGAGCGCAACGGCAGCAAGCTCGGTATATCCGTTGGCGCGGGCATATCTGCATGAAGCACGAATACGTTGAATGTCCATATCGACACAAACGAGGAAAGGCTTGACCCCCATCATAGCGTCGAGCATAGGTGCATCCTGCGGTGGCGGAAGATATTGTTCTTGTAGGGCATAATTGGCAATTTTTGCTCGGTAGTCTTTCTGCTGAAGCAGCATCAAATGACGGGCTCCGAGTTCTGTTGCCTCCACAAGATATAAAGGACACGTGGTCCTTTCTGCGGCGATCCGATAGGTAAGCGCATCGCCGGCCCGGCTTTTGGATTTGCTGAAGGCTTTGGACGCAGTAAGTAATTGAGTGATCTGTTCATAGCTTTTTCCCGTGTACACAACGCCGAAAGGACAGCTCAGTGCGGACACTGCCCCATGGAACATACGCATTTCGCTTGTAAAATACATGAATCCATCGTCAATATAGTGGACTAAGAGAGAGCTTCTGTGCGCATGCGCAATCCCTGTGAAGCGCACACCGGCAAACACTCTGCTGGCAGTTGAAGACGGGTCACGACGTAAAACTGCGGAGGATAGATAACTCAGCTCAGAAGTTAGTCCTTCCAGTTTATCAAGAAAAACATTGAAGCCCGCACGGCAAAAAAGTGCCGATACCGCAGCCGACATAAGCCTTCGTTCCAGTTTTGCCTGTGCAGGCTGGCGGCTGTCAAGCTGATAAGTATATCCCAGATGCTCAAGCAGAGCGATTCCTGCGGGGGTGAGGGAATAACTGCGGTGATTGCGGTTTTCTGCGAGAACTTTCTGCCGGCAAAGTGCCAGCAGCGTCTCTTCAGAAAATACGTTGCCATGAAAAGACTGGGGTAACTCAATCGGTATATTGCGAACATGCCCGGCAAACCGCAGAGCCATAATATCGGCAAGGTCATATAACAAGAATGTGCTCCTTTCCGCGCCCTGTGCTACACGGTGGGCGCTATGTTTTTATAACGCCCATGTGACAGGCCCTGGAAAGCCGCTTTGCAGCGGGATCGTTGGTGAAGAAACACAGGCGCGCGTGAAACATGGCTGCGCCCGTTGAATCCTGGGAACACCATATAATGCGCGCCCATGATTATCCCTCATGGGGGATAACCAAAATTGCCTGAACGCAGAGTGAAAAAAGCATCGGCCTCCTCTGCTGGCAGGATAAAAATATGACAAAATGGTTGCTCCTCCTGTCTGGAAAGAAGTGCGATTTCCAGATGGTATTGGTCGTCATCCGCCAATACCCGCCCTTTTAGGATATTAGGAATCGCTTTCCATCCCTTGTTGTCCTGGTCATATATCTGTCGGTTTTGTATATTACTCCATTCGTCGATGGCAAGCAATGCCTTCGAAAACCAAGGCAGTTGGTGATGCTGCGCATAACCATCAAGCAGACGCTCCAGAGTATCGATTAGATAACGTGGCGTTTGGTATTGGCAGTGAGGCAGCAGCATAGCCAGTTCTATGTGCAGCCACCCATATTCGTTGACAGAAATTCTTCCATCGATATTTTGCAAAATTGGTGCGGTGGGTGAGGCCCGACCGGCAGATGTGTTACAGTATGCCGCTTCATATACCGTTCGCAGGCCAATCGCAAGCGATTCCGCCTGTGCCAGTGCTGAATGGAGGGCGTGGATATCTTGACTGCCGGAAGTATAAAATGCGCTAAGATTCAGAAGTGTCTTCTGAGCCTGCGACAAAAGCGCAGATCGTTCGAATGAACTTTTCAAATCAACGGCCTTCTTTCTCAATTGGAAGGGCTTCTGGCGAATTTGAATTTCCTGCTCAAATCGTGGTTTGCCCTGCCCGGACGGCTTTCCCACGAACTGTAAGCGCTTTTTGTTTCACTGACTTTGAACCATCTATCCGCAAGGTAAATTGTCCCTCTGTGGCGTTCCGCCGTTGATGCATACGCGATGAGACCTTTGATTTCCGGTTTGGGTTTGCGTATCCATGCCCTGGCTTTGGCAAGACAAAAGCTCTCCGTGTTGGGCGGCATGACATCAAGAAAGCAGCAGCGCGTGAGTTCGAGGATATGCTTCTGATCGATTTTAGGGCTGACAGGCCGCCCCCATAACATCGCGCCGACCAGACACTTTTCACCAGACCGTTCTGCTTCAGTACAAAGCTCCGCTGTCTCTTGCATAGAAATCCAAAATTCCATCCGTATCACAGCTCCAGCGGGAGTGCTATGCAGATAATGGTGGCGCTTTATCCAGTTGTCAGTGGCTGTCGTGTGAGAAATAACAAGTTCCAACATATTTTCTTCATCAAAAACGCTGTTCTCCGATTGCTCAAAAAACAGCGTTCACAGTTTTACATGGTGATTGGCCGAATCGTCTTTTAAGGCGGATTGCATGCGCTGCCGGTTCCATTCCTCTTCGGCCTGCGCCCCAACAACAATACAGGCGTATACGGAAAGCGTCATGGCCCCCGCGATAACCAATAGTGACAAAATCATAGTGCTGGTATCACTCTCCCTCTACGTATTTTTACTGTTTTTTTGCGTATTACACGCTTTCCCTGTCCATTAGAATCACCGCCTTTCCCAAAGATCATGATTCTGCCGAAGATGACCTGTGGTTTTGAGCAGCGATGCGCTCCAGATCCTTACGCGACGTAGTGATGAGTTCATATTCTAATTTCGTTGGCCGGAACGCAACGCTGAAACGGTTCTGGCCGATGCAGAGCAGCCCCTCGCCCCGGCGGTTGCGGATAATCTGTAAGGTTTCCGCATCGGACAGATTTAATTTCTGCTGCACCAGCCGGGCCTCGTCCTCTTCCAGCGGCAGCACAATTTTGATGCGGCAGGCGTTCAAAATCAGCTTGCCGTATTTGCCGTCTTCCAACGCGAAATAATCGAGAAGGTCCTGCGTCGCATTCAAAAAACCTGCCCCGTAGGAACGGATCAGTTTGGCAATTTGTACGACGCGTTCCGCCACCTGAGGATTAGAGCCTGCGCCGATCAGCGTCCAGAGCTCGTCCATCATGATGAATTTTCGCCGCAGACGGTTTTCCGTGCACCGATCACTGCAGGAGCCGATGGAGATCAGCGCGCCAATGGGCTGCAGATCCTTCCCGATATCGCTGATGTCGATCACGACATAATCATTGTCGAGCGATACGTTTGTCTGCCCGCCCAGACTTTTGGCACTTCCGTTCACAAACCGGGTCAAAAGTACGGCGAGATGCGCAACCTCCGGCCTGCTTTGGAGCAAGCGGTATAAATCGCAGAGCGTGGGCATGGTTTTCCGATTGCCGTCCGCATCAAAGATACTGGCGTTGTCGTGCGTAATGCCAAACTGCGCATAGCACTCAACGAAAGCCGCGTCCAGCAGGTTTTTATCTTCCTCCGAGATATCCTGTTTCAGAAGCGAGAAGAATGCATGCAGCATTGAAATCTTATCCGCCAGCAGGGAATCATTGCGATCCGACAGGCGGCCGAGTTCTTCATCCGGGTCCAGCGTGCGCCGCCATATCTCCATGATGTTGATGCAGTCCCGGGAGGACGGCGCCAGCTTGATATAAGCGCCGCCGATTTTTTCACACAGCGGACGATACTCAAAGCCTTTCTGCGGGGCCACGATGAAAATTCGCACATTCTGTTCGCGCAGCCGTGAGGCGAGGCATTGCAGCAGCATCGTCTTTCCGGCCCCGGTCCGTCCAAATACCGCGATGCCGGCGTTCTCGTATTTTTCATCATCGAAAGGGTCGATGCAGCACAGGGAATTGTTCTGCATGTTGACGCCGAAAATCACGCCGTTCATATCGTTGACCTGATAGGACGAAAAGGGGAAAGAGGCGGCGAGGCTGGTCGTGAGAATGTTGCGGCGGCTTTTCCGCTCCAGCGACGGCGACAGGGAAAGCAGCGGCAAGCAGGAGAGGTATGCCTCCTCCTGCCGAAAATCGCAGTCTTTGGAAATCAGGCCCAGCGAAGCGAGATAAGACTTCGTATCAGAAAGCCGCTGTTCAAGGAGTTCCGCGCTGGGCGCAGTCACCTCGACCAATGTGGACATATAATAAAAATCCTCGTTGTTGCGGTTCATCTGGTCCTTGAGAAAAAGGCCGGAAGTGATTGCAGAATCCAGCTCTTCAAAATCCTGGCGCGTATCGTCCACATCGCGCATCCTTGCCCGGTTGAACACAGTCGTCTGGGAGATTTTTGAAAGGACGCGGTCTTTGGGCTGGCGGCTGATAAAAAAGCTCATATTTACCCCGTCGCCCATTTGTACGAGCGGATTGAGCCAGCCGCTTGAAACAACTCGCTCATAACCGTAGCCGGCAATGTACAGATAGCTGTGATAAACGCCGTCCACGATAATGAAATGCTTATGTTCCCGCTGGATATTGGCCGGGGCCAGCAGGTCCGGCACAGCGACGGCACCGGATTGCAGGGGCCTGTAATCCGGCGTCACTTCCTTTGCCTTTTTTTCGCGCTTGCGCCAATGCTTTTTCTGTTTTTCGGTCTTAACGGGTTGAGGCACTTTCGGCTTTTTTTCATGACGAGGCTTTTTCGCCCTTTTCCTGCGCGGCATCCGGGGGATCGGTGCAACTGTCCATGCGCCGTCTATGATTCTGATGTCGGAAGAACCATCTTCCTCGAGCGATTCACTTTCCGGTTCTGCGACCGGCGCAGGAACAACCGGGAGGATTTCCACTTCGGCTCCTTCATCCGGTGGAGAAGATGCAATAGCTTCCTGGACATCTTCATCTGCAGCCTCCTGGGCCCGCCGGCACATTTCTTCCTCTGTGATACCGGCGAAAGTGGATGCTGCATCAAAGATATGCAGCGGCAATGGGGCGCTGCGGCTTGTATTGGGATTGAGCAGCTGATAAAGGAGTTACAACTGGAAATTATCTTCGTATTGCGGCTCTAAAACCTCCAGTCCGCACATGTCGAGGTACCTGCGGGCGGTTTGCGCTTCCTCATACATGCGCTCTGCGGCGGCTTCCAAGGTGCTGCCGCGCAGCTTCATATCCGGCTCCAGCTGAAAAATCAGGAAAATACGAATGTTGAGGACTTCGTTCTGCGCAAGATGTTCCACCTCCTGAATGTTGTCGCGGATCAACGCCCGGCAGGTTTCAGAGGGCTCATCTTTTTCATAACCCTCCATGCGCTTTGTATAGTAGCGGATATCGGCGGGGCGGTTCACAATGCGGATCTGCAGATGGGCAGGCGCAATTTTCAGGTAGCTGGCAAAGTAGTAAATCAAGTTTTCCTTTTCCATGTCCGATTTCAGGTCGAACAGGACCGGCAGCACTTCCAGAATTTTTACGATCCGCCCATCCTTGAGCAGTATCACGCCGTTTCGGATATCGGCAACAGGAAGCCACCCTTCCGTGCTTCCTTTTTCCTGTGCCGGCAGGTCGAAAATTTTTTGAGGCGTGCCCAAAAGCCATTCTTTGAATTTCATTGCTTTCCTCCTGTTTCTACTTCCCTCGGTAAAATATCACCGCCTGCCTGCGCCGCCAGTGCAGCCACGCGGATAAAAACTGCGACAATGAATCGTCGTTGATGCCGACCAGTGCGACGCCGCAGATAATAACGGCGGTCCCGACCGTGAGCATTAGCCTTACAGTAAAGGAAAGGCCCGAAAGATTCAGGCATATCAAAGCGACCGGAACCAGCAGGCAGAGCGCCTCAATACTGTTCCGGACGGGAAATGTCCCCAGCAGCTTGCCAGCATCCGTAAAATTTACGGGGATGATGTAATTGGTGTGCATAGATTCACCTTCTTTCCTGCGGTATCGTATCTAACAGGCATGATGCCAACTCGTAAAAATCGTGCTCCAGTTCTGTGGTTTCTCTCCTTCGACGCCGAATTACTTCACGGAATCCTTCCTGCAACAGCGCAAGCTGTTCCAGGGTACAGGGTTTGCCGTATTGCTCGATATCTACAAAGCGCATTCGGCTGACCCCCATTGCAGAAGATATTTCTTTCTGCGTGATTCGGTATTTCCGGCGCAGGGCGTATTCAATCCGCACAATTTTCACCTCCTGAAAAACCATCTATTTGGAGACAATCCAGAACGGCCCGCCGGCACTGGCCGAACGCTTGGCCTCCCGCATGATCGGCGATAAATCCCACTTGCGCTGGCTGAAGCT
>ERZ1036420.793-NODE-793-length-11383-cov-6.081215_pt1 | contig 11383 bp, 9 predicted proteins | sample MGYA00514220_ERZ1036420 | MGnify/ENA primary metagenome ERZ1036420 (study PRJEB33795, sample SAMN09464938) | human gut metagenome | host: Homo sapiens | place: USA: Stanford, California | collected 2016-10 | study: EMG produced TPA metagenomics assembly of the...
CCGCAACGGCTCGCCGCAACGGCTCGCCGCAACGGCTCGCCGCAACGGCTCGCCGCAACGGCTCGCGTTGAAGGCGGTTACACCGCCTTCAACGCGAGCCTGTTGCCCGATGTGCAAACCCGTGCCTCGACCGATGTTCCGGATCATCTTTACAATCTGGAAATCCGTCAATATGACGCTGCCGGCAATCATCTGACAGGGAAAGATTACGGTACTGTAACTATCGGTACAAGTCTGGAAGTTGCTTTGAATACATCTGACGATTGCCAGTTGGTATTGGTAGCTCGTGGCAGCGGTGGGGCAGTATCTTCCTTAGGCACTAATTCATTAGATAATGTACGAAATATGATTGTAAAATCTTCCGTGATTAATACGATTGATCCCTCTGTGTCAGCGAACATGAACGCCATGCCTTATGTTCTTCACTTGAAGCATGTGAAAGTGGTTAAAGTTGGCGATAAAGCCGTCATCCAGAGTCCTGACGGCAGCTACGACACACGTCTGATGCTGAAACGTCTGGCTACCCGCCTGACCGTGACATGGAATTACAGCGTGGCGGATTACAAATTGAAGCAGCTCCTTATTCAGAGTGTGCCGCTGAATTATACTATCGTTGATAAGCCTGAGACTGACGGTACCTATCCCTCCATCGTGTCTCAATTCACCACGCTTGTCATCCCCATATCCGAGGCTGAATCCACAAGCGGTTCCTATTCTTGCTGGGTGCCCGCCAATGTGCGTGGCGAAAGCGCTTCCTCCACCACAGAAACCCAGCGTACGAAAGCCAACGCTCCTGTGGGCAGTACTTTTTTCAATTTTATAGCCGCGAAGACGGGCGACGTAAAGAAGAAGCTCGACTACCGTGTTTATATCGGTTCCGGTCCTTCAACGGATTTCAATATGTATCGCAACAAGGATTATGTTTATACCGTGAACTTTTCACATGTTGGCATACCTACAGATGATAATCGTGTGACGTATATCGACCCTATCCCGGCTTCGGAGAATAATGATAACCTGGTGCCTACCGCCAACTGCTTTATGGTGGAACCGGGCGGTGCGTTTTGCTTCGACCCTTTCGCATTCCAACAAAACAAAACAGAGATCACCAACTCACAAATGACCGGCTGGTATGACACTGCCGGTACAGGCATCAAATCAGTAAAGCTGCTTTGGCAAACCCGTGAGAACGGTGATATCGGTGATCCTGTAATAGGGATTGCTAATAGTGATGATGACCATACCAATATTGTAGACATCAAACGTATAGATAACAATGATATCAGTGGGAATCCTGCCAACGGTAAAGGGCAATGTCGCATCTATTGTCGTGTAGCTGCCAACACCACCGGAGGTAACGGAGTGATTGCTGCGTACGACGGTCCGGATGGCACGGGAAATATTGTTTGGAGCTGGCATATATGGGTGACGGATTATAAGCCGGATGCCCGTGGGGGTGAACAGGTCTTGGAACCGGAAAATAAACGGAAATTGCTTTTTTCATGGAATAATTCAAGTGTGCTGCCTATGATGGATCGGAGTTTAGGGGCGATGGCAGGCTACCTCGACGAGGTGCCGGAAACATATGTGGATAAGTCCAAAGCTAACGGTTTCCACTATCAGTGGGGACGTAAAGATCCATTTCCCAGTAGCTATACAGCCAAAAAAATAGCTGAAGTTACTAATAAGACTTCGTCCACTCCACCCGAGGGGATGTTGAATCGTTATGGTGCAGATGGACTTACTTATATAGTGAATGGCAGTCGATCATTAAATCCCGGTTTGCAGGTGTCATGCCAAAATCCTCTTTTATATTATGGTAGTTGGAAGGGGGATTCTCCCAAAGGGTGGGATGAAACGAATAAGACATTATCCGACCCATGTCCTGCGGGATGGAGAGTGCCGTCCAAAGATGATCTCAACGCTTTAGTGCAAGGAGGTTCCTCACTCAATAGTACGAATATAAAAAACAGGGCGACAATGACCGATGACGGGGGCTGTCTGCTGTTTTTTGACCGGAAGGACGGACATTCAGTTTTTCTCCGTTTTTCAGGATATGACAGAAGTACGACCACTTTTGGTTTTATCGGAACCTTTGCAGGATTATATTCCAGAAACAAGAATGGGAATAATGGATGGATGTTCTGGTTTCTTATTAATAATGGGGAATATAAAATAAGAGGAGATATATACTCAAGTGACGCTCATCAACTCCGCTGTATTCAGGAACAAGAATAGAATTGAAAAGCTATTATACATTCGCTCTTTGACATGCTGGAATAACGGAAAACAATTGCTATCTTTGCTGTACGTAAACAATGTAAAAAGCAATGTGTATGAGCAGCAAGATTTATCCTATCGGTATTCAGAATTTCGAAAGTCTTCGTAGAGATAATTATTTCTATATAGATAAAACGGCCTTGATTTATCAAATGGTGAAGACGGGACGTTATTATTTCCTGAGCCGTCCGCGCCGTTTCGGAAAGAGTTTGCTGGTTTCTACCCTCGAAGCCTATTTCCAAGGGAAGAAGGAGCTGTTCACCGGGTTGGCGATGGAAAAGTTGGAAAAAGACTGGATAGAATATCCTATCCTGCATCTTGATCTCAATATTGAAAAGTATGATACTCCCGAAAGTTTTAATAACATTCTGGAGAAGTCACTTGCCAAATGGGAAGAACTTTACGGCGCTAATCCGTCCGAGCGTTCCCTTTCATTGCGTTTTGCGGGAATTATTGAGCGCGCTTGTCAGCAGACGGGCCAACGTGTCGTCATCCTTGTGGACGAGTATGATAAACCTATGTTGCAAGCCATCGGCAATGAAGCCTTGCAGCGTGAGTTCCGCAACATGCTGAAACCCTTTTACGGGGTGCTGAAGACTTTGGACGGCTGCATCAAGTTTGCTTTGCTGACGGGAGTTACGAAGTTTGGTAAGATAAGCGTGTTCAGTGACCTGAATAACCTGGACGACATTTCGATGCGGAACGCATACGTTGAAATCTGTGGTGTCAGTGAGCGGGAAATCCATGAGAATCTGGAAGCGGAACTTCACGAATTTGCCGAAGCGCAGGAACTGACGTATGAGGCTCTCTGCTCACGCCTGAAAGAGAATTATGACGGTTATCATTTTACGCATAACTCCATAGGCATCTATAATCCTTTCAGTCTGCTGAATGCTTTCAAATATAAGGAGATCAGTAACTATTGGTTTGAGACGGGTACGCCTACCTATCTTGTGGAATTGTTAAAGCGTAATCATTATGATTTGGAACGTATGGCACACGTACAGACTGATGCCGATGTTCTGAATAGCATCTACGGTGACGAAGACCCTATTCCTGTGATTTTTCAGAGTGGGTATCTCACCATAAAGGGCTATGACAAGGAGTTCGGCCTTTATCGTCTCGGCTTCCCGAACAGGGAGGTAGAAGAGGGCTTCATCAAGTTTTTGGTACCTTTCTATACCCGGCTCAATAAAGTGGAGGCTCCTTTCGAGATACAAAAGTTCGTGAAGGAGTTGCGTGCCGGAGACATTGACTCTTTCTTCAGCCGTCTTCGCAGTTTCTTTGCAGATACCCCTTACGAGTTGGTGAGTGACTTGGAGTTGCACTATCAGAATGTGCTTTTCATCATTTACAAACTGTTGGGGTTCTATGTCAATGCAGAGCGCCATACTTCGGACGGGCGCATTGACCTGGTGTTGCAGACGGACCGTTTCATCTATGTGATGGAATTCAAGCTGGACGGCACCGCCGAGGAGGCCATGGCGCAGATTAACGAGAAAGGCTATGCGCTTCCTTTTGAAGGGGACAGCCGGCAACTGTTCAAGATTGGCGTGAACTTCAGTAGCAAGACGCGGAATATTGAGAAGTGGATTGTAGAGAAGCGAAGTTGATTTAGGAGGATATATCCGAAAAAGGATAATTGTCATTTAGTTTTCCGTCCCGCCCCGTGCACAGCAGTGCATGAGGCGGGACGGCTTGTTTTCCGATATTCCGGATCGCCTGCGCTGTATGCAGGAATGAAGAATGAAAACGGATAGTCTGTTTATGCAAAACAGATTGTCTGTTACAGTGGAACGGATGGTCTGTTTGTCGTGAACAGACCGTCTGTTTCGGAAAAAATGAACTATTGTCTAAAATTGATATAAATATGAAACAAATGAAATTTAGAAGTATTTTTACTATGTTTTTAGGGCTGGTTGCACTTATGGGAGGACTGGCTGGATGTGAGGATAGGATAACCGAGGAGGAAATCCCGGTGGATAGCGGAAAACTGGTGACGGTGCCGCTGACATTCGACTTTGCCCCCGAAACCGAAGGATATGAAATAGCCTCGGGCTCGCCTCGGGCTCGCCTCGGGCTCGCCTCGGGCTCGCGCTGAAGGCGGTTATACCGCCTTCAGCGCGAGCCTGTGCCCCCAAGTGTCACCCCGTGATGTAACCGACCTCACTCCGGATGCTTTGTACAATCTGGAAATCAGGCAATACGACTCCGCGGGCAAACACCTGGCCGGTACCATTTTGCCAAGTGCCACCATTGGCACTCCCCTTGATGTAACGTTGCAAGAAAGTGGAGATTGTCAATTAGTAATTGTGGCGCATGGAGACGGTAAAACAGTTAAAACAGATTTGGGCACCAATACATTGCAAAATGTACAGGAAAATATAACAGCCGACTTGGCAGTGATTAACGGGATAGACCCGTCAAACCAGACAAGTATGAACAAGATGCCCTATGTACTCCACTTGAAACACGTGAAAATAGTGAAGGAAGAAGGTACCAACAAGTATATTATTCAGAGTCCCGATGGAGCTTATGATGTCCGCCTCCGGCTGAAGCGCCTGGCAACCCGCCTCACAGTGACATGGACCTACACCGTCAGTGATTTTGACATGAAGCAGATTTTAATTCAAAGCGTCCCCCTGGGATATACCGTGATAGCCGCTCCGGATGAAAACGATGGCACATATCCGTCCCTTATCCAGCAGTTCACTACGCTTGAAGTGCCTGCGGTGAGCAACACTGGTAGCTATTCCTGTTGGATTCCCGCCAATGTTCGCGGCACTTCTGCTGCCGCCACTTCGGACGCGCTGCGCACGAAAGCCAATGCGCCGCAAGGGAGCGCTTTCGTAAATTTTGTAGCGGTGGACAAAACGGATACAAAGAAAAAACTGGACTATCGTGTGTATCTGGGTGGTAGGGAAGCATCGGATTTCAATGTCCTCAGCAATACCAACTACAACTATACCGTCGATTTCAACCATACGGGTATTCCTACGAACGACGGTCGTGTGACCTATATCGACCCTATACCCGCTTCCGAAAGTAATAATAATCTTCTGCCTACTGCCAACTGTTTCATGATTGCACCGGGTGGAGCATTCTGTTTCGATCCGTTTTCGTTTCAGCGGGCGGGAAGTCCTGTCACGAATGATAAACTGGTGGAGTGGTGCAGTAGTTCCGGGATCAAATCCGTGAAGCTACTCTGGCAGACTAAGGAAAACGGTGATGTGGGCGACCCCGTGATGGGGATTGCGAACGGCAGTAACGACCATACCAATATTGTGGATATAAAGCGTACGGACGGCTCGGACCCCACGCTGGTTCCCGCAAAGCAAGTGGGAGAGTGCCTCATTTACTGTCGTGTGGCGTCCAATACTTCCGGTGGAAGTGGTGTGATTGCTGCCTATGACGGGGTGGGTGGCACAGGAAATATCCTTTGGAGCTGGCACGTGTGGGTGACGGATTATCATCCCGATGTCTCGGGCTCCGAAACGGTGTTGATTCCGGAGACAAAGCGGAAGCTGAAACTGATACCACCCAGTGGCTCTGACGGCACTGCCGCTATTATGATGGATCGGAATCTGGGCGCCTATGAGGCAGCGGTCAACGCCATCCCGAAAGATATTCTTACAATGTCCCGCAACAATGGCTTTCACTTTCAGAAGTGGCGCAAAGATCCTTTCCCGAGTAGTTACACGACACAGAAACTACCGAGTGTGTATACTTTTACACTAAGTGCGGATGCTCCGCCCAAACACATTATGAACAGGTATAAACCGGATGGTTTTCATGCGATTGTACCGTCGTCTATCGGAAAAGGGGCGACTTCGTTGCAGAATGCTTACCGGAATCCGCTATCAATTGCCGGAAACGGAGGATGGGAATGGTGTACGGACAACCCTCTTCCGTCATGGGGCACTGCTAAGACGATTCATGATCCATGTCCCGCCGGCTGGCGGGTACCTCAGAAAAGCGAGCTTAAGGTTCTGGTGGATCGCAATGCAACCGCGATTCCTAAAAGTGCGCAGAATGATGGTGGAGTATTGCTTAATTATGATGATACAGGCAACAAGTTTTATATACGGTTTACCGGATATCCTCCTGTAATAACTCAATTGAATAATGTAGGATTGGTGGGATATGCCACTGCGGTAGAGGGACTGTCTGTGTTCAGGGTAGATGGAAACAGTGGTAGTTCTGTGCCGGAAATTGGTGGATTACGAAATTATGACGCTCACACTACCCGCTGCGTACAGGAAAGGATGGAATAAAATTCCGTTTTAGCGGTGATCGAACCGTCTGATGTAAATCAATAGTGCGGGAGGCGCGGAAGTGAAGGAAGATACGGAAAATCAAGAAAACGGTATCCACTTTTACTCTCCGCGTCTTCTGTATTTTAAATAATATCAGTAATTAATAAAAAGAAAAGTATGAAATTCGTGACAAAAAAACAGTTGGAAGAACGGTTGGAACGTGCTAGACAACGCTATGCCTGCCAGCAAGAACGGTTGGAAACCTTACTGCTTAGTATGCAGAATAATGAGGATAACATCAGACAAATGGAATATGTATTAAACATGATAGATCGTATCGGCAAGCAACATCGCCGCCATCGCATTATTCCCCGTGTGGAAGTGGAAGAATTCTTTATTTATGCTTCCCGTGTGTATGATCGTCTTCAGCATCATCTGCACCTACACCATCTTAATTACACTTATTTCTGCACCGTTATTTCTTCCCGCTATTTGTTTGAAAGTCGCTTACATACTCCGAATCATCGTTTCATCAGTCCTGCCACTGTAATTTCTTATTTTAAGAAAGAGCGGGGAAGATAAGAACCCGACTTGTGAGTTTAGTATTTCCTTACTAATAACTTCTTTCTACCTTTGCATTGTTCTTTTTTAACAAAAGCAGGGTGTTTTCTCTGTATCAACTAAAAACAAAGTAAGATAAAAAATGAAAGAAAGAAATTTTGACTGGATGTTTCAGGGCTGCCATCCGTTGTCCGAAGTAGCACAGGCGTATTATCCGTGTGAACATAACAGTTCGTCCATCCGTTCGTTTCGAAAGCATGTCAAGGAATTGCCAAAACTATATGCCGATTTATTGGAAGCGGGTTATACGGATAAAACTACTATGCTGACTCCGTTGCAGATTGCTGCAATAATCCGTGGACTGGGAGCTCCCGATCAGGCAAAGGAGGAGGTTGAAAAGCCCATGTTTAAATAATCGGAGGCATCTGTCTTCAAATCTACGGAAGTACAAAGGATATATTTTAATATATCCTTTTTTAGTTTCTTATATTATTTATTCATGTACGGTTAGCTGTATGGATACTTGCTCACGAAAGAAGATTATATGCTTGTAATCAGTATGTTATCCTGATTGCTAACCTGTACGGATACCCGTTTACTGAAGTGGTAGGTACTGAATGATGATTTTGTACGCAAGGTTAAACCACAAATGCGCTATTGCAACCGTCCGGAACAGGGGAGAGAAGCAAAGTCTGTTTCTTACCTTACTTTTGCACTCAGTTAAAAATAATCAGAAAATAATATGGATCGAAAATTGAAAACCATCGGCTATGTGATGATTCCGCGTGACTTGCTGTTGAAAGCCTTTGATGAACACCCGGAAGCCGGAGGAGATATGGATGCTTTTTTGCGGATATTGACTTATGTGAATTATGCGGAAGCGGTGGTGAAACGTGAGAGTAGGGAGGTGCTTTGTGCCCGGGGCGAGTCGGTGATTTCATACAGCCAGTGGGCGGAGATACTGGGGTGGAGTCTCGGACGAACACGACGCTGCTTCATACGGCTGATTACCAACGGCAGTATCGAACTGGTGAAAGGGGATTGCGCCAGCCATATCCGCATTCCCGCTTACGATGTATGGACAGGTAAGAGAAAGAACGGAACAGCAGCTGATTCTACCGTTGAAGAATCTTTCGGACTGTTTTGGAATGAATATCATGAAACCACTCGTATGCCTCGCCAAAATCGGGAGGGAGCACTCAGGGAGTGGAAACGATTATCACAGAAGGAGAGAAAGATGGCCCTGGAAAATATCGACGACTATTTCTTCCACTTACGGGATACGAAGTACTGCCGGCAGGCGGTGAAATATCTGGCCGACAAGATGTTTCAGGATGAATATGACAATTGAACCGGATAAATAGAGAAACAGGTGAAAGAAAAAGAAATTTTGAACCCGCAGGACGCCGATCTGGAAGAAGCCGTGATTGGCGCTTGCATGGTGGAGAGTGAGGCGATTGCCTTGGTAGCCGATAAGTTGCGTCCGGAGATGTTCTACACTGAGGTGAACGGGATGATTTTTGCCGCTGTTCAGTCCATGTTCCATGCAGGAAAGAAAATAGATATCCTCACGGTGAAGAGTGAGCTGGCCGCGCGTGGCGCTCTGGAGAAAGTGGGCGGCCCCTATAATCTGACGAGGATTGCTTCGCGCATAGCGTCGGGGACACATGTGGAATATCATGCATGTATACTTCGGGAACTGTTTATCCGCAGGGAGATGATTATCGGTTCGCACAAGCAGTTGGCTGCCGCTGCCGATGAATCCGTAGACATCACGGATGCACTGGGAGGCATACACGATTTGCTCGACCATCTTGAAGGGGATATGGGAACGGCAGATCATCTTCGCACCATGGGACAACTGATGGAAGACACTTTGGCGCAAGTGGAGACTCGTGTGGAAGGTAGCCGGGATGGCATTACGGGCATTCCCACGGGGTTCTCCGATCTGGACAAACTGACTTCGGGATGGCAGCGTGGAGATTTGAACATCATCGCTGCCCGTCCGGCAGTAGGAAAAACGGCTTTTGCCCTTCACTTGGCGAAGACTGCTGCGGCAGCCGGTTATCATACGGTGGTCTTCAGTCTGGAAATGCAGGGTGAACGCCTGGGAGATCGCTGGCTGCTTGCCGCTACCGAAAATGTGGATGCCTCGCATTTGCGCCGGGGACAGCTCGATACGAGTGAGTTGCGGCAGGTGCGCGAGGCTTCACAACGACTTTCGCAATTGCCCATCCGTATAGATGATAGTTCGGTGGTGAGCATGGATCATGTGCGTTCCGTGGCCCGTATGCTGAAAAGTAAGGGAGAATGTGATATGATTATTCTGGATTACCTGCAACTTTGTGATATGAAATCCGACCGGAATAATCGTAACCGCGAACAGGAAGTGGCGCAGGCCACCCGGAAGGCAAAGGTGATGGCGAAGGAACTGGATGTACCGGTGTTGTTGCTCAGCCAGCTGAATCGTATGAGCGAAGGGCGTCCCGATTGTCGTCCGCTTCTAAGCGATTTGCGTGAAAGCGGGGCAATCGAACAGGATGCCGATATGGTGATGTTGTTGTATCGTCCCGCCCTGCATGGCTTGAAGACGGAACATAAAAGCAAGTATCCCTCCGAGGGGCTTGGAGTGGTGATCATGGCGAAACATAGGAATGGCGAGACGGGTGATATCTACTTTGGCCATAACTCCAGCCTGACGAAAATGGGGGATTATATTCCGCCGGAGGAGTGGCTGATGAAGCATGCGAAGTGAGTGGGCACAAGTCGGTGGGGGATGGTTGAATACGGTTGTATATGGATTGAAAATAATTGGCAAATAGCTTGACTTGGCCTTCCGTATGTTGTATCTTTGTAATGTTCTTGAGAGCGTAATATAACTTAAACTTTAACTTAATTCTTTTGATTTATGGATGTAACTGTAGAGCGCTATTTGCGCAGAAAAATCGTGACTGATTCCGCGTCTCCCCAATTCTTCTATCTTCGTCAGAAACCCGGTACGTGCAAAACGGTAGATATTGATACCCTTGCCACCGCCATACAGAAAAGCTGTGCGATGACGAAAGGAGATGTGAAACACGTGATTGAAGCACTTGTAGAGGAGGTTCAGGAAAATTTGGCCAACGGAAACAAGGTGAAGTTGAATCAGTTTGGTACGTTTCACATGACATTCTGTTGTCCGGGAGTAGCTACTTCGGCAGAGTGTACGGTGAAGAATATCAAGCGGGTGAATATCCGTTTTGTACCGGATAAGGAGCTGAAACTGGTAAACAATAGCCATGCCGCTACGCGAAGTCCGGCAAATGTAACCTTTGCCTTAGAGAAATTGGAAGATAAGGAAGGCGGATCATCGGATGGAGGTAATTCCGGCGGCAACTCCGGCGGTGACGGTGGCCTGGATGAAAATCCTCTGGGATAGCTGATTCGCATTAATAACTAACCTAAACTATAATAATCATGAAAAAATTATCTTTGGATACTGTATTGAAGATTGTCATCGCTATTGCCTCTGCCGTTCTGGGTGCCTTGAGCGCTCATGCCATGACGGCGATGAAGTGTATTTAACGTGACCTTTATTTAATATCTTATGAGAAAGATTGATCTAATCGTCCTTCATTGCAGCGCCACCCGCGCTGACCGTTGCTATACGGAATATGACTTGATCACAGATCACCTGCGCCGGGGCTTCTCCGGTGCAGGCTATCACTATTATATACGTAAGGACGGAAGCATCAAGAGCCTCCGTCCCGTTGATAAATCCGGTGCGCATGCCCGTGGCTATAATGCTCACTCGATTGGTGTTTGTTATGAAGGCGGGTTGGACGCAAACGGTCATTCCTGTGATACTCGAACTGCCTTTCAGAAACATTCCCTGCGTGTCATGGTAATGCTTTTGCTGAAAGAATATCCGGGCAGTAGGGTAGTGGGACACCGTGATCTGAGTCCGGACCTGAACCATAACGGTGAGATCGAACCTGAAGAATGGATCAAGGAATGTCCCTGCTTTGATGCTGCTACAATTCTGCAAGAACCTCCTCCTCCGAATCCTGCTTACCTATAATACCCTTAATAATGCGAATCGGTGGCCCTTTTTCCTCCTCCCGGGAGGAGGAGTACCCCGTAGGGGGGGAGGTGGTAGGTGAGTTAATCTACCTTCCCACACGCGCACGCATATATAATAATGTACCCCCTTCCAGCTCCTTTCATTCTCCCTTTCAAACTTATGTTCTAGAACATCCTTATCAATCAGCCATTTACGAAATTGTTTCAAAAAAGTTTCGAAAAAA
>ERZ1036420.801-NODE-801-length-11230-cov-3.356421_pt1 | contig 11230 bp, 9 predicted proteins | sample MGYA00514220_ERZ1036420 | MGnify/ENA primary metagenome ERZ1036420 (study PRJEB33795, sample SAMN09464938) | human gut metagenome | host: Homo sapiens | place: USA: Stanford, California | collected 2016-10 | study: EMG produced TPA metagenomics assembly of the...
ATGGCTTTAGCGACAACGTGATGGCCCGCTTCTTGCGCCGAATCGCGCAGATAGTGACCGGAGGTATCGTCTTCTTCACCGCGACGATTAGAAACCGTAAGAATAGCAATACGGGTCGGGATAAATTCAGTGCTTACCTGACTCATCTGATCTCTCCTTTTGACGTTTTAGCCGCCAATGTACGATAAGTTTTGCGTAATACCGGTGTTGTTTTGATGCAGGAAATGGGTCTGTTTCTTCTCCCGCAGCGCCGCTGAAATACGCGCTTCCAGCGCCTGTTGCTGGGTATCGTCTTCCAGCAGATCGCGCAGGTTAACGCCGCCTTCACCAAACAGGCAGAGATGGAGTTTACCAATGGAGGAAACGCGCAGGCGGTTGCAAGTGGCGCAGAAGTCTTTTTCATACGGCATGATAAGGCGTAATCTGGATGGCAAAAGACTTGCGCGGGACCGTCGCTGCGTTGACGTAATTGGTGGATCCAGCCGCGACGCAGTAGCTCGTCACGCAGAACCTGACCAGAGATGTGATGCTTACGGAAGAGCTCGCTGCCCTCGCCCGTTTCCATCAGTTCGATGAAACGCAGCTGGATAGGGCGATGCTGGATCCAGTTCAGAAAGGTGTCGAGCTGGTGATGATTAACATCACGCATCAGCACGGTATTGACTTTGACCTTCTCAAAACCGGCCTCAAATGCAGCATCAATCCCCGCCATGACCTGGTTGAATTTATCCTGCCCGGTAATAGCGTGAAACTGGCGGGCGTCCAGACTGTCGACACTGACGTTAATGCCAGTAAGTCCCGCATCGCGCCAGTTCGCCACATCGCGTTCCAGACGGTAACCATTGGTGGTGACCGCAATCTGGCGGATAGCGTCGTTTTCCCGCACAGCGGCGATGATATCGGTAAAGTCGCGGCGTAAAGACGGCTCACCGCCTGTCAGGCGCACTTTTTCGGTGCCCAGACTGGCGAAGGCGCGCGTAACCCGGCGAATTTCATCGACGGTAAGAAAGCCTTTATTGGTGACGCCGCTCGGTTTGTAGCCATCCGGCAGGCAGTAGGTGCAACGAAAGTTACACACATCGGTAATCGACAGGCGCAAGTAGTAAAACTTACGCGCAAATGCATCAGTCAGTTGTGAAGCCATGTACACCTTTCCAGATACGGGAGGCGAAGTCATTTCTTCCTTCGCCCTGGTGGCAATCTTTACGAGCATTGTCACGGCCAAAGCACCGTATCAGTTGACCCAGGTGCAGAGGCTAGAGTGTTTAGTGGTTATGCCGATACTAGCGTGTAAATGAGATTTTTACCATCCACACTTTCGCTATGTAATCATGTATATAGCGTCATGATCGTGCTATTTCGCTACAGAATAAGGGAAAATGGCGGTTTTACTTTGATATACATCATCAGGGAGGCATAGCGTGCATCGTCCTTTAGAGGTAGAAGAAAATAGTTTGTATCCTCAATATTGGCAGGTTAATTGCTGTTTCCCCGCAATTTGCGCTACTGTAGCGCGGATAATCTGACTCCAGGAAACTATATGCGCAATCGTACGCTGGCTGATCTTGATCGTGTCGTTGCTCTCGGCGGAGGGCATGGACTGGGACGCGTTCTCTCATCACTTTCGTCTTTGGGTTCTCGTTTAACGGGTATCGTCACCACCACCGATAATGGTGGCTCGACGGGGCGTATTCGCCGTTCAGAAGGCGGCATTGCCTGGGGCGATATGCGCAACTGCCTCAACCAGCTGATAACGGAACCGAGCGTCGCCTCCGCGATGTTTGAATACCGTTTTGGTGGCAATGGCGAACTTTCCGGTCATAATCTCGGAAACTTGATGTTAAAGGCGCTGGATCACCTTAGCGTGCGGCCTCTGGAAGCCATCAATTTAATTCGTAATCTGCTGAAAGTGGATACGCATTTGATTCCAATGTCAGAGCATCCTGTTGATCTGATGGCGATTGACGATCAGGGGCATGAAGTTTACGGCGAGGTCAATATCGACCAGTTAACTACGCCGATTCAAGAGTTATTGTTAACGCCTAATGTACCCGCAACGCGTGAGGCGGTTCACGCTATCAATGAAGCGGATCTCATCATTATTGGGCCTGGCAGTTTTTATACCAGCCTGATGCCAATTCTGCTGCTGAAGGAAATCGCCCAGGCATTACGCCGCACGCCAGCGCCGATGGTTTATATCGGCAATCTGGGGCGTGAGTTGAGTTTACCTGCGGCTAATTTGAAGCTGGAAAGCAAGCTGGCAATTATGGAGCAGTATGTTGGTAAAAAGGTCATTGATGCGGTCATCGTCGGGCCAAAAGTGGATGTCTCGGCGGTGAAAGAGCGGATTGTGATCCAGGAGGTACTGGAGGCCAGCGATATTCCGTATCGTCATGACCGCCAGTTGTTACATAACGCGCTGGAAAAGGCGTTACAGGCTTTAGGTTAACGGAAATCCGAAGGAAAATTCCGGCTTCCTATTGAAGACAAAGTGCGCGTTGTTTATGCCGGATGCGGCGTGAACGCCTTATCCGGCCTACAAACCGCGCAAATTCAATATATTGCGGAGAAAATGTAGGCCTGATAAGCGTAGCGCATCAGGCTGTTTTCCGTTTGTCATCAGTCTTCTTCGCTATCCTGTTACGATGCCGCGATAAACAGCTCACGCAGCTGATGCAACTGGTCACGAATTTGCGCCGCTTCTTCGAACTCCAGATTCTGCGCGTGTTGCATCATCAACCCTTCCAGCTCATGGATTTTCTGCTGCAACGCTTTAGGCGACATATCCATCGGCACATTATCCGGCTCAACAATCGGGCGCGATTTTCCTCTGCCCTTCGCTTTGGTTTTGGCAATGTTCTGCCCCAGCGCCAGGATATCGACCACTTTCTTGTTCAAGCCTTGCGGCGTAATTCCGTGTTCCTCGTTGTACTTCTGCTGTTTCTCACGGCGACGTTCGGTTTCGCCAATCGCTTTCGCCATTGATGGGGTGATCTTATCGCCGTAGAGAATCGCTTTACCGTTAACGTTACGTGCCGCACGACCAATGGTCTGGATCAACGAACGTTCGGAACGCAGGAAGCCTTCTTTGTCAGCGTCGAGGATCGCCACCAGCGACACTTCCGGCATATCCAGACCTTCGCGCAGTAAGTTGATCCCTACCAGCACGTCGAACTCACCCAGACGCAAGTCGCGGATAATCTCCATACGTTCGACGGTGTCGATATCTGAGTGAAGATAACGCACGCGCTCGCCATGTTCTTCGAGATATTCGGTAAGATCTTCCGCCATCCGCTTGGTCAGTGTGGTGACCAGTACGCGTTCGTTAATTGCCGCTCGCTGACGAATCTCCGAAAGAAGATCATCAACCTGTGTCGCCACCGGCCGCACTTCGATAATCGGGTCAAGCAATCCGGTTGGACGCACCACCTGATCCACCACATCGCCGCCGGATTTTTCCAGCTCGTAATTACCCGGCGTCGCCGAAACATAGATGGTTTGCGGCGCTAATGCTTCGAACTCTTCAAACTTAAGCGGACGGTTATCCAGCGCTGATGGCAGGCGGAAGCCGTACTCCACCAGTGTCTCTTTACGCGCCCGGTCACCGCGATACATGCCGCCAATTTGTGGAATGGTGACGTGAGATTCATCGACGACCAGCAGCCCATCGGCAGGCAGGTAATCAAACAGCGTCGGCGGTGGCTCACCCGGTCCACGACCGGAGAGGAAGCGCGAGTAGTTTTCAATCCCCGAACAGTAGCCCAGCTCGTTCATCATCTCCAGATCAAACTGGGTACGCTGGGTCAGCCGCTGCTCTTCCAGCAGTTTGTTGTTTTCCAACAGCACTTTGCGTCTGGCGGCCAGTTCTTCTTTGATCTCCTCCATCGCCTGTACGATGCGCTCGCGCGGTGTGACGTAGTGCGTTTTCGGGTAGATGGTAAAACGTGGAATAGTGGAAACAATCTGCCCGGTCAGCGGGTCAAATAACGACAATCGTTCCACTTCCTCGTCAAACAGTTCCACGCGAAGTGCAATGTCATCCGATTCTGCCGGGAAGATATCAATCACCTCGCCACGAACGCGGAAAGTACCACGCTGGAATGCCTGATCATTACGAGCGTATTGCAGCTCCGCCAGTCGGCGCAGAATCGCGCGCTGATCGATAATCATACCGACCGTGAGATGGAGCATCATCTTGAGATATAAATCAGGATCGCCCAGACCATAAATCGCGGAAACAGACGCCACTACAATCACATCACGCCGCTCCAGCATCGCTTTGGTGGCGGACAAACGCATCTGCTCAATATGTTCGTTAACCGAGGCATCTTTCTCAATGAAGGTGTCGGAACTCGGTACATAGGCTTCCGGCTGATAGTAGTCGTAGTAGGAGACGAAATACTCCACCGCGTTTTCCGGGAAGAACTCTTTCATTTCGCCATACAGCTGGGCCGCCAGCGTTTTGTTGGGCGCAAGTACCATGGTTGGGCGCTGAAGGTCAGCAATGACATTGGCAATGGTGAAGGTTTTCCCGGAGCCAGTCACGCCAAGTAACGTCTGGTGCGCCAGGCCATCTTCCAGCCCCTCTTCGAGACGTCGAATCGCCTCTGGCTGATCGCCAGAAGGTTTAAAAGCGGAATTCAGTTTGAACGGTTTACTCATGAGTCGCTACCTGAAGGAGTTGGGCGGGCAGGTATGTAATTTTACTCGTCGTACTTAATTATGCCAACAAATTATACTGGATAAAAAAACAGTTCATCACCATAATATTTCTGATACAGCGTAAACTCCGCTGTCAATCATGAGCAAAATTTACTCTGTGGCGAGATAAAACACCGGCCTTACCGGGTTATCCCCAAAGCAACGGCTTTTTTAACATTTGTCAAGATGAGTGATGACAGTTTTATGGCAAGAGATGCCTGTTCAGTGACTGCCATTGCATTTATCTAACCAGTTAAAAAATAAAAGATATTTCATTGAGCCGTCTTTAACGCCAATTCGCGTGCAAGCCGCGTATTCTCTCGCTTGCCTCGTGTTTTCTAACTCTAATACACATGGTTATCCACAGGAATAGTGGATAACTGTCTGCAGCCCCTATCCCCCGCCGCCTGGGCAATTCCCACATTCACCGCATCATGTGGAGGTAAAATTTTTTTCGTGATTATTTTAGAATTTAATTGGTTAAATTGCAGTCAATCGAAGACTCGATCTCGCTCGCAATTTAACCAAATACAGGATGGCTACAACAAGGCAAGGTTTATGTACTTTCCGGTTGCCGCATTTTCTGGATTTTCTGCAAGCCAGGGGATCTCTCCCAGCAGCGGCGCGGGAATCATGCGGGTGAGCGTGGTCATATATTCAGCGTGACGTTTTCCAGGAGGCGTGACATCATTCGCCACCCAACCCGCCAGCGTCAGTCCGGCGTGTTGTATTACCTGTGCAGTCAACATCGCGTGATTAATACAGCCGAGTTTCACGCCAACCACCAGTATTACCGGCAGTTGTTCCTGTGTTACCCAATCCGCAAAAGTGAAAGTGTCAGAAAGCGGCGTAAACCAGCCGCCAGCGCCTTCCACTAACACCCAGTCAGCCTGTTGTTCAAGCGCGCGTAATCCGGCGCTCATTACCAATGATTCTATCGGCCTACCCTCTTGCGCGCTGATGATGTGCGGCGAAGTGGGTTCTGCGAAGGTGTAAGGATTTACTGTTGCGTAATCCAGCTGCAGGCTGCTGTTGCGCTGTAACGCCAGCGCGTCGCTATTGCGTAAACCTTCCGGGGTCTTTTCGCTGCCAGAGGCGACCGGTTTATAACCTGCCGTCCGGTAGCCTGCTGCCTTTGCGGCTTGTAAAAGTGCACAACTGGCGACAGTTTTCCCCACTTCGGTATCCGTTCCGGTGACAAAATAACGTTTACTCACGAGCAATCACTCCCAAAAAAAGATGATACGTCAGAGGATATCGCCCCTGCTGTTGCGGCCAGGCCAGTTGCAATCGCTGCAACTGCGAACGCGTTAATATTCGCGGGTCGCGCCCTTCATGAAGATGCGTGGCACCGATGCCTTTCAGCGAACGCATGGCACTGAGCGCATCATCAAACCACAGCGTGATGGGCTGAATATGATGTTGATAATGCACGCCGTTCAGCGACTGTTCGATTTCATCTGGCGGTAAAAAGCGATTAGCATGCGGACGCTCGTCCACCGCCTGCCACGCCTGACGCAGTTCGGGTAACGATCCCTGCACCAGCGTGGTAAACGCGACCACGCCTCCGGGGTGCACCACCCGATACAGCTCGCGGAGTGCCGTGGATAAATTACCGCACCACTGCACCGCGAGATTGCTCCATGCAAGATCGAACGTCGCAGTCGCTAACGGCAGGGATTCGATATCTCCCGCCAGATAATGGTCTGCAGCATCTTTCTGGCGGGCTTGCGCAAGCATTGGCGGCGAGAGATCTAACGCCGTCACCTGCGCGTGACGCTCTCGCCAGTGGCGGCTCATCCAGCCAGGCCCACACCCCGCGTCCAGTACGTGGGTGTATTTACGCTGTGGGAGCATTGCCAGTAAGACATCAGCACTCTGGCGCTGTAACTCTGCGTGTTGCTCATAGTGCGCGGCTGCCCGACCAAATGCCGCTGCAATGGCTTGTTTATTAACCGTTGCCATGCAGCACCTCCAGCAGACGGTCGATATCCTGCATTTCATGCGCGGCGGTTAGCGTTAAGCGCAGTCGCGCAGTACCAGAGGGTACGGTTGGCGGGCGAATCGCCGTGACCCAGCAGCCTTGCTGGCGCAGTTTTTCTGCCAGTTGTAACGCACGGCTGTTATCACCGACGATCAATGGCTGGATGGCGCTGCATGAATTAGCAAGCGTAAACGGCAAATCCTGTACTCCGGCACGAAAACGCGTAATGAGTGCCGCCAGTTTTTCGCGCCGTGCATCACCCTCATCACTGCGAATGACCGCCAGTGACGCACGTAATGCCTGCGCCTGAGCGGGCGGCATACTGGTGCTGTAGATAAGATGGCGGGCGAATTGCAGCAGATAATCCGCCACCGTACTGGAGCAAAGCACCGCTGCCCCGCTGACGCCAAATCCTTTGCCAAAAGTCACTACCAGCAATTCTGGTTTTACCTTTTGCAGCCAGCAGCTGCCGCGCCCCTGCTCCCCGATAACGCCCGTGCCGTGGGCATCATCGACCATCAACCAGCCATTGTGCTGTTGCGTTACCTGCTGGATTTCCCCCAGTGGCGCACTATCGCCGTCCATGCTGAACACGCCTTCTGTCACCACCAGTTGCTGCCCCGTACAGGGGGAAGCAAGCAGTCGCGCCAGATGAGTGACATCGTTATGAACAAAACGGCGAAGCTGCGACGGGCTTAAACTGGCAGCCTCCAGCAATGAGGCATGGCTAAGCCGGTCGGCAACAATACGGTCCTCTTTCGCCATCATCGCGGCAATGACCGCCTGATTAGCGGCAAAACCAGAGATAAACAGCAGTGCCCGCGAATAGCCCAGCCACTCGGCCAGTTCTTCTTCCAGCGCCTGATGTGCCACGCTATAACCGCTGACGTGACCGGAGCCGCCGCTACCGACGCCAAATTGCTCCGCACTCTGCTTCCAGGCACGGATAATTTGCGGATGATGGCTTAAACCTAAATAATCGTTACTGGAAAAGTTCAGATACTGGCGATCGTCCGCCACCAGCCAGCGTCCTGCTCCTTGCGCCACTGGATAACGGCGACGCAGGGCATCGGCAGCACGCCGCGCATCGAGGGCCGCGTTGATTTTATCCTGCCAGCTCATAGTGCTGCCGCGTTGTAATATTCGTCAGTGTCCGGGGTCATCAGTGCCTGTTCCAGACGCTGCTGTTGTTCGTTATCGCCCGCCAGCACGGCAGTTTGCTGCGGATTTAGCCCCAGTTTGCGGAACAGTTGCAGGTCTTTATCTTCTTCCGGATTCGGCGTGGTCAGCAGTTTGCAACCGTAGAAAATCGAGTTTGCGCCTGCCATAAAGCACATCGCCTGAGTCTGTTCGTTCATCTGCTCGCGTCCGGCAGAAAGGCGCACGTAAGAGGTTGGCATCATGATCCGCGCGACCGCAATGGTGCGAATAAAATCAAAGGCATCGACATCATCGTTATCGGCAAGCGGCGTGCCTTTCACCTTCACCAGCATGTTGATTGGCACGCTTTCCGGCGGCGTCGGCAGATTCGCTAATTGCAGCAGCAGACCCGCGCGGTCGGTCACCGTTTCACCCAGCCCCACAATCCCGCCGGAGCAAACTTTGATCCCGGCATCGCGCACTTTTTCCAGCGTATCGAGGCGTTCCTGATAAGTGCGTGTGGTGATGATATTGCCGTAAAACTCCGGCGAGGTGTCCAGGTTGTGGTTGTAGTAATCCAGCCCGGCGTTCGCGAGGCACTGCGCCTGAGATTCACTCAACGTGCCCAGCGTCATACACGCCTCCAGCCCCATCGCTTTTACCCCCTGCACCATTTGTTCCAGGTACGGCATATCGCGTTCGTGGGGATTCTTCCACGCCGCGCCCATACAGAAGCGCGTCGATCCTGCCGCTTTCGCTTTGCGCGCCGACTCCAGCACCTGTTCAACTTCCATCAACCGCTCGGCTTCCAGCCCGGTTTTGTAGCGCGAGCTTTGCGGGCAGTATTTGCAATCTTCCGGACAAGCTCCGGTCTTAATCGACAGCAACGTGCTGACCTGCACCTGACGAGGATCGAAATGCTGGCGATGCACCTGCTGCGCTTCAAACAGCAGATCCAGCAACGGTTTTTCAAATAATTCTGTGACTTGCGACAATGTCCAGCGTGGGCGGTGAGCCATGGGGCTTCTCCAAAACGTGTTTTTTGTTGTTAATTCGGTGTAGACTTGTAAACCTAAATCTTTTCAATTTGGTTTACAAGTCGATTATGACAACGGACGATCTTGCCTTTGACCAACGCCATATCTGGCACCCATACACATCCATGACCTCCCCTCTGCCGGTTTATCCGGTGGTGAGCGCCGAAGGTTGCGAGCTGATTTTGTCTGACGGCAGACGCCTGGTTGACGGTATGTCGTCCTGGTGGGCGGCGATCCACGGCTACAATCACCCGCAGCTTAATGCGGCGATGAAGTCGCAAATTGATGCCATGTCGCATGTGATGTTTGGCGGTATCACCCATGCGCCAGCCATTGAGCTGTGCCGCAAACTGGTGGCGATGACGCCGCAACCGCTGGAGTGCGTTTTTCTCGCGGACTCCGGTTCCGTAGCGGTGGAAGTGGCGATGAAAATGGCGTTGCAGTACTGGCAAGCCAAAGGCGAAGCGCGCCAGCGTTTTCTGACCTTCCGCAATGGTTATCATGGCGATACCTTTGGCGCGATGTCGGTGTGCGATCCGGACAACTCAATGCACAGCCTGTGGAAAGGCTATCTGCCAGAAAACTTGTTTGCGCCAGCCCCGCAGAGCCGCTTCGACGGCGAATGGGATGAGCGCGATATGGTGGGCTTTGCCCGCCTGATGGCGGCGCATCGTCATGAAATCGCGGCGGTGATCATTGAGCCGATTGTCCAGGGCGCAGGCGGGATGCGCATGTACCATCCGGAATGGTTAAAACGAATCCGCAAAATATGCGATCGCGAAGGTATCTTGCTGATTGCCGACGAGATCGCCACTGGATTTGGTCGTACCGGGAAACTGTTTGCCTGTGAACATGCAGAAATCGCGCCGGACATTTTGTGCCTCGGTAAAGCCTTAACCGGCGGCACAATGACCCTTTCCGCCACACTCACCACGCGCGAGGTTGCAGAAACCATCAGTAACGGTGAAGCCGGTTGCTTTATGCATGGGCCAACTTTTATGGGCAATCCGCTGGCCTGCGCGGCAGCAAACGCCAGCCTGGCGATTCTCGAATCTGGCGACTGGCAGCAACAGGTGGCGGATATTGAAGTACAGCTGCGCGAGCAACTTGCCCCCGCCCGTGATGCCGAAATGGTTGCCGATGTGCGCGTACTGGGGGCCATTGGCGTGGTCGAAACCACTCATCCGGTGAATATGGCGGCGCTGCAAAAATTCTTTGTCGAACAGGGTGTCTGGATCCGGCCTTTTGGCAAACTGATTTACCTGATGCCGCCCTATATTATTCTCCCGCAACAGTTGCAGCGTCTGACCGCAGCGGTTAACCGCGCGGTACAGGATGAAACATTTTTTTGCCAATAACGAGAAGTCCGCGTGAGGGTTTCTGGCTACACTTTCTGCAAACAAGAAAGGAGGGTTCATGAAACTCATCAGTAACGATCTGCGCGATGGCGATAAATTGCCGCATCGTCATGTCTTTAACGGCATGGGTTACGATGGCGATAATATTTCACCGCATCTGGCGTGGGATGATGTTCCTGCGGGAACGAAAAGTTTTGTTGTCACCTGCTACGACCCGGATGCGCCAACCGGCTCCGGCTGGTGGCACTGGGTAGTTGTTAACTTACCCGCTGATACCCGCGTATTACCGCAAGGGTTTGGCTCTGGTCTGGTAGCAATGCCAGACGGCGTTTTGCAGACGCGTACCGACTTTGGTAAAACCGGGTACGATGGCGCAGCACCGCCGAAAGGCGAAACTCATCGCTACATTTTTACCGTTCACGCGCTGGATATAGAACGTATTGATGTCGATGAAGGTGCCAGCGGCGCGATGGTCGGGTTTAACGTTCATTTCCACTCTCTGGCAAGCGCCTCGATTACTGCGATGTTTAGTTAATCACTCTGCCAGATGGCGCAATGCCATCTGGTATCACTTAAAGGTATTAAAAACAACTTTTTGTCTTTTTACCTTCCCGTTTCGCTCAAGTTAGTATAAAAAAGCTGAACGCGAAACATTAAAAACCATTAATATCAATGTGTTACAATATCTTTAGTCTAAAAAATAGACTACATGATGCTACAAAACACAACATATCCAGTCACTATGAATCAACTACTTAGATAGTATTAGTGACCTGAGACAGAGCATTAGCGCAAGGTGATTTTTGTCTTCTTGCGCTAATTTTTTGTTATCAAACATGTCGCACTCCAGAGAAGCACAAAGCCTTGCAATCCAGTGCAAAGATTTGTGTGCCTCAGTTTTGTCTAAGTGTTCTACTGAAAACATAGTAAAATCGGCAACAGCTGGAAATCATTCAAGGTAATGACTCCAACTTATTGATAGTGTTTTATGTTCAGATAATGCCCGATGA
>ERZ1036420.804-NODE-804-length-11144-cov-2.868879_pt1 | contig 11144 bp, 8 predicted proteins | sample MGYA00514220_ERZ1036420 | MGnify/ENA primary metagenome ERZ1036420 (study PRJEB33795, sample SAMN09464938) | human gut metagenome | host: Homo sapiens | place: USA: Stanford, California | collected 2016-10 | study: EMG produced TPA metagenomics assembly of the...
ATTTAAGTGGATTCTCGGTGCCGAAAGGGTTCCGGGGTGGCAACGCTATTAAAGTGCAATTGTGGTGGGCAGTACAGGCAACATTATTTGCCTGGTCGCCACAAGTATTGTATCGCTGGCGGGCATTTTTATTACGTTTATTCGGCGCAAAAATAGGAAAAAACGTAGTTATTCGGCCGTCAGTAAAAATTACCTATCCGTGGAAATTAACCTTAGGTGATTACGCGTGGGTCGGCGATGAGGTCAATTTATATACCCTCGGTGAAATAACCATTGGCGCACATTCGGTGATATCGCAAAAAAGTTATTTATGCACCGGGAGCCACGACCATGCAAGTCAACATTTCACCATTAACGCCACGCCTATTGTGATTGGCGAGAAATGCTGGCTGGCAACCGATGTCTTTGTTGCCCCAGGCGTCACAATCGGCGACGGCACCGTCGTGGGTGCACGAAGCAGTGTTTTTAAATCGCTTCCGGCAAATGTGGTTTGCCGGGGGAATCCCGCAGTGGTGATACGCGAACGCGTTGAAACTGAATAAATTCAAAAATACAGAGGAATAAGACATGTCAAAAGTCGCTCTCATCACCGGTGTAACCGGACAAGACGGTTCTTACCTGGCAGAGTTTCTGCTGGAAAAAGGTTACGAGGTGCATGGTATTAAGCGTCGTGCATCGTCATTCAACACCGAGCGCGTGGATCACATTTATCAGGATCCGCACACCTGCAACCCGAAATTCCATCTGCATTATGGCGACCTGAGTGATACCTCCAACCTGACGCGCATTTTGCGTGAAGTGCAGCCGGATGAAGTGTACAACCTGGGCGCAATGAGCCACGTTGCGGTTTCTTTTGAGTCACCGGAATATACCGCAGACGTCGATGCGATGGGTACGCTGCGCCTGCTCGAGGCGATCCGCTTCCTCGGTCTGGAAAAGAAAACCCGTTTCTATCAGGCTTCCACCTCTGAACTGTACGGTCTGGTGCAGGAAATTCCGCAGAAAGAAACCACGCCGTTCTACCCGCGATCTCCGTATGCGGTCGCCAAACTGTACGCCTACTGGATCACCGTTAACTACCGCGAATCCTACGGCATGTACGCTTGTAACGGAATTCTCTTCAACCATGAATCCCCGCGCCGCGGCGAAACCTTCGTTACCCGCAAAATCACCCGCGCAATCGCCAACATCGCCCAGGGGCTGGAGTCGTGCCTGTACCTCGGCAATATGGATTCCCTGCGTGACTGGGGCCACGCCAAAGACTACGTAAAAATGCAGTGGATGATGCTGCAACAGGAACAGCCGGAAGATTTCGTTATCGCGACCGGCGTTCAGTACTCCGTGCGTCAGTTCGTGGAAATGGCAGCGGCACAGCTGGGCATCAAACTGCGCTTTGAAGGCACGGGTGTTGAAGAGAAGGGCATTGTGGTTTCCGTCACCGGGCATGACGCGCCGGGCGTTAAACCGGGTGATGTGATTATCGCCGTTGATCCGCGTTACTTCCGTCCGGCTGAAGTTGAAACGCTGCTCGGCGACCCGACCAAAGCGCACGAAAAACTGGGCTGGAAACCGGAAATCACCCTCAGAGAGATGGTGTCTGAAATGGTGGCTAATGACCTCGAAGCGGCGAAAAAACACTCTCTGCTGAAATCTCACGGCTACGACGTGGCGATCGCGCTGGAGTCATAAGCATGAGTAGACAACGCATTTTTATCGCTGGCCATCGCGGAATGGTCGGTTCTGCCATCAGGCGGCAGCTCGAACAGCGCGGTGATGTGGAACTGGTATTACGCACCCGCGACGAGCTGAACCTGCTGGACAGCCGCGCGGTGCATGATTTCTTTGCCAGCGAACGCATTGACCAGGTCTATCTGGCGGCGGCGAAAGTGGGCGGCATTGTTGCCAACAACACCTATCCGGCGGATTTCATCTACCAGAACATGATGATTGAGAGCAACATCATTCACGCCGCGCATCAGAACGACGTGAACAAACTGCTGTTTCTCGGATCGTCCTGCATCTACCCGAAACTGGCAAAACAGCCGATGGCAGAAAGCGAGCTGTTGCAGGGCACGCTGGAGCCGACTAACGAGCCTTATGCCATTGCCAAAATCGCCGGGATCAAACTGTGCGAATCTTACAACCGCCAGTATGGACGCGATTACCGCTCGGTCATGCCAACCAACCTGTACGGGCCACACGACAACTTCCATCCGAGTAACTCGCATGTGATCCCAGCATTGCTGCGTCGCTTCCACGAGGCGACGGCACAGAATGCACCGGACGTGGTGGTGTGGGGCAGCGGTACACCGATGCGTGAATTTCTGCACGTCGATGATATGGCGGCGGCAAGCATTCATGTGATGGAGCTGGCGCACGAAGTCTGGCTGGAAAACACCCAGCCGATGTTGTCGCACATTAACGTCGGTACGGGCGTTGACTGCACTATCCGCGAGCTGGCGCAAACCATCGCCAAAGTGGTGGGTTACAAAGGTCGGGTGGTTTTTGATGCCAGTAAACCGGATGGTACGCCGCGCAAACTGCTGGATGTGACGCGCCTGCATCAGCTTGGCTGGTATCACGAAATCTCACTGGAAGCGGGGCTTGCCAGCACTTACCAGTGGTTCCTTGAGAATCAAGACCGCTTTCGGGGGTAATGATGTTTTTACGTCAGGAAGACTTTGCCACGGTAGTGCGCTCCACCCCGCTTGTCTCTCTCGACTTTATTGTCGAGAACAGTCGCGGCGAGTTTCTGCTTGGCAAAAGAACCAACCGCCCGGCGCAGGGTTACTGGTTTGTGCCGGGAGGGCGCGTGCAGAAAGACGAAACGCTGGAAGCCGCATTTGAGCGGCTGACGATGGCGGAACTGGGGCTGCGTCTGCCGATAACAGCAGGCCAGTTTTACGGTGTCTGGCAGCACTTTTATGACGATAACTTCTCCGGCATGGATTTCACCACTCACTATGTGGTGCTCGGTTTTCGCTTCAGAGTATCGGAAGAAGAGCTGTTACTGCCGGATGAGCAGCATGACGATTACCGCTGGCTGACGCCGGATGCACTGCTCGCCAGTGACAATGTTCACGCTAACAGCCGCGCCTATTTTCTCGCTGAGAAGCGTGCCGGAGTACCCGGATTATGAAAATACTGGTCTACGGCATTAACTACTCGCCGGAGTTAACCGGCATCGGCAAATACACCGGCGAGATGGTGGAATGGCTGGCGGCACAAGGTCATGAGGTGCGGGTCATTACCGCACCGCCTTACTACCCGCAGTGGCAGGTGGGTGAGAACTATTCCGCCTGGCGGTACAAACGAGAAGAGGGGGCCGCCACGGTGTGGCGCTGCCCGCTGTACGTGCCAAAACAGCCGAGCACCCTGAAACGCCTGTTGCATCTCAGCAGTTTTGCCGTCAGCAGTTTCTTTCCTCTGATGGCGCAACGTCGCTGGAAGCCGGATCGCATTATTGGCGTGGTGCCAACGCTGTTTTGCACGCCGGGAATGCGCCTGCTGGCGAAACTCTCTGGCGCGCGTACCGTGCTGCATATTCAGGATTACGAAGTGGACGCCATGCTGGGGCTGGGCCTTGCCGGAAAAGGCAAAGGCGGCAAAGTGGCACAGCTGGCGACGGCGTTCGAACGTAGCGGACTGCATAACGTCGATAACGTCTCCACGATTTCGCGTTCGATGATGAATAAAGCCATCGAAAAAGGCGTGGCGGCAGAAAACGTCATCTTCTTCCCCAACTGGTCAGAAATTGCCCGTTTTCAGCATGTTGCAGATGCCGATGTTGATGCCCTTCGTAACCAGCTTGGCCTGCCGGATAACAAAAAAATCATTCTTTACTCCGGCAATATTGGTGAAAAGCAGGGGCTGGAAAACGTTATTGAAGCTGCCGATCGCCTGCGCGATGAACCGCTGATTTTTGCCATTGTCGGGCAGGGCGGCGGCAAAGCGCGGCTGGAAAAAATGGCGCAGCAGCGTGGACTGCGCAACATGCAATTTTTTCCGCTGCAATCGTATGACGCTTTACCCGCACTGCTGAAGATGGGCGATTGCCATCTGGTGGTGCAAAAACGCGGCGCGGCAGATGCCGTATTGCCGTCGAAACTGACCAATATTCTGGCGGTAGGCGGTAACGCGGTGATTACTGCAGAAGCCCACACAGAACTGGGACAGCTTTGCGAAACCTTTCCGGGCATTGCGGTTTGCGTAGAGCCGGAATCGGTCGAGGCGCTGGTGGCGGGGATCCGTCAGGCGCTCCTGCTGCCCAAACACAACACGGTGGCACGTGAATATGCCGAACGCACTCTCGATAAAGAGAACGTGTTACGTCAATTTATAAATGATATTCGGGGATAATTATGGCGCAGTCGAAACTCTATCCAGTTGTGATGGCAGGTGGCTCCGGTAGCCGCTTATGGCCGCTTTCCCGCGTACTTTACCCCAAGCAGTTTTTATGCCTGAAAGGCGATCTCACCATGCTGCAAACCACCATCTGCCGCCTGAACGGCGTGGAGTGCGAAAGCCCGGTGGTGATTTGCAATGAGCAGCACCGCTTTATTGTCGCGGAACAGCTGCGCCAACTGAACAAACTCACCGAGAACATTATTCTCGAACCGGCAGGGCGTAATACTGCACCTGCCATTGCGCTGGCGGCGCTGGCGGCAAAACGTCATAGCCCGGAGAGCGACCCGTTAATGCTGGTATTGGCGGCGGATCATGTGATTGCCGATGAAGACGCGTTCCGTGCCGCCGTGCGTAATGCCATGCCATATGCCGAAGCGGGCAAGCTGGTGACCTTCGGCATTGTGCCGGATCTACCAGAAACCGGTTATGGCTATATTCGTCGCGGTGAAGTGTCTGCGGGTGAGCAGGATACGGTGGCCTTTGAAGTGGCGCAGTTTGTCGAAAAACCAAATCTGGAAACCGCGCAGGCCTATGTGGCAAGCGGCGAATATTACTGGAACAGCGGCATGTTCCTGTTCCGCGCCGGACGCTATCTCGAAGAACTGAAAAAATATCGCCCGGATATTCTCGATGCCTGCGAAAAAGCGATGAGCGCCGTCGATCCGGATCTCGATTTTATTCGCGTGGATGAAGAAGCGTTTCTCGCCTGCCCGGAAGAGTCGGTGGATTACGCGGTCATGGAACGTACGGCAGATGCCGTTGTGGTACCGATGGATGCGGGCTGGAGCGATGTCGGTTCCTGGTCTTCATTATGGGAGATCAGCGCCCACACCGCCGAGGGCAACGTTTGCCACGGCGATGTAATTAATCACAAAACTGAAAACAGCTATGTGTACGCCGAATCTGGCCTGGTCACCACCGTCGGGGTGAAAGATCTGGTGGTGGTGCAGACCAAAGATGCGGTGCTGATCGCCGATCGTAACGCGGTGCAGGATGTGAAAAAAGTGGTCGAGCAGATCAAAGCCGATGGTCGCCATGAGCATCGGGTGCATCGCGAAGTCTATCGCCCGTGGGGCAAATATGACTCTATCGACGCAGGCGACCGCTACCAGGTGAAACGCATCACCGTGAAACCGGGCGAGGGCTTGTCGGTACAGATGCACCATCACCGCGCCGAACACTGGGTGGTGGTGGCGGGGACCGCCAAAGTGACCATCGACGGTGAAGTGAAGCTGCTCGGTGAAAACGAGTCCATTTATATTCCGCTGGGGGCGACGCACTGCCTGGAAAACCCGGGGAAAATTCCGCTCGATTTAATTGAAGTGCGCTCCGGCTCTTATCTCGAAGAGGATGATGTGGTGCGCTTCGCGGATCGCTACGGACGGGTGTAAACGTCGCATCAGGCGCTGTTTGTCGGATGCGGCGTGAACGCCTTATCCGACCTACGGTTCGGTTTTGTAGGCCTGATAAGACGCGGCAGCGTCGCATCAGGCAATGAATGCCGAACCGCGATGTAAATAACGACAAAAACAAAATTGGCCGCTTCGGTCAGGGCCAACTATTGCCTGAAAAAGGGTAACGACATGAAAAAATTAACCTGCTTTAAAGCCTATGATATTCGTGGAAAATTAGGCGAAGAACTGAATGAAGATATTGCCTGGCGCATTGGTCGTGCCTATGGCGAATTTCTCAAACCGAAAACCATTGTGTTAGGCGGTGATGTCCGTCTCACCAGCGAAACCTTAAAACTGGCGCTGGCAAAAGGTTTACAGGATGCGGGCGTTGATGTGCTGGATATCGGCATGTCCGGCACCGAAGAGATCTATTTCGCCACGTTCCATCTCGGCGTGGATGGCGGTATTGAAGTTACTGCCAGCCATAATCCGATGGATTACAACGGCATGAAACTGGTGCGCGAAGGGGCTCGCCCGATCAGCGGCGATACCGGACTGCGCGATGTCCAGCGTCTGGCAGAAGCCAACGACTTTCCTCCCGTTGATGCAACCAAACGCGGTCGCTATCAGCAAATCAATCTGCGTGACGCTTACGTTGATCACCTGTTCGGTTATATCAACGTCAAAAACCTCACGCCGCTCAAGCTGGTGATCAACTCCGGGAACGGCGCAGCGGGTCCAGTAGTGGACGCCCGTGGAATTGATCAAAGAGCACAACACGCCGGACGGTAATTTCCCCAACGGTATTCCTAACCCGCTACTGCCAGAATGCCGCGACGACACCCGCAATGCGGTCATCAAACACGGCGCGGATATGGGCATTGCCTTTGACGGTGATTTTGATCGCTGCTTCCTGTTTGACGAAAAAGGGCAGTTTATTGAGGGCTACTACATTGTCGGCCTGCTGGCAGAAGCATTCCTCGAAAAAAATCCCGGCGCGAAGATCATCCACGATCCACGTCTCTCCTGGAACACTGTTGATGTGGTGACCGCCGCGGGCGGCACGCCGGTAATGTCGAAAACCGGACACGCCTTTATTAAAGAACGTATGCGCAAGGAAGACGCCATCTACGGTGGCGAAATGAGTGCCCACCATTACTTCCGTGATTTCGCTTACTGCGACAGCGGCATGATCCCGTGGCTGCTGGTAGCCGAACTGGTGTGCCTGAAAGGAAAAACGCTGGGCGAACTGGTGCGCGACCGGATGGCGGCATTCCCGGCAAGCGGTGAGATCAACAACAAACTGGTGCAACCCGTTGATGCGATTAACCGCGTGGAACAGCATTTTAGCCGGGAGGCTCTGGCGGTGGATCGCACCGATGGCATCAGCATGACCTTTGCCGACTGGCGCTTTAATCTGCGCACCTCCAATACCGAACCGGTGGTGCGCCTGAATGTGGAATCGCGCGGTGATGTGCCACTGATGGAAGCGCGAACGCGAACTCTGCTGACGTTGCTGAACGAGTAATGTCGGATCTTCCCTTACCCCACTGCGGGTAAGGGGCTAATAACAGGAACAACGATGACAAATCTAAAAAAGCGCGAGCGAGCGAAAACCAATGCATCGTTAATCTCTATGGTGCAACGCTTTTCAGATATCACCATCATGTTTGCCGGGCTATGGCTGGTTTGCGAAGTGAGCGGACTGTCATTCCTCTACATGCACCTGTTGGTGGCGCTGATTACGCTGGTGGTGTTCCAGATGCTGGGCGGCATCACCGATTTTTATCGCTCATGGCGCGGTGTTCGGGCAGCGACAGAATTTGCCCTGTTGCTACAAAACTGGACCTTAAGCGTGATTTTCAGCGCCGGACTGGTGGCGTTCAATAATGATTTCGACACGCAACTGAAAATCTGGCTGGCGTGGTATGGGCTGACCAGCATCGGACTGGTGGTTTGCCGTTCATGTATTCGTATTGGTGCGGGCTGGCTGCGTAATCATGGCTATAACAAGCGGATGGTCGCGGTGGCGGGGGATTTAGCCGCCGGACAAATGCTGATGGAGAGCTTCCGTAATCAGCCGTGGTTAGGGTTTGAAGTGGTGGGCGTATACCACGACCCAAAACCGGGCGGCGTTTCTAACGACTGGGCGGGCAATCTGCAACAGCTGGTCGAGGACGCGAAAGCGGGCAAGATTCATAACGTCTATATCGCGATGCAGATGTGCGACGGCGCGCGAGTGAAAAAACTGGTCCATCAACTGGCGGACACCACCTGTTCGGTGTTGCTGATCCCCGATGTCTTTACCTTCAACATTCTCCATTCACGTCTTGAAGAGATGAACGGCGTTCCGGTGGTGCCGCTTTACGACACGCCGCTTTCCGGGGTTAACCGCCTGCTCAAACGTGCGGAAGACATTGTGCTGGCGACGCTTATCCTGCTGCTGATCTCCCCGGTGCTGTGCTGCATTGCGCTGGCGGTGAAACTCAGTTCACCTGGGCCGGTTATTTTCCGCCAGACTCGCTATGGCATGGATGGCAAGCCGATCAAAGTGTGGAAGTTCCGTTCCATGAAAGTGATGGAGAACGACAAAGTGGTGACTCAGGCGACGCAGAACGATCCGCGCGTCACCAAAGTGGGGAACTTTCTGCGCCGCACCTCGCTGGACGAATTGCCGCAGTTTATCAATGTGCTGACTGGCGGGATGTCGATTGTCGGTCCGCGTCCGCATGCGGTGGCGCATAACGAACAGTATCGACAGCTCATTGAAGGCTACATGCTGCGCCATAAGGTGAAACCGGGCATTACCGGCTGGGCGCAGATTAATGGCTGGCGCGGCGAAACCGACACGCTGGAGAAAATGGAAAAACGCGTCGAGTTCGACCTTGAGTACATCCGCGAATGGAGCGTCTGGTTCGATATCAAAATCGTTTTCCTGACGGTATTCAAAGGCTTCGTTAACAAAGCGGCATATTGATATGAGCTTACGTGAAAAAACCATCAGCGGCGCGAAGTGGTCGGCGATTGCCACGGTGATCATCATCGGCCTCGGGCTGGTGCAGATGACCGTGCTGGCGCGGATTATCGACAACCACCAGTTCGGTTTGCTTACCGTGTCGCTGGTGATCATCGCGCTGGCAGATACGCTTTCTGACTTCGGTATCGCTAACTCGATTATTCAGCGAAAAGAAATCAGCCACCTGGAACTCACCACGCTGTACTGGCTGAACGTCGGGCTGGGGATCGTGGTGTGTGTGGCGGTGTTTTTGTTGAGTGATGCCATTGGTGACGTGCTGAATAACCCGGACCTGGCACCGTTGATTAAAACATTGTCGCTGGCGTTTGTGGTGATCCCCCACGGGCAACAGTTCCGCGCGTTGATGCAAAAGGAACTGGAGTTCAACAAAATCGGCATGATCGAAACCAGCGCGGTGCTGGCGGGCTTCACTTTTACGGTGGTTAGCGCCCATTTCTGGCCGCTGGCGATGACCGCGATCCTCGGTTATCTGGTCAATAGTGCGGTAAGAACGCTGCTGTTTGGCTACTTTGGTCGAAAAATTTATCGCCCCGGTCTGCATTTCTCGCTGGCGTCAGTTGCGCCGAACTTACGCTTTGGTGCCTGGCTGACGGCGGACAGCATCATCAACTATCTCAACACCAACCTTTCAACGCTGGTGCTGGCGCGTATTCTTGGCGCGGGCGTGGCAGGGGGATACAACCTGGCGTACAACGTGGCCGTCGTACCGCCGATGAAGCTGAACCCAATCATCACCCGCGTGTTATTTCCGGCGTTTGCCAAAATTCAGGACGACACCGAAAAGTTGCGCGTGAACTTCTACAAGCTGCTGTCGGTGGTGGGGATTATCAACTTTCCGGCGCTGCTCGGGCTGATGGTGGTGTCGAATAACTTTGTACCGCTGGTCTTTGGTGAGAAGTGGAACAGCATTATTCCGGTGCTGCAATTGCTGTGTGTGGTGGGGCTACTGCGCTCAGTGGGTAACCCGATTGGTTCGCTGCTGATGGCGAAAGCGCGGGTCGATATCAGCTTTAAATTCAACGTATTCAAAACATTTCTGTTTATTCCGGCGATTGTTATTGGTGGGCAGATGGCGGGCGCAATCGGCGTCACGCTCGGTTTCCTGCTGGTGCAGATTATCAACACCATTCTGAGTTACTTCGTGATGATTAAACCGGTTCTTGGTTCCAGTTATCGCCAGTACATCCTGAGTTTGTGGCTGCCGTTTTATCTCTCGCTGCCGACGCTGGTGGTCAGTTATGTACTGGGCATTGTGCTGAAAGGGCAACTGGCGCTGGGGATGCTGCTGGCGGTGCAAATAGCAGCGGGCGTGCTGGCGTTTGTGGTGATGATTGTGCTGTCGCGCCATCCGCTGGTGGTGGAAGTAAAGCGTCAGTTTTGTCGCAGCGAAAAAATGAAAATGCTTTTACGGGCGGGGTGAGTTGTTGTTTTCGGTTCCGACAACGGTTGCCGGGTGCAGCGTAAAACGCCTTATCCATCCTACGGTTCTGTGCTCGGGACCTGTAGGCCTGATAAGACGCGTCAGCGTCGCATCAGGCAAAAAGCGGCAACGAACAAAACAAACGCAGCCTCACCTGGCATCAAATTTATGAGGAAAAAATGAAATTACTTATTCTGGGCAACCACACTTGCGGCAACCGCGGCGACAGCGCCATCCTGCGCGGCTTACTTGATGCCATCAACATCCTCAATCCACACGCCGAAGTGGACGTGATGAGCCGCTATCCGGTCAGTTCTTCCTGGCTGCTCAACCGCCCGGTAATGGGTGATCCGCTGTTCCTTCAAATGAAACAACACAACAGCGCGGCGGGCGTTGTCGGGCGCGTTAAAAAAGTCCTCCGTCGCCGCTATCAGCACCAGGTATTGCTCTCACGCGTCACCGACACTGGCAAGCTGCGCAATATCGCCATCGCCCAGGGATTCACCGACTTCGTACGCCTGCTGTCAGGTTACGACGCCATTATTCAGGTCGGCGGATCGTTTTTTGTCGATCTCTATGGCGTGCCGCAGTTTGAACATGCACTTTGCACTTTCATGGCGAAAAAGCCGCTGTTTATGATTGGTCACAGCGTCGGTCCCTTCCAGGATGAGCAATTTAACCAACTGGCGAACTATGTCTTTGGTCATTGCGACGCGCTGATCCTGCGCGAATCGGTCAGCCTTGATTTGATGAAACGCAGCAATATCACTACCGCAAAAGTGGAACATGGCGTCGATACCGCGTGGCTGGTCGATCACCACACCGAAGATTTCACCGCCAGCTATGCCGTATCGACGCCATGTTCCACTTTTGCGGTAGTGATATT
>ERZ1036420.812-NODE-812-length-11061-cov-3.548882_pt1 | contig 11061 bp, 10 predicted proteins | sample MGYA00514220_ERZ1036420 | MGnify/ENA primary metagenome ERZ1036420 (study PRJEB33795, sample SAMN09464938) | human gut metagenome | host: Homo sapiens | place: USA: Stanford, California | collected 2016-10 | study: EMG produced TPA metagenomics assembly of the...
AAGGCTTCGGCGACTTTACGGTGCGTGCGGGCATCATTCGCCCGGTGCTCGATCCGGCGCGCGATTTGTGGGATTAACCATCAGCCCGGTCTTGTAGGCCTGATAAGAACGCGTGAGCGTCGCATCAGGCAAGGCAAACAGTGAGGAATCTATGTCCAAACTCGATCTAAACGCCCTGAACGAACTGCCGAAGGTAGATCGCATTCTGGCGCTGGCGGAAACTAACGCCGAACTGGAAAAACTGGACGCTGAAGGCCGCATAGCCTGGGCGCTGGATAATCTGCCCGGTGAATATGTACTTTCTTCCAGCTTTGGCATTCAGGCGGCGGTGAGCCTGCATCTGGTGAATCAAATTCGCCCGGATATTCCGGTGATCCTCACCGATACGGGTTACTTGTTCCCGGAAACCTACCGCTTTATTGACGAGTTAACGGACAAACTCAAGCTCAACCTGAAAGTGTACCGTGCTACCGAAAGCGCAGCCTGGCAGGAAGCACGCTACGGAAAACTGTGGGAGCAGGGCGTTGAAGGCATTGAAAAGTACAATGACATCAACAAAGTCGAACCGATGAACCGGGCTCTGAAAGAACTTAACGCGCAAACCTGGTTTGCTGGCCTGCGCCGTGAACAATCCGGCAGTCGCGCCAATTTACCGGTGCTGGCAATTCAGCGTGGCGTATTTAAAGTGCTGCCGATTATCGACTGGGATAACCGAACTATTTATCAGTACCTGCAAAAACATGGCCTGAAATATCACCCATTATGGGATGAAGGATATTTATCGGTCGGTGATACCCATACAACCCGTAAATGGGAATCTGGCATGTCGGAAGAAGAAACACGTTTCTTTGGCTTAAAAAGGGAATGTGGATTGCACGAAGGGTAAATATTGCCGGATAAATTAAACGCCTCTGTCAGAAATGATGGGGGCGTTTTTATTTTGCGAGCAGTATTCCTGATTTTAAACGTGAACGCCGCTGGAAGAATTATCAGGTATAGAATGGCGTCGGGTGCTTGAGGCTGTCTGGCGTTAAGCATTCGCGAGGTTCCAGATGGACAAAAGCCCCAGGCGATATTTCTATCAACCTGAGGCCAGCGTTCGAACCCAAACAATTCGAATGTTAGTCTCTTCTTTGCAGGGAGGCAAGACATGCTGACAAAATATGCCCTTGTGGCAATCATCGTACTGTGTTGTACAGTACTGGGATTCACGCTGATGGTAGGTGACTCGTTGTGTGAGTTGAGTATCAGAGAACGTGGTATGGAGTTTAAGGCAGTTCTCGCTTACGAATCGAAGAAGTAGCCACCACGCGGGGGTAAAACCCCGCGTACTGAATTGTGATGGTTTGGTCTCCTGCACCCTTTTTTAAAATTTATATTTTTTATGTGAATATATAGTCTCTATTTATTATTATGAATTTCAAATGAAAATCATTAATTTATTCATAATGTAAATGTTTTATTGGCTGATATATATCACAGATAATTTTTAAAATATGCGTAAATATCCTTTAAGTTTACTGAAGGATAAAAATATTGTGACTTTTTTTGATTTCTGGGGAAAAACCCGACGCGGCGAGAAAGACGGGGGCGACGACTATCACCTTCTTTGCTGGCATTCGCTGGATGTAGCCGCGATGGGCTATTTAATGGTTAAAAGAAATTGCTTCGGGCTGGCTGATTATTTTCGTCAATTAGGGATTTCTGACAAGGAACAGGCGGCTCAATTTTTCGCCTGGTTGCTGTGCTGGCACGATATTGGAAAATTTGCCCGCTCTTTTCAACAACTTTACCTGCCCCCTGAACTCAAGATTCAGGAAGGTGCCAGAAAAAATTACGAAAAAATCTCTCATTCAACGCTGGGCTACTGGTTGTGGAATCATTATTTAAGTGAATGTCAGGAGTTACTTCCTTCATCTTCGCTCTCTCCGCGCAAACTTAGGCGAGTGATAGAAATGTGGATGCCCGTGACGACAGGGCATCATGGTCGGCCCCCTGATCGTATGGATGAATTGGATAATTTTCTGCCTGAAGACAAAGCTGCAGCACGAGATTTTCTCCTTGAAATCAAACCACTGTTTCCGCTCATAGAGATCCCCGCATTCTGGGATGATGATGAGGGCATTGAACTTATAAAACACCTTTCCTGGTATATCTCTGCAACCGTCGTGCTCGCAGACTGGACGGGTTCGTCAACGCGATTTTTTCCACGCGTCGCACACCCAATGGATATTAAAGGTTACTGGCAGAAAACTTTAATTCAGGCTCAAAACGCCTTAACCGTCTTTCCTCTAAAAGCAAAAGTCGCGCCTTTCAACGGAATTAATACGCTGTTTCCTTTTATTGAGAATCCGACACCGTTACAGCAAAAGGTGCTGGATCTGGATATCAGCCAGCAAGGACCGCAGTTATTTATTCTGGAAGATGTGACTGGCGCAGGTAAAACAGAAGCGGCGCTTATCCTGGCGCACAGGTTGATAGCTGCGGGGAAAGCTCAGGGGCTGTTTTTTGGTCTGCCAACAATGGCAACGGCCAATGCCATGTACGATCGGCTGGTCAAAACCTGGCTTGCTTTCTATTCGCCAGAATCCCGCCCCAGCCTGGTGCTGGCACATAGTGCCCGCACATTAATGGACCGCTTTAATGAATCACTCTGGTCCGGTGATTTAGTCGGGTCAGAAGAACCGGATGAACAAACGTTCAGTCAGGGATGTGCGGCCTGGTTTGCCGACAGTAACAAGAAGGCGTTGCTGGCTGAAATTGGCGTCGGCACGCTGGATCAGGCGATGATGGCGGTGATGCCGTTCAAACATAATAATCTGCGGCTTCTGGGGCTGAGTAACAAAATCCTGCTGGCTGATGAGATCCACGCCTGTGACGCTTACATGTCGTGCATTCTTGAAGGGTTGATCGAGCGGCAGGCGCGTGGCGGAAACAGCGTTATTTTGCTTTCTGCCACGTTATCTCAACAGCAGCGCGACAAACTCGTCGCTGCCTTTGCGCGGGGTACAGAGGGCCAGCAAGAAGCTCCGTTCCTGGAAAAGGATGATTACCCCTGGCTGACGCATGTCACGAAATCCGATGTGAACTCACACCGGGTAGCGACGCGCAAAGACGTTGAGCGTAGCGTCAGCGTGGGTTGGCTTCATAGTGAACAAGAGTGTATTGCGCGTATCGAATCGGCGGTAAGTCAGGGGAAATGCATCGCCTGGATCCGGAATTCTGTCGATGACGCTATTAAGATTCATCGTCAGCTGCTTGCCCGCGGCGTCATTCCTGCTTCCAGCCTTTCACTTTTTCATAGCCGCTTTGCTTTTAGCGATCGCCAGCGAATTGAAACGGAAACGCTGGCACGCTTTGGTAAATATTGTAGTTTACAGAGAGCGTCGCAAGTCATTGTTTGTACACAAGTAATTGAGCAAAGCGTGGATATTGACCTGGACGAAATGATCTCCGACCTGGCCCCTGTTGATTTGCTGATTCAGCGAGCAGGACGATTACAGCGGCATATCCGCGATATTAATGGTCAGTTAAAGCGTGACGGAAAGGACGAGCGTTCCCCCCCTGAATTGCTGATTCTGGCTCCCGTCTGGGACGACTCTCCTGGCGACGAATGGTTTGGCAGTGCCATGCGTAACAGTGCATTTGTCTATCCCGATCATGGGCGAATCTGGCTGACGCAGCGTGTGCTGCGTCAGCAAGGTGCTATTCAGATGCCACACGCAGCCCGGCTTCTTATTGAATCCGTCTACGGTGAGGACGTGGTAATGCCGGAAGGATTTGCCCGCAGCGAGCAGGAGCAAGTGGGCAAATATTACTGTGATCGCGCAATGGCTAAAAAGTTTGTGCTGAACTTCAGGCCCGGCTATGCCGCCAATATCAACGATTACCTCCCGGAAAAACTGTCGACACGTCTGGCTGAGGAGTCTGTTTCCCTGTGGCTGGCTACCTGTATTGACGGTGTGGTGAAGCCTTATGCCACCGGTGCTCACGCATGGGAAATGAGCGTTGTCAGAGTGCGCCGAAGCTGGTGGAAAAAACATCGGGATGAGTTTTCTTTACTGGAGGGAGAGGCGTTCAGGCTGTGGTGCATTGAACAGCGACAAGATCCGGAGATGGCAAACGTGATTTTAGTCAACGATGACGAAAGTTGCGGGTATTCGGCTACGGAAGGATTGATTGGCAAGGTTGGTTGAGATGTCTGCGACAGGACTCTCTGAATAGTTGATACACCGAAAAGGATGGAAAGATGGACAACCGACCTGGGATGGTCTTTTTTACGAGAGGATGCGTATGAACTCGTTTTCACTTCTGACAACCCCGTGGTTGCCCGTTCGTTTTAAAGACGGAACGACAGGCAAACTGGCGCCAGTCGATCTGGCGGATGAAAATGTTGTCGATATTTCTGCGCCGCGGGCAGATCTCCAGGGTGCGGTATGGCAGTTTTTGCTGGGGCTACTACAAACCAGCTTCGCGCCAAAAGATCATCGTCGTTGGGATGATATCTGGGAAGACGGACTGGAAGCTGAAAAGCTACGGGAAGCATTGCAGTCATTAGAACATGCTTTCCAGTTTGGGCCAGATTCCCCTTCATTTATGCAGGATTTCGAGGCGCTCACCGGAGATAAAGTTCCGGTCGCTTCGCTACTGCCTGAGATTCCCGGCGCTCAAACAACGAAGTTTAATAAAAACCACTTTATCAAGCGTGGTGTAACGGAATACCTGTGCCCACATTGTTCTGCGTTAGCTCTGTTCTCCCTACAGTTGAATGCGCCGTCAGGTGGCAAAGGCTACCGCACCGGTTTACGCGGCGGTGGGCCGATGACTACTCTGATTGAATTACAGGAATATCAGGGTAATCAACAAACTCCCTTGTGGCGCAAACTGTGGATCAATGTCATGCCGCAGGATGAAGCCGATTTACCGCTACCCAAAAAATTTGACGATCTGGTTTTCCCCTGGCTTGGCCCGACGCGCACCAGCGAACTGGCCGGTGCGGTGGTAACCGATGAGCAGGTCAATAAACTCCAGGCGTACTGGGGAATGCCTCGCCGTATTCGTATTGATTTTAATACCACGACAGTCGGCAACTGCGATATTTGCGGTGAGCAGAGCGACGCGCTCCTGAGCCTGATGACGACCAAAAATTACGGTGCGAATTATGCCATGTGGCAGCATCCCTTAACGCCTTACCGTGTACCACTTAAAGAGGGTGGCGAGTTTTACTCCGTTAAACCACAACCGGGCGGTTTAATCTGGCGTGACTGGTTAGGCCTTATCGAAACGGGTAAATCAGAAAACAATACGGAACTTCCCGCGCTGGTGGTGAAACTCTTCAATGCCAGCAGTCTCAAGCAGGCAAAAGTGGGCCTGTGGGGATTTGGCTATGATTTCGACAACATGAAAGCGCGCTGTTGGTACGAACACCATTTCCCGCTGCTGCTCGATAAAAAAGAAGGTCAGATACCGAAGCTGCGGCTGGCTGCGCAAACAGCTTCACGGATTCTAAGTCTGTTACGGAGTGCATTGAAAGAAGCATGGTTCTCCGATCCAAAAGGTGCAAGGGGTGATTTTAGTTTTGTGGATATCGACTTCTGGAACAAAACTCAGCATCGCTTTCTGAGGTTAGTGCGCCAAATTGAAGAAGGTCAGGATGCGGATGAATTACTCAGCAAATGGAATAAGGAAATTTGGTTATTCGCACGTCAGGATTTTGACGAGCGTGTATTCACCAATCCTTATGAGCCCGTTGATCTGGAACGCGTCATGACCGCGCGCAAGAAATATTTTACAACATCGGCGGAGAAGCAAAGTGCTAAAGCCGCCAGGGAGAAAAAGCAGGAGGCTGCTGAATGAGTATTGTAAAAGAGGAGCACAAAGCCACGCTGCGCAAATGGCACGAGGAATTGCAGGAGAAACGTGGCGAACGTGCCAGTCTGCGGCGTAGTACGACGGTTAATGATGTTTGTCTGACGGATGGATTTCGCCTGTTTCTGAAGAACAGACAAATAAAGTGGCAGGATGAACCTGAGTTGCGTATCACCGCACTGGCGCTGATAGCCGCAGTTAGCGCCAATGTTAAAGCTATTGATGAACGGCAGCCTTTTGCCGCGCAGCTGGCGGCGGTAATGTCAAAGGGGCGTTTTACTCGTCTGTCGGCAGTAAAAACACCGGATGAATTACTGCGCCAGTTACGCCGCGCAGTCAGATTATTAAACGGTTCCGTAAATCTTGACTCTCTGGCAGAGGGGGTCTTCCGTTGGTGCCAGGAGAGCGACGACCTGCTCAATCATCACCGCCGCCAGCAGCGGCCAACCGAATTTATCCGTATCCGCTGGGCGCTGGAATATTACCAGGCTGGCGACGCCGATAACGAACAAAATCAATAAAGGACTATCTCATGACAACATTTATTCAGCTTCATTTGTTAACCGCTTACCCTGCTGCCAACCTTAACCGTGATGATACCGGTGCGCCAAAAACTGTGGTGCTGGGTGGAGCAACGCGTCTGCGCGTTTCCTCGCAAAGTCTGAAACGTGCGTGGCGCACTTCTGCACTTTTTGAACAGGCACTGGCGGGCCATATTGGTATTCGCAGTGGGCGTATTGCGCGTGAGGCGGCAACTATCCTGATTGAGAAAGGAATCGAAGAGAAAAAAGCCATCGAATGGGCGGCAAAAATTGCAGATTATCTTGGGAAAGCTAAAAACGACAAAAAACCAAAAGATCCGCTCACTAACGCCGAAACTGAACAGTTAGTCCATATCAGCCCGGCAGAATTTGACGCCGTAAAAGCGCTGGCCCATCAGCTTGCAGAAGAAAAGCGCGCGCCAAAAGAGGAAGATCTCGCGTTGTTACGCAAAGACCGTATGGCGGTAGATATTGCCATGTTTGGTCGTATGCTGGCGAATAAACCCGAGTTTAATGTTGAAGCCGCCTGCCAGGTAGCGCACGCATTTGGTGTCAGTGAAACGATTGTCGAAGATGATTTTTTCACCGCCGTTGATGATTTGCGCCAGGCTTCTGAAGATGCCGGTGCCGGGCATCTTGGTGAAACCGGATTCGGTTCTGCACTGTTCTACACCTATATCTGCATTGATAAAGATCTGCTGGTCGAAAACCTTGGCGGTGACGAAGCGTTAGCTAATCAGACCATACGTGCCTTTACGGAAGCCGCACTTAAAGTCTCCCCAACCGGCAAACAGAACAGCTTTGCCAGCCGTGCCTACGCCTCCTGGGCGCTGGCAGAAAAAGGCACCGATCAACCACGCTCTCTGGCGGCGGCTTTCTATGAACCCATTAATGGCACACGTCAGTTAGATGTGGCGGTGCAGCGTATTACAACGCTTCGCGAAAACATGAATACGGTCTACGAACAGAAGACCGAATGCGCAAGTTTTGACGTGATGAACAAACAGGGAAGCATGAAGGACGTGCTGGACTTTATCTGCGCGTAAGGGGCGGCTTATGAGCCAATATCTGATTTTTCAGCTTCATGGGCCGATGGCGTCCTGGGGTGTCGATGCTCCAGGTGAAGTTCGTCATACCCATGAACTTCCTTCGCGCTCAGCATTGCTGGGGCTACTGGCTGCCGGGGTAGGGATTCGGCGTGATGATACCGAACGCTTAAACGCGTTTAATCGCCACTATTCACTGGTGGTTTGCGCCAGCCGTAACCCGCGCTGGGCACGGGATTATCACACAGTCCAGATGCCAAAAGAGGTGCGTAAAGCGCGTTATTTCAGCCGTCGCGAAGAGTTGAGCGACCCTGATCTTTTGAGCGCAATTATCTCCCGACGCGACTATTATACCGACGCCTGGTGGATGGTGGCGGTGGTACCAACCCCCGACGCACCTTACAGCCTCGAACAGTTGCAGGACGGTTTACGCCATCCAGTTTTTCCGCTTTATCTGGGGCGAAAAAGTCATCCGCTGGCATTACCTCTTGCGCCGTTACTGCTCGAAGGCAACGCGTGTGATGCCTTATGTAATGCATACCAACAGTATCAGGATCATTTCCATAAACTGAAAGTCTCACTCCCGAAACTTCAGGATGAATGCTGGTGGGAAGGGAAACACGACGGCCTGGTCGCGAGCAAAATATTACGCCGCCGGGATGTTCCTTTAAATCGTCAGCAGTGGCTGTTTGGGGAACGCACCGTCAATCAGGGGCCGTGGCTCAGCAAGGAGGAACCATGTACCTCTCAAGAATAACCTTACATACCGGCCAGCTTTCGCCTGCGCAGTTGCTGCATCTGGTGGATCGCGGTGAATATGTGATGCATCAGTGGCTGTGGGATCTTTTCCCTGGCGGCAAAGAAAGGCAATTTCTTTATCGTCGGGAAGAACTCCAGGGGGGGGTCGCTTTTTTGTCCTGTCGCAGGAACGCCCGGCGGAAAGTGATATTTTCACCATCGAATGCCGACCATTTGCGCCAGAGTTGCGTACCGGACAATCCCTTTGTTTCAACCTGCGGGCGAATCCAACAATTTGTAAAGCGGGCAAACGCCACGACTTGCTGATGGAGGCGAAACGGCAGGTGAGGGGGCAGGTGGAAGGAAGTGATGTCTGGTTGCATCAACAACAGGCTGCGCTGGACTGGCTGGCAGCGCAGGGGGAGAGAAGCGGTTTTACACTGCTGGATACTTCGGTTGATGCCTACCGACAACTGCGGCGGGAAAACTCCCGGCAACTGATCCAGTTCAGTAGCGTGGATTATACGGGGATGCTTACGGTCACCGCTCCTGGGTTATTTCTGCAACGTCTCAGTCAGGGGTATGGCAAAAGCCGGGCGTTCGGTTGTGGTCTGATGCTGATCAAACCCGGAGCAGAGGCGTGACGTTTGTACCGCTGAGCCCGATCCCATTAAAAGATCGCACTTCCATGATCTTCCTCCAGTACGGTCAAATCGACGTACTGGACGGCGCTTTCGTGCTGATCGACAAAACCGGGATCCGCACGCATATTCCAGTGGGATCGGTCGCCTGCATTATGCTCGAACCGGGAACAAGAGTTTCCCACGCGGCAGTCCATCTGGCCGCCACGGTGGGAACACTGCTAGTCTGGGTCGGTGAAGCGGGCGTTCGCGTTTACTCCTCCGGACAACCCGGAGGGGCGCGGGCAGATAAATTACTCTACCAGGCAAAGCTGGCTTTAACGGAAGATCTACGGTTGAAGGTGGTGCGCAAAATGTATGAATTACGTTTTCGTGAACCACCGCCAGCTCGCCGTTCAGTGGAGCAGTTACGTGGAATTGAGGGATCTCGCGTTCGCCAGACGTATGCATTACTGGCGAAACAATATGGTGTGAAATGGAATGGTCGCAAATACGATCCTAAAGACTGGGAAAAAGGCGATGTTGTGAATCGCTGCATCAGTGCTGCTACATCATGTCTGTACGGTATATCTGAAGCGGCAGTATTAGCCGCGGGATATGCGCCCGCTATTGGGTTTATCCATAGTGGCAAACCGCTTTCATTTGTTTATGACATAGCCGATATCATTAAATTTGATTCGGTTGTGCCAAAGGCATTTGAAATAGCAGCGAGGCAACCCGCAGAACCTGATAAAGAAGTCAGATTAGCCTGTCGCGATATTTTCCGTAGCACTAAGTTAACGGGCAAATTAATACCGTTAATTGAGGAAGTCCTTGCTGCAGGTGAAATTGAACCACCACAACCCGCGCCGGATATGTTACCGCCTGCCATCCCTGAACCTGAAACGCTGGGTGATAGTGGTCACCGGGGGCGCGGCGGATGAGCATGGTCGTGGTTGTTACAGAAAATGTCCCTCCGCGCTTACGTGGACGGCTCGCAATCTGGCTACTGGAAGTGCGTGCCGGTGTGTATGTTGGTGATACATCAAAACGTATTCGGGAGATGATCTGGCAGCAAATTACCCAACTGGCTGGTTGCGGAAATGTGGTGATGGCCTGGGCGACCAATACCGAGTCGGGTTTTGAATTTCAGACCTGGGGAGAAAACAGACGTATTCCGGTGGATTTGGATGGGTTACGTTTGGTTTCTTTTCTTCCTGTTGATAATCAATAAGTTAGACGTTCTTTAAAAATAAGGAAATGTTTTAATTTAGTTGGTAGATTGTTGATGCGGAATAAATTTGTTTAAAAACAGTTATGTATGCTTAGTGTGTTCCCCGCGCCAGCGGGGATAAACCAATACCCAGCGCAATTTCGAGCGCGAGAGAGTTGTGTTCCCCGCGCCAGCGGGGATAAACCGCCCCAGCGCGCTAAGAACTTCGTAAATATTGAGTGTTCCCCGCGCCAGCGGGGATAAACCGCCGGCGAAGTCTTTCCCTCTGTCATCGTGTTGGTGTTCCCCGCGCCAGCGGGGATAAACCGCTTTTCCGAGCTCACGAGTTACCGGCTATCGCGTGTTCCCCGCGCCAGCGGGGATAAACCGTTGACCCATGCGCTAAGGTCAAAATGACCCAAGTGTTCCCCGCGCCAGCGGGGATAAACCGCACTGTTATTCAGAGGGGTAAATAAAAAATATGTGTTCCCCGCGCCAGCGGGGATAAACCGGGAATTATATCTTTTTGCTTATCTGAAAGAATGTGTTCCCCGCGCCAGCGGGGATAAACCGCCGCCGGGGATTTAATGATTTTGGGGGGCAACGTGTTCCCCGCGCCAGCGGGGATAAACCGTGGATTAATCCGCGGCTGGCGATATCTCGCAGCGTGTTCCCCGCGCCAGCGGGGATAAACCGGTTAAATATTGTTCACCATCATGGATCAGGAAGTGTTCCCCGCGCCAGCGGGGATAAACCGCCGAACGGCTGGCGAAGCAGGTGGCTGGCGTAGTGTTCCCCGCGCCAGCGGGGATAAACCGGTTTACCGCCCCGCAGAGGCGCTGGCAGATCCGTGTTCCCCGCGCCAGCGGGGATAAACCGGGATGACCTGTCGCTAAAACTCGCCGCGTACAGTGTTCCCCGCGCCAGCGGGGATAAACCGTCCGTTTGGTCCACCAAATGTTTGATGCTTCAGTGTTCCCCGCGCCAGCGGGGATAAACCGTTCAGGGTGTGATTCCGCATACCAAGCAGTAAG
>ERZ1036420.813-NODE-813-length-11046-cov-3.192976_pt1 | contig 11046 bp, 10 predicted proteins | sample MGYA00514220_ERZ1036420 | MGnify/ENA primary metagenome ERZ1036420 (study PRJEB33795, sample SAMN09464938) | human gut metagenome | host: Homo sapiens | place: USA: Stanford, California | collected 2016-10 | study: EMG produced TPA metagenomics assembly of the...
CAACAAGCGTATGAAAAAGCCTTTGCCGGGGTGGTCAATCGCATTCTCGACGAAGGGTATCAGGTGATTGCGCTATCCACCTGTACGGGCATCGACAGCTATAACAAAGACGACCGCATGGTGGCGCTCAACCTACGCCAGCACATCAGCGATCCTGCCCGTTATCACGTAGTGATGGATGAACTCAACGATCTGGAAATGGGCAAAATTCTGGGGGCCTGTGAACTCACCGTCGGTACGCGCCTGCACTCCGCCATTATCTCAATGAACTTTGCTACTCCGGCGATTGCCATCAACTATGAACATAAATCCGCCGGGATTATGCAGCAGTTGGGACTACCGGAGATGGCGATTGATATCCGTCATTTACTGGACGGCAGCCTGCAAGCGATGGTTGCGGATACCTTAGGCCAGCTTCCGGCGCTGAACGCACGACTTAGCGAAGCCGTCAGTCGTGAGCGTCAGACAGGAATGCAGATGGTGCAGTCCGTACTGGAACGCATTGGGGAGGCGAAATGAAGGTTGGCTTCTTTTTACTGAAATTTCCGCTGTCGTCGGAAACCTTCGTCCTCAACCAAATTACCGCGTTTATTGATATGGGCTTTGAGGTGGAGATTGTCGCGCTGCAAAAAGGCGACACACAAAACACCCACGCGGCATGGACGAAATACAACCTTGCCGCCAGAACCCGCTGGTTACAGGACGAACCAACGGGCAAAGTGGCGAAGCTGCGCCACCGCGCCAGCCAGACCTTACGCGGCATTTATCGTAAAAATACCTGGCAGGCGCTCAACCTCAAACGCTATGGTGCCGAGTCGCGGAACCTGATTTTGTCTGCCATTTGTGGCCAGGTCGCAACACCGTTTCATGCCGATGTCTTTATCGCTCATTTTGGCCCGGCGGGGGTAACCGCAGCAAAACTACGCGAACTGGGTGTTATTCGCGGCAAAATTGCCACTATCTTCCACGGTATTGATATCTCCAGTCGGGACGTTCTCAACCACTACACTCCCGAATATCAACAACTGTTTCGCCGTGGCGACCTGATGTTACCGATAAGCGATCTGTGGGCCGGAAGGCTGCAAAAAATGGGCTGTCCGAGGGAAAAAATCGCCGTATCGCGTATGGGCGTGGACATGACGCGCTTTAGCCCGCGTCCGGTGAAAGCACCCGCAACGCCGCTGGAAATCATTTCCGTCGCACGCTTAACCGAGAAAAAAGGTCTGCATGTGGCGATTGAAGCCTGCCGTCAGTTGAAAGAGCAGGGCGTGGCATTTCGCTATCGCATTCTCGGCATTGGCCCGTGGGAACGACGCCTGCGCACCCTCATCGAACAATATCAACTGGAAGATGTGGTAGAGATGCCGGGCTTTAAACCGAGCCATGAAGTGAAAGCGATGCTCGACGACGCGGATGTCTTCCTGTTGCCATCGGTAACGGGCGCGGATGGTGATATGGAAGGCATTCCAGTGGCGCTAATGGAAGCGATGGCGGTCGGCATTCCAGTGGTTTCTACTCTGCATAGCGGAATACCGGAACTGGTGGAGGCCGATAAATCCGGCTGGCTGGTGCCTGAGAACGATGCTCGCGCACTGGCACAACGTCTGGCGGCATTTAGCCAACTGGACACTGACGAACTGGCTCCGGTTGTCAAACGTGCGCGCGAAAAAGTCGAACACGATTTTAACCAGCAGGTGATCAATCGAGAACTCGCCAGCTTGCTGCAGGCTTTATAGAGGAGAACGCATGCCATTTAAAAAACTCTCCCGACGCACGTTCCTGACGGCAAGCTCGGCGCTTGCCTTCCTCCATACCCCTTTCGCTCGCGCACTTCCCGACCAACAGAGCGTTAACATTAACGACTACAACCCACACGACTGGATCGCCTCATTTAAACAAGCCTTCAGCGAAGGGCAAACGGTCGTCGTGCCTGCCGGATTCGTTTGTGACAATATCAACACCGGCATCTTCATTCCTCCTGGCAAAACGTTACACATCCTCGGAAGCCTGCGAGGCAACGGCAGAGGGCGATTTGTCTTACAGGACGGCAGCCAGGTGACAGGGGAGAAGGGCGGCAGTATGCATAACATCACCCTGGATGTGCGTGGTTCTGACTGCACCATCAAAGGGCTGACGATGAGCGGCTTTGGCCCGGTGACGCAGATCTATATCGGCGGCAAAAACAAACGGGTCATGCGTAACCTGACCATCGATAACCTGACCGTTAGCCACGCTAATTACGCCATCTTACGCCAGGGATTTCATAACCAGATAATCGGTGCCAACATCACCAATTGTAAGTTCAGCGACTTACAGGGCGATGCCATTGAATGGAACGTGGCGATTAACGACCGTGATATTTTGATCTCCGACCATGTCATCGAGCGCATCAACTGTACTAATGGCAAAATCAACTGGGGCATTGGCATAGGCCTTGCGGGAAGTACCTACGATAACAACTACCCGGAAGACCAGGCAGTGAAAAACTTTGTCGTGGCGAATATCACGGGATCGGATTGTCGGCAGTTGATCCATGTTGAAAATGGTAAACATTTTGTTATTCGTAATATCAAAGCCCGCAATATCACGCCGGATTTCAGTAAGAAAGCAGGCATTGATAACGCGACAGTTGCTATTTACGGTTGTGACAATTTCGTGATTGATAATATTGAAATGATTAATAGCGCCGGGATGTTAATCGGCTATGGGGTAATTAAAGGCAAATATCTCTCGATACCGCAAAATTTCCGAGTGAATAATATTCAACTGGATAACACCCACCTTGCTTACAAATTGCGCGGCATTCAAATCTCCGCCGGGAATGCTCTCTCCTTTGTGGCGCTGACTAACATTGAGATGAAGCGTGCCTCGCTGGAGTTACACAACAAACCGCAACATCTTTTTATGCGAAATATCAAGGTGATGCAGGAATCCTCAGTTGGACCAGCATTGAGCATGAACTTTGACATGCGCAAAGACGTTCGCGGCGTCTTTATGGCGAAAAAAGAAACACTGCTATCTCTTGCGAATGTTCATGCGGTGAATGAAAGAGGGCAAAGCTCCGTCGATATCGACAGGATTAATCACCATATTGTTAATGTGGAAAAGATTAACTTTAGATTGCCAGAACGGAGGGAGTAGATTTGCGACCATTCCTGGAAAAATGGAGCCATACTTAGGAACAATGCTACTGCAATCCACAACGAAGCGGCGTAACATCACAAGTAATTCAGTAATCAATTCAGGGTAATTGATGCTGGCGAAAAAAATCGAACAAGCTATAATTCAGCAACCATTTTACAGGTGGATGAAATAATGACGAATTTAAAAGCAGTTATTCCTGTAGCGGGTCTTGGGATGCATATGTTGCCTGCCACTAAGGCGATTCCCAAAGAGATGCTACCGATCGTCGACAAGCCAATGATTCAGTACATTGTTGACGAGATTGTGGCTGCAGGGATCAAAGAAATCCTCCTGGTAACTCACGCGTCCAAGAACGCGGTCGAAAACCACTTCGACACCTCTTATGAATTAGAATCTCTCCTTGAACAGCGCGTGAAGCGTCAGCTGCTGGCGGAAGTGCAGTCCATCTGTCCGCCGGGTGTGACCATTATGAACGTGCGTCAGGGCGAACCTTTAGGTTTGGGCCACTCCATTTTATGTGCACGACCCGCCATTGGTGACAACCCATTTGTCGTGGTGCTGCCAGACGTTGTGATCGACGACGCCAGCGCCGACCCGCTGCGCTACAACCTTGCTGCCATGATTGCGCGCTTCAATGAAACAGGACGCAGCCAGGTGCTGGCAAAACGTATGCCGGGTGACCTCTCTGAATACTCCGTCATTCAGACCAAAGAGCCGCTGGACCGCGAAGGTAAAGTCAGCCGCATCGTCGAATTTATCGAAAAACCGGATCAGCCGCAGACGCTGGACTCAGACATCATGGCCGTTGGCCGTTATGTGCTTTCTGCCGATATTTGGCCGGAACTTGAACGCACTCAGCCTGGTGCATGGGGACGTATTCAGCTGACTGATGCCATCGCTGAACTGGCGAAAAAACAGTCCGTTGATGCCATGCTGATGACTGGAGACAGCTACGACTGCGGTAAAAAAATGGGTTATATGCAGGCATTTGTGAAGTATGGACTACGCAACCTGAAAGAAGGGGCGAATTTCCGTAAAGGTATTGAGAAGCTGTTAAGCGAATAATGAAAATCTGACCGGATGTAACGGTTGATAAGAAAATTATAACGGCAGTGAAGATTCGTGGCGAAAGTAATTTGCTGCGAATATTCCTGCCGTTGTTTTATATAAACAATCAGAATAACAACGAGTTAGCAATAGGATTTTAGTCAAAGTTTTCCAGGATTTTCCTTGTTTCCAGAGCGGATTGGTAAGACAATTAGCGTTTGAATTTTTCGGGTTTAGCGCGAGTGGGTAACGCTCGTCACATCGTAGACATGCATGCAGTGCTCTGGTAGCTGTAAAGCCAGGGGCGGTAGCGTGCATTAATACCTCTATTAATCAAACAAAGAGCCGCTTATTTCACAGCATGCTCTGATGTAATATGGAATAAATTAAGTGAAAATACTTGTTACTGGTGGCGCAGGATTTATTGGTTCTGCTGTAGTTCGTCACATTATAAATAATACGCAGGATAGTGTTGTTAATGTCGATAAATTAACGTACGCCGGAAACCTGGAATCACTTGCTGATGTTTCTGATTCTGAACGCTATATTTTTGAACATGCGGATATTTGCGATGCTGCTGCAATGGCACGGATTTTTGCTCAGCATCAGCCGGATGCAGTGATGCACCTGGCTGCTGAAAGCCATGTGGATCGTTCAATTACGGGCCCTGCGGCATTTAGTGAAACCAATATTGTTGGTACTTATGTCCTTTTGGAAGCCGCTCGCAATTACTGGTCTGCTCTTGATAGCGACAAGAAAAATAGCTTCCGTTTTCATCATATTTCTACTGACGAAGTATATGGTGATTTGCCTCATCCTGACGAGGTAAATAATACAGAAGAATTACCCTTATTTACTGAGACAACAGCTTACGCGCCAAGCAGCCCTTATTCCGCATCCAAAGCATCCAGCGATCATTTAGTCCGTGCGTGGAAACGTACCTATGGTTTACCGACCATTGTGACTAATTGTTCGAATAACTACGGTCCTTATCACTTTCCGGAAAAATTGATTCCACTAGTAATTCTTAATGCTCTGGAAGGTAAGGCATTACCTATTTATGGCAAAGGGGATCAAATTCGCGACTGGCTGTATGTTGAAGATCATGCACGTGCGTTATATACCGTCGTAACCGAAGGTAAAGCGGGTGAAACTTATAACATTGGTGGACACAACGAAAAGAAAAACATCGATGTAGTGCTCACTATTTGTGATTTGTTGGATGAGATTGTACCGAAAGAGAAATCTTATCGTGAGCAAATCACTTATGTTGCCGATCGTCCGGGACACGATCGCCGTTATGCGATTGATGCTGAGAAGATTAGCCGCGAATTGGGATGGAAACCACAGGAAACGTTTGAGAGCGGGATTCGTAAAACAATTAACTGGTATTTGAATAATAATGATTGGTGCCGGCGAGTTCAAGATGGCTCTTATCAACGTGAACGTTTGGGGGTAATTAGATGAAAGGAATTATTTTAGCTGGTGGTTCTGGAACAAGGCTTTATCCAATTACAATGGGGATTTCAAAGCAATTATTGCCTGTTTATGACAAGCCAATGATATATTATCCATTGTCTGTTCTGATGTTGGCAGGGATCAGAGATATACTTATTATTACAACGCCCGAAGACCAATTTAGTTTTATACGGTTGCTTGGTGACGGAAAACATCTAGGTGTCAGCATTAGTTATGCAGTGCAACCAAGGCCAGATGGTTTAGCGCAAGCTTTCACAATTGGAAAAGATTTTATAGGTGCTGATTCAGTTTGCCTTGTATTAGGTGATAATATTTTTTTTGGTCAAGGGTTTACACCAAAATTAAAAACTGCATGTGAAAGGAAATTAGGAGCCACAATTTTTGGCTATCAGGTAAGAGATCCAGGACGGTTTGGAGTTGTAGAGTTTGACTCAGATTATAGGGTATTAAGTATTGAAGAAAAACCGTTAAAACCAAAATCAAACTGGGCTGTAACTGGACTTTATTTTTATGATAATGATGTTGTTGAAATTGCCAAATCAATTACTCCTTCTCAACGAGGTGAGCTAGAAATAACTTCGATAAATGAAGTTTATCTAAAAAACAACAAGTTGACGGTCGAACTGCTTGGGCGTGGTTTCGCATGGTTAGATACAGGCACGCACGATAGCCTAATTGAGGCGGGAAGTTTCGTTGAAACTGTACAAAAAAGACAGGGTATGATGGTAGCGTGTCCTGAAGAAATTGCTTGGCGAAATGGTTGGTTAAATAATTCTGATTTGAAATCATTAGCAACTAATATGAAAAATAGTTATGGTTCTTATTTAACAAAACTAATTTTACAATAAATAATTATGCAACGAATAACATAATACGTATGAATGATAAAAGTATTACACCATTAATTTCAGTTATTACGGCTACATTTAATTCTCAGCGTTTTATTCTGGATACTTACAAAAGTCTCCAGGCGCAGAGCTATAAAAACTGGGAATGGGTCGTTACCGATGATGCCTCAGAAGATAAAACGGTAAGTATTTTAAAAGAGTTACAGTCAAATGATGACAGGATAAAAATATTTATTAATGCTGACAACAAAGGAGCTGCGTGGAGTAGAAATAATAGTATGAAGGAAAGTAAAGGTCAATATTTTGCTTTCATTGATAGTGATGATCTATGGCATCCAGAGAAGTTGTCTAGGCAAATAGCATTCATGGGTGATAATATTGATTTTTCTTTTACCAGTTATGAGTTGGTAGATGTTGAAAATAAAAAATTAAATAAAAAGATAGATATTACACCTATATTACCTTTAACTTATCATCAGATGTTAAGGAAAAAAGCTACTTTAGGTTGTTCAACTGTTATATTGCGTGTTAGCGCTTTTCCTGATGTTCGTATGCCGGACTTAAGAACTGGACAAGATTATGCTACTTGGTTAAAAATACTTAAAAGAGGCACAAGAGCATACTTGCTTCCTGAGGTATTAACATCTTATAGAATTGTGAATGGTTCAATATCAAGGAATAAATTTAAAAAAGCATTAAGGCAATGGGAAATTTATAGAAAATATGAAAATTTGAGCTTTTTATATAGCTGCTATTGTTTTTCCCTTTATGCGTTCAGAGCTGTAGTTAGGTAAGAAAATGAATATAAATTTAATTGAACTTCAACAGCATGGTGATGAGAGAGGGGCATTAGTATCTCTTGAGTGTAACAAAAATATCCCCTTCGATATAAGACGTGTTTATTATATATATAATACAAATAAAAATGTTGTCAGAGGTTACCATGCACATAGAAAGCTGAAACAAATGGCGATTTGTGTGAAGGGCTATTGTACTTTTACTTTAGATGATGGATTTGAACGAATATCTATTAAATTAGATAATCCTGCGCAAGGTTTGCTAATTGAGTCTTGCTTATGGAGAGAAATGTCTGATTTTTCAGAGGATTGTGTGTTGTTAGTATTAGCAGATGCAGATTATGATGAACTTGACTATATTAGAGAATATGAAACATTTAAAAAGATTGTTAGGGGGATAACATGATTATGCATAAAGGAAAAACAATATATCTATCCAGTGTCACAGTAGATGTCGAAAGCGCACGGAAGATAGTAGAGCTAAGGAATGGCGATGTGCAAAAAAAATTTTTAAATCCCACTAAGAATTCTATCGAAGATCAACTTGAATGGTTAGGGAATTATTTAGAAAGAAATAAGAATGGAGATGAATTTTATTTTTTTATTAAACGGATTGATACTGATGAGATTATAGGAACGGTTAGGATATATGATATTAAACGTGATATAGATTCTTTTTGCTGGGGTAGCTGGATCTTGAATGAGCGTAAAACTCACACCGCTGCATTAGAAAGTTATTTACTGATAAATAAATTTGCGTTTTATCATTTAAACTATCAGAATTCACATTTTGATGTTAGAAAAGATAACAGTAAGGTAATTTCATTTCATAAAAAGACAGGTGCAGTTATAACAGATGATGACGAAATGAATTATTATTTTCAGTATACAAAAGAAAAATTTGAAAAATTTTCCTTAAAATATAATGGGCTTATTAAATGAAAAAAATAGACTTCCTAAATCTAAAAATGATGAATCAACCTTATCGAGCGGATATACTAAATGCAATAACTAAAGTTGTTGATTCGGGGTGGTATATTCAAGGTGAAGAAGTCAGAAATTTCGAACATGAGTTTGCATCATTTATTGGTTCGAAGTATTGTGTCGGTGTTGCCAATGGCTTAGATGCATTGAGCATTACCTTAAAAGCATGGATATTATTAGGCAAAATTAAAGAAGGGGATGAGGTAATAGTTCCAGCAAATACATTTATTGCAACTGTATTAGCTATCACCCAAAATCATCTTAAACCAATATTTGTAGAACCAGATGAAGAAACATTCAACATTAATGTTGATATGATTAGAAATGTCATCACGGAGAAGACTAAAGTTATTATACCTGTTCATCTTTATGGGCAGGTGGCAGAAATGAATAAAATTCGTGAATTAGCTGACCTTCATGATCTGTTGATTTTGGAGGACTCTGCGCAAGCACATGGAGCCATGTATAATAACCTTAAGGCAGGAAACCTTGGTGATGCAGGCGCTTTTAGTTTCTACCCAGGTAAAAACTTGGGGGCATTAGGGGATGCTGGTGCTGTAGTGACTGACAATCAAGAGCTGGCAGAAACTATAAGAGCAATTGGTAATTATGGTGCACATGTAAAATATAAACATGATGTACAAGGGGTTAATAGCCGTCTAGATGAGATTCAAGCAGCGATTCTACGGGTTAAATTAAAATATATAAACAATGAAATAGAATCTAGAAGAATAATAGCAAATAACTATTTAACAAAAATAATCAATCCAATTATCAGATTGCCTAAAATAGATAATAATGCAGAATTATCACATGTATGGCATCTCTTTGTTATAAAAACAAATGAAAGGAATAAACTACAAGATTATTTAGCTAAACATAGTGTTCAAACATTGATCCATTATCCAATTCCTATACATAAGCAGTTAGCGTATAATAATCTGAATACATATTCTTATCCGATAACTGAGAAATTACATGATGAAATATTATCACTTCCAATTGGTAGCTTTTTATCTATTGAAGATGCTGACTATATAGTATCATTAATTAATGAATTTGAATAGATTATATGCGCATGTTAAAAACCGGGTTATTAAATTTCATATCTGTATTAGTCAAAGTTATAACTGGTTTATTTCTAAATAAAATCATGGCCCTTTATGTAGGGCCAGCTGGATATGCACTAGTAAGTCAATTCCAAAATGGAATTAATTTTATTACAACATTTGCATCTGGCGCAATAAACACGGGAGTTACAAAATATACTGCAGAATATGCTAACGATAAGGGGAAAACCTCTGATCTATTTAAATGTATAACCTTGTTAGCTATAACATGCTGCTCATTCTTCTCATTAACAATAATTGTTTTTTCTGAATATTTTTCGTTAAAATTATTGGGCACTATTAATTATAGTGGTGTAATTAAATGGTTTGCTGCGACGCTATTTTTGTTTGTTGCAAACTCCATATTGGTTTCAATTATAAATGGTTTAAAGGAATTTAAACTTTATGTTCTAATAAATATATTTGGAAGTTTATTCTCACTGTTGTTCTCAGGAATATTAATCTATTTTTTTAATTTAAAAGGAGCTCTTATCGCATTTGCCACAAATCAATCAATTGTTTTTTTTATGACGTTTTATCTTATAATTAGTAAAAAGATGGTGTCATTAAAATCTTTCATTGGCATGCCGTCAGATTTTTATTTTATTAAAAAATTAATACAATATGCATTAATGGCTATAGTTAGTGCATTTTGTGTTATATATATGCAGATTATTATTAGAACATACATCGCGAATCATTTTGGATGGGTGCAAGCAGGTATTTGGGATGGTGTCTGGCGTATAAGTTCATTATATTTAATGTTAGTCACCGTTCCTCTAGGGGTATATTATCTCCCAAGGCTTGCAGAACTACATACTAAGTCGTTGCTTTTAAGAGAGATTAAACAAGGATATCTGTTTCTTCTTCCAATTATAATTATTTCAGCTATTATAATTTATTATCTTAGATATTTTATTATTGAATTGCTTTTTTCAAAGTCATTCGTATCTATGGGGGATATTATTGGCTGGCAGTTACTTGGTGATATATTTAAAATTGGAAGTTGGCTACTTTCTTACATTATGTTGAGTAAAGCATTAACGAAGACATATATTATTACAGAGATTACAACTGCATTACTTTTTTTAGGCGGAGTACACTATCTTTCGCCTTTATATGGTTTAAAAGGTGTTACTCTGGCGTATTGTATAACCTATTTTTGTTACTGGATTATGATGATAGTTGTAATAATTTCTTATTTTAAGGGGAACTTCAGAAATGAATAGCTTTAGAATATTGCTCGTTGGTGATTTTTCTGGAGTCCATTCAACCTTAAGGGAGGCATTAAGGAAGAAGAATTTTGATGTAACTCTTATTTCTGATGGGGATTCTTATAAAGATTTACCATCAGATATAGTATTTGGAAAGGTGACTAAAAATAATGATAATAGAGGCTTCCTGAAAAAAATATGTAATTATGTATTAACCTTGCTGGGTGTTAATGGTATCGGTGTATATATCAAGAATAGATATAAAATAAAACAATTATCTAGTTTTGATGTAATTCAACTTATAAACCCTCAGCCATTTCAAGAAATTGGATGGCTAATAAATTTGTATATTATTTACAAACTGAATAGAAAAACAAAAAAAATGTATTTGTGTGCTCTAGGTGAAGATTACTATTGGGTGAAA
>ERZ1036420.824-NODE-824-length-10858-cov-2.420994_pt1 | contig 10858 bp, 8 predicted proteins | sample MGYA00514220_ERZ1036420 | MGnify/ENA primary metagenome ERZ1036420 (study PRJEB33795, sample SAMN09464938) | human gut metagenome | host: Homo sapiens | place: USA: Stanford, California | collected 2016-10 | study: EMG produced TPA metagenomics assembly of the...
TAAAATAATCATGATAAGCTTTCTTGTTATTTGATACAATTTTAATGCCCATTTCCCCTTTCTGATTAATTAAGCGCGATGCTTAGATTTACTCTTTTTAGAGCGTTTAAAATGATTATTTGTAAAACGTGGTTCTTCATGACGCTTTTTACGACGATCATTCCGTTTTCGATTGTTTTTACGATCATTATCTTTGCGCTTATTTATTATAACAGTTTTTGTTGTCTTTTTGTTGAATTTCAAAATCTACTGATTTATCTTTTTTAGATGCACTTGATACTCGAACTTTAACTCGATCAGACATCTTAAACACCTTGCCTGTTCGCTGACCAATATAACGAAGATTCTTCTCATCAAAGAAATAAAAATCATCAGTCAAATCAGTTACATGGACTAACCCATCAATTGTATTATCAAGTTCAACAAAGAAACCAAAATTAGTAACTGAACTAATAATTCCTTCAAATTCCTCACCAATTTGTTTTTCCATAAACTCCGCAATTTTCATATCATCAACTTCACGTTCAATCATAATCGCTTCACGTTCACGAGCCGAAGTTTGTAGTGCTATTTCAGGCATCAATTCTTGATAATGCATGATAGTACGACGATCTAAACGATTTTCGAACATGTACTTTCTAATTAAACGATGAACGATTAAATCTGGATAACGTCTAATTGGTGAAGTAAAATGTGTATAATATTCATCAGCTAATCCAAAGTGTCCTAGACACTGTTCATCATAACGCGCTTTTTGCATACAACGCAATAATAAAGTTGCAATAATTGTATGTTCCGGAGTATCCTTACTAACTTCTATGATATTGCTTAATTCACCCGGATAAACATTTTCTAATGAACCTTTGATTGTATAGCCTAAAGTTTTAGCAATTCCACTAAATTGTAATAACTTTTTCGGTTTAGGATTTTCATGAACCCGATAAATGAACGGCAGCTCTAACCATTTAAAATGCTCTGCAACTGTTTCATTTGCCAATAACATAAATTCTTCAATAATACGATCACTTGCCCCACGTTCTCTCAATACAACATCAGTAGTATTACCTTTACTATCAACTAGTACTTTTGCTTCTTTAACATCAAAATCAATCGCACCACGTCTAGCTTTTTTCGCTTGAAGAATCATTGCTAATTCCTGCATTAAGAAAAATAAATCTTTGACATGACTATACTGTAACTGAAGCGTCTGATCACCATCAAGAATTTTATTTACATTAGTATAAGTCATCCGTTCTGTCGAATTAATTACTGCTGGAACAATATCATGTTCTACAACCTCACCATTTTCATCAATTTCCATAAAACAAGAAATTGTGAAACGATCAACATGCGGATTTAATGAACAAATGCCGTTTGATAACTTATGTGGCAGCATTGGGATAACACGATCAGCTAAATAAATTGATGTTCCACGTGCAAATGCTTCTTTATCAAGCGGTGATTCTTCTGTAACATAATAAGAAACATCGGCAATATGCACCCCTAAATGATAATGACCATTATCTAATTTTTTTAATGAAATACCATCATCTAAGTCTTTGGCGTCATCACCATCAATAGTAACAACGACCTCATCACGCAAATCAATCCGTTGACCAATATCAATTCCTTCCAAACTATCAGGAATATTCTCTATTTGATCATTGCGATGCCCTAAAATCTTTATAACATCACCTTTTAAAATCGGTTTATAAGTCTTAATTTCAACTTGAACTTTGTGTCCCGGCATCGCTCCGTGTAAATGAGCGCGATCTACAAAAATCGGTTTATCGAACATCGGATCATCAACATCAACAAAGCAATCACGTTTTCCTTTTTTGATTTCACCAACTAATCTTGTCTGTCCTCTTTTTATAACCCTGATAACTCGCCCCTCAGGACGTTCCTCATCACTGTGCTTCTTTAATTCAACTAATACAGTATCCTTATTAAACGCATCCTTTAAGTCATCGGGACTAATAAAAATATCTTTCTCTTGATCTTCAACGACTACAAACCCAAAACCACGTTTATTAATCGTTAATGTTCCTAGAATCATGCCAAACTGATTTGGAAGATAATAATGATTATATTTATTTCTAACTACTTTACCTTCATCTTCCAACTCATTCATAAGTTTAACTAAGTTTACAAATTTATCACTTTTATTACAATTCAATTTAGCAGCGATCAAATCAATAGAACGCTCTAAATAATTTTCATCACTTAACAATTCCAAAATCTTTTCTTTCATTCATTCACCTCCCGATTCCAAAATAAAAATAGGACCTTAGCCCTATTATTTATGACATTCTTAGAATGATTGCAATAACGAAAAATGCAATTGCTAAACCAGTAGTAACTCTTGTCATCACTAAATCTGCACCACGTTCTTTTTGCTGTGCAAACAAGTTTGAGCTTTGACCAGTTAAAGCATTTACAATTCCATCAGATTTACCACTTTGTAATAGACATAATATAATAAGTGCTATTGAAATAACAACTAATAAAACATTTAGAATAGTCCCAAACATAATATACCTCCTATTAGATACTTTGATACATCGCTAGAACATAATAACATAATATTTTTAAAATTACAATGATTTCATCGACACTTTAATCAAATCTTCTTGACAGCTGCCTACTATATTCTTTTCTCTAATACAATTACTGGTAAATCACCATATTTAGAATTACCAATCTCATTAAATCCACACTTTTTCCAAAATACTAAACCAGCTTCATTCCTCACTAAACAAGCCAATTGGATCCGTTCACAACGTTGCTTAAATTTTTTTAAACAATCATTAAACAGCCTCTTCCCCAATCCACAATTTTGTTTATCCTGATCAATTAAAAATAATCCAATCCATACACATTCATCATCATGAATCATCGAATAACGATAGCCATATTGATAATCGACTAATCCAACTAGTTCACCTTCTAAATAACATTTTTCTATATAATGATCTATTTCATCAAAACCGTCAGGACATCGCATCTCATTAATAAGATATTCTCTAGTAACTACCTGTCCTTCCAAAGAATAATAATTCTTTTGACGTAAATGAAATTCAATCAATTCATTATCAATATTCTCTACTTTTAAATAACTAAGCATTATCAACACCAACTACATAAAAACGATCATTATCTAAAACTAAAACTATATTTACACTTTTAGGTAATTCGTCAACCTTACGATTGAATTCCATTGAGATTAATACGTTATAATATTCATTATCATCTAGATCATCAATCACTACCTTAGATGGTGCAAAAGAAATAATTTCATAATTCTTAACTTCTAATTTTGGATACGTTTCTCTATATGTATAAAATGATTTTGAAGCAAATGAGCTAAATTCACTCTGCAAGCTTGGATAAATATAATCTAAACCACCAATTTCACCATCTTTTTTATCTTTTAAAGTAAAATAATCAACAGCAAAATAAGATGCTACTAATTGACATTCCTCGCTTGTTAAATTATTTTTATAAGCTTTATCAAGTCGAACATATATATCATTTAAAAGCTCATTTCCTTCCTCATGTATATACGGCGTCTCAACAGGAACCGTCGCAGGGTTATTTTTAGAAGCTCCTTCACGACTATAAAGAATATAAGTACCTGCTCCCCCAATTACTATGAGTAAACAACAAAGCATTACAACATGATCAATAACTTTTCGTTTTTCACTGCGATTAGCCCGATATCTTTCTAAGAATTTAATCTTAGGCAAGCGGTCGCTCTGAATAAAGACATTTGCTAATGTTAATACCGGTTTATACTTTTGACTTACCATACTTGTTGTTTCAATGAATAATTCGAAAATAAACATTAGAATGACAAACATTAAAGTTCCTAAAGTTGCATCATATAGATAAATATATGATGTTAAAGAGAACAAAAAAGTAACACCGTATAAAACTAAAACACTTTTACGATGCCCTAGTTTCAATTTGAACATTAAATTATGATGTAAATGCGCCCGATCAGCTTCACTAAATTTTTTATGATTAACTTTTCGTCGAATGATTGCAATCAACGTATCCATTATCGGAACCATCAAAACAACAATCGGTGCCCCTAAGGTAAAAAATGTCGATACATTATAACCAAAACCTAATAATGAAATAACAGAAATCATAAAACCAATATATAAAGCACCACAATCTCCTAAAAAAATCTTAGCTGGATGAAAATTATAAAATAAAAATCCCATAATTGCCCCTGCTAAAACTAATGACAACGAAGCAATATCAGTTCTTCCACTCGTAAGCGAAGTCATTGAAACAGTAAACAAGACAATAATTGATATTCCAGATGACAATCCATCTAATCCATCAATTAAATTGATTGCATTAGTAATCCCTACAATCCATAAAACTGTTATAACCCCTGGAATAATCGGTGGCCAATTACTCGGCATAAAATCAAAACCTTTTAAATATATATCACCATATACAATAACAATCAGTGCTGCAATCAATTCAACTGCTAATTTCGTTTTCGGTGATAAATCATGAACATCATCAATCAAACCTACAAAGAATACCAAGAAACCAGCAATTAGAATTGCATTGATTTGAGGATCAGTCTTTAAAAAGATGACCGCCCCAATTAAGGAACTGATGTAAATTGCATATCCACCGATTCGAGGTACTTCGACCTTATGAACTGTTCGCTTATTTTTGTGTGCTACGATTCCTAATTCTTTACCCGCCTTCATAACTAGCGGAATTAGAATGGCTGAAACGATCATAGTTACAACAAATGACATAATCAAACTAGGATTCATCTTTTCACTTCCTATCTTTTGTATATTATCAATTATTTTTGCATAAAATACAAGACAAAACCAATAAATAGTTTTATAATAATGGTGTTAAGGAGGAAAACGAAATGCATAAATTAGGAATATCAGTATACCCTGATAAATCACCAAAAGAAGCTAAATTAGGGTTTAGTAGAATCTTTACTTGTTTCTTATCAATCCCTGAAGATAAGCGCGAAAGTTATTTAGTAGAATTTAAAGAATTCATGGATAAGGCTCATGAACTAGGGTTCGAAGTAGCAGCTGATACTAACCCTGAAGTATTTAAAATTATTGGAGCTACACCAGGAAATTTAAAACCATTTGCTGATTTAGGATTAGACATCATCCGTTTAGACGGAAACTTTGGGACACAAGGTGATATCCAGATCACACGTAATCCATATGGTATTAAAATTGAATTCAATGCCAGCATGGACATGGGTGTTGAATTACTAATTAATCATGGTGGAAATAAAGATCAAATGATCATGTGCCACAACTTCTTCCCTGAACGTTATTCAGGATTAGATTTCAATCTATTCATGGAATATAACCGTTATTGGAAAGAATTAAACTTACATACAGCTGCTTTTGTTTCTAGCAACAACGCTAATACAATTGGACCATGGGAAGTATTCTGTGGTTTACCTACAGTCGAAATCATGAGAGGTTTACCAATCGACTTACAAGCTCGTACATTATTAGCAACTGGTGACGTTGACGATATCTTAATCGGAAACTATCCGGCTACTGATGAAGAGTTAGAAGCTTTATCAAAAATTAATTATCAAGCAATTGAAATTCGTGTTGATGAAGTACCTGAAATTACTGACAATGAAAAATTGATCATGTATGATTTTGCCCCTCATTGGGATCGTTATGATCACTCATCATTCATGTTACGTTCTTCAATGCCAAGAGTTAAATTTAAAGAAAAAGCTACAGTTCAAGATTCTGGATTTACTTCAAATACAGAAATCGCAGGCAGTAAATCAATCCCTCATCATGATTGTGGTAAAAAAGTGTTCACACGTGGTGATGTCTTGATTGTTAATGATAACTTAGCTCATTATCGTGGTGAATTGGAAATTGTTTTAACAGAAATTCCAAATGATGGTGAACGTAATTTAGTAGCAACAGTTAAAGAAGAAGAAATGATATTATTAGATTTTGTAACACCTGGTCATCACTTCGTTTTAAAAAAATAGTAAAAAATAAAACCGAGAATTTCATTTGAAATTCTTGGTTTTTTTATCCAAATAAATCATTTAAAACTTTTTCAAGTCCATTATTATGAACCGAATCACAAACCAAATCGCTAACAGCTTTTAATTCATCAACAGCATTTCCCATTGCAACTCCTGTTCCAACTGTTTGAATCATCTCTAAATCATTTAAACCGTCGCCAAAAGCATAACTATCTTGAACATTCAAATTTAAATATTCAAGGACTTTTTGTACCCCAGTAGCTTTTGAAATAACATTAGAATAGATTTCAAAAGCATTATCTGTTCCATGTTTATCATAGTTAAAATCATTTAAGATAATTTCTTCAATCTTTGCTTGATGCTCATCGGGTACACTAACCTCTAATTTTAAGCATTCTGCAATTATATCTTCTCTATTAAAGTCTTCAATTAAAAATTCTTCATTAATATTACAACTTATGAAAAACTTTTCTAAAACTTTAAAACTCGGATCTAAATATGCTCCACGTTTTGTTTCAATAATATATTCAAAATTATTTTCATCCAGATGATTTACTAAATCAATCGTCTTTTTTAAATCTGTAGGCTGATGATAAATAAATTGTCCATTCATTTCCACATGTGCTCCGTTACACAAAACAGCACCATCAAATCCAAAGTTTGTTAAAATCTCAGGAATAAAAGCATAAGGACGACCACTTGCTAAAAATAACAAATAACCTCGTTCTTGTAATTCCTTCATTTTTCGTTGGGCTCCGGCTGGAATTTCTGGCAATCCCCCATGCGTATCTGTTAATGTTCCATCAATATCAAAAAATAGTACTTTTGTCATATATCCACCTAATTTTTTTATTATAGCAAAACCGCCAGATATCTAGCGGCTTTTTACTATTTTGGAAAATCTCCTTTTTTCTTTTTTGTCATTAAAATCGCAGCAATTATCGAAACAAATGGAACTGTTAGAATGACTCCCAATGACCCTGCAATACCTTGAATGATCTCAATTCCCATATCATAGGAATTGAACATTTGTAAAAATGGCATATCATAAGGATAAAAAACAACTAATGTACTTAAAGAGCCACCTGTAAAAGCTAAAATTAAAGTATTTGACATCGTTCCCATCATGTCTCCACCTATTTTAATACCACTTTTAAATAAATCTTTACGTGAGATATTAGGATTGTGATATTTAATTTCCTCAATCGTAGTTGAAATTGACATAGCTACATCCATTACTGCTCCAAGCGAAGCAATTAAAATACCTGAAAATAAAAGACCACTAATATCTAATTTACTGTTTTGTCCAATATAAAGTAACGTTTCAATATCATTAACATTATAGCCGCTAACATGCCCAAGTGCCCCAAAACTGCTTGCAAAGATTCCTGCTACAACGACCCCCGCAATCGTTCCTAGTACCGAACATAAAGTTTTCATTGAAAAGCCACCTATAAAATACATTGTTACAAGAGTCGTTAAAACAACTACAGCAACTGCACTAAAAAACGGTGAAAAACCTAAATACAACATCGGCAGATATAAAAAGATAATACAAATAAATGTAAAAATTAATCCTAAAGCTGAGGTAAAACCTTTTCGTTTACCGATTACAACTAATAAAATCAAAAAAATTGCGACCATTGTATATAGTGTATTAGTGCGATCATAATTATAAACACTAGCACTTAAGGTTCCATTATATTCACTAAGCTGCACTATCACCCTAGTTCCCACCTTACAATCAGCACCGTACAAATAACTATCAATATTCGTAGTCTCTACTATTTGACCTTTATAATCACCTGACAAAATCTCCGTATTCACTATTTGCGTTCCTTGCTGAAGTCCATTTTCTGTACGATTTTCAGATATAATTTCAGTCACTCGGGCTTTTTCAAATACAGCACCTTCTTGATCCATCAATGGTGTTTTTTCAACAGCATTATTAAAAAAATATAAAAAAATTAAAAATGCTAAAATTGCCAGCCAGACTCCAAAATGACCTATTTTTTCTTTTTTACTTAACTGTTTAAATTCTTTTAATAACTCTTTCATAACTTCTCCCATATATAAAACAAGACAGAACAAGCTCTGTCTTGTTTATTTCATTATTTATCTTGACTATTCTTCAATTTTTCTTTTTTTAAATAATTTTGTTCCAGCAATTCCTAGCAATGATACGAAAGCAGTAATACCTGCTAAATTGATTGACGTATCATCACCAGTTTTTACTTTGCTGCTAGTTGTTTTTACTGGTGTTTTACTTGGCGTTGTTGAAGGAGTAACAATTGGAGCTGTTGTAATATCTTCAGTATTTTTCTTTGCTAAAAATTCATTTGTCACTGTATCTAATTGTGTACTCAATTCATTTAATGCAGTCTTAGTAATAGTTGCTTCATTGAAGTCAACTTTTAAAGCTGCAATTGATTTCTTGAAAGCATCTACATCTGCTCTAGTATACTGATCTTTTTTATCTCCGATACTAATTTGTGCTAAAGTACTTCCAATTTGATCAAATTTAGTCTGTACTTCAGCAAACTCAGCTTTTGTCACGACTTCGTTTTTAGCTGTTGCTAATTTATTATATGCTTCATCGATAGTTGCAGTTGTAACAGCTTTATTACTATCATTTTCATATAACGTTTTGTCTAATAAAGATGAATACCCTCGTTTTAAGGCAGTACTATTTTCATTTGCAAAACCATTTTGGGCATAACCGTAATAATTTAATGGATCACTTGTAGTATTCCATTTATTTTGTAATTCTGTTTCAGCTGTACTATCATCACGTGTGTCTAAAGCAGTATTTACAGCTATTAAAGCTTCATCGATTCTATTTTTAGAGCCACTTGTTACATTGACTGTATCAATCGCAGCTACTTCATTCTTCATTTCTTCAATTGATTTAGCATTACCATCTTTTGATAAAGTTACATCATTTGCATATTTTTGACCATTGTAATCATAAGTTTTAATTGTTAAAGAATCTCCACTAAAATCAATTGTTGAAAAGGTTGGTTCTGGTGTATTAGAACGTTCAGCAATATAATATTGTTTAACTGTATTCAATGTGTAAAATTTACTTCCTGAAGCAGATCCTGCGGCAATATATAATGTTCCTTCTGGATTATATGCTTTACTAGCATTTTCACTAACACCGTCGGTTTCAATTACCTTTCCATCTAGAATTTGATAAGTACGAGCGTAAGAATGATCGTGACCTGTTAAACATAAATCAATGTTAAATTCATCCATTAATGGCGCAAATAAAATTCTTAAGTTAGCCCCATCAACATCTGAATGCGGTGAACCAGAACCATAGATATCATGATGGAATAAAACCACTTTCCACTTTGCATCTTCATGACTAGCTACAGCTTCTTTCATTAACTGACGATGTTCTTCAACATTACGACTATTACTATTTAAACTAATAAATAGAGTATCTCCATAGCTATAATAATAATCTCCACCAGATTCTGTAGAACCTAATGTACTTGCATTAGGATTATTATAATGAAGACTGTAATCATCGACCATTGACTCATGATTACCAATCGTTGTTGCTAATGGTGTACTTCTCAACACATCAGGATATAAGAAACCTGCATATTCTTGTTCTCTTATAATCTCTCCAGAACCATTAGTTCCGCTTGATGAATAATCAATTTGATCTCCTGCTGATAAAATGAAGCTAGCATTTTCTGCAATGCCTCCAGCTCCTAATGCTTTTTGCAATGTCTTATTCCATGCATAGGTATTAACTGCAATATCAGTATCATCTTGAGTACCTTGTCCGTTACTTCCAGAAGCTCCAATTTGTGGATCTCCTACTAATACTGCCTGATAACTGTGTGTTTTGTAAGTATATGTATCACTCCAATCAACACCGTTTGTACTATATTGGTAATAGTAAGTCATATTTTCCACTAGATAATCTTTAAGTGCTACCTTATTACTAGCAGTATAGTTTTTGAAACTATTGTTCTTGTTAATCTTGTCAGCACTGCCCGTTACAGTTTTTGCTCCTGACATATCTTGATTGGTAGAAATTTTTACTGTTGGTGTTCCCGTTTCTTCTGAGTACCAGGCAAAATTTAGATCAGTTGCTTTTGCTCCCGGTGTCAATACAATTTTTCCAGTATCCATTTCACCGGATTCTTGATTATTCCATTGGTTATTATACCAATCATTATAATCACTAGTACTAGTCAGCCCATTATTTAGTTTTTGTGTTCCATCATTACCTTGATATTCACCATAAGCTGATAATGGTACCATTGCCAAACTAGAAAAGGCTGATACTGTTGCCAAAGAAACAATAATACGTTTTTTCAAATTCTCATTCATGTCATAGTCCCCTTTTTTTAAGTTATAAATCTGTACTACGCCACCTATTTTACACACTGAGATTTTAGCGTCAACGAAGTTTACAAACACTTTATCAACTTAACTAAAACCATAAAAAAGACGATTATAGTTAAGCAAAACTTAACCAAATCGTCACTTTCTTTTGATTGAAATTATTATCTAAATCTAATTATACTCTATCAGTACATCATCTCGCCTTTTTTCTTCTGATATACTCTATTCCCCCTAAAGTTACAACCATACCGATTAGTCATGTTCCAATTATCATGTTATCACCAGTTTTAGCTGCCTGTTCATTTCCTTTTGGAGTTTTCGGCTGTTCTGGTTCTACCAGTGTTACTTCACTCTTCTTTTTTAATCCTTCGTATGCTGTCTGTAGTTTTTCTGCCAGTTTTGCACATATTATATCATTTTCGACATCAAAAAATGGCAAATACACTTCTTCGTCAG